>Ga0255055_10003462_pt1 | contig 10665 bp, 4 predicted proteins | sample JV7_2_27_MG_FD_188633 | JGI IMG/M metagenome (GOLD analysis project Ga0255055, IMG submission 188633) | Seawater microbial communities from Jervis Inlet, British Columbia, Canada - JV7_2_27 | ecosystem: Environmental > Aquatic > Marine > Inlet | place: Canada: British Columbia | collected... | reverse complement strand
ACACTCACTGAATCTCAGATTTTTGGACCAGTTATAGGAGGATACTCATACTTCATTTTCTTCATGATATTCATAATAGGATCTTATGTTCTAGCAAAACTGAAAATTACGGCTGCACCTTCTTTAGTGTCCCTAATCTCATTTCCAGTCTTTGCTTTTATTATACCAGTAATTGAAACACTAGAATTAGAATCAATCTTAGTTGTTGTTCCTTCATGCCTTGTTGCAATCTTACTGGTAGAAAATGCATACGATGAATTCCCAATTTACAATAGAAGAGAAATGCGTACAGTTATTACAATTATGGATATAGTTTTGCCCTTGAGTAGCTATTTCTTCTTAATTTTCATGAGAAATACTGCTGGAATTCCTTCTTGGGAAATACTTGTATCCAACCTATTCATCGTTGTAACTTATTTCTTGACTATAAAACAGATACTTTCATCTAGATTTGAAGAGTATGATGTTAGAAGTCCTGTGGTGCTAGAAACTTTCTTTGTAACAATAATTAACTCAGTGATATTCCTGTCATTTATCTCTGAATCACTTCAATACAAACATGGTATTCTTGGCCGCACATCGGATGTTAGGTTATGGTATACTTTCATGGGATTGTATTTGATATTACAAATTAGCTTTGCAATTCTGACAATGACTTGGAAGGTAGAAAAAGCAGCTTCAACTATAGGTCAGAGTATTATCTGTATTTTGTTTGTAGAAGGATTATTTATTCGATTATTCTCAGATTCGGTAATTACGACAACAATTTCGGAAGTTTACGAAATAATTCTTTCAATTGGACTTGCGTTCTTATTTGTTGCACCCCTAGTAAATCTATACTTTCTGCGAAAGCAAAAGTACGTTGTAAGCACTTCAGCTAGTATAATGTTTTTAGGAGCTTTGAATTTGTTCATTTTAAGCTTCTTCGGAATAGGAGAACTTCCACGTTCAATTTGTGAGATTGTAATAATAGTTGTTTCAATAACTATAGGGGTAATTTCGGTTCTAAAATCTCTAGACAAATTACCATTCCATTTGGAAGAAGAAGGAATAAGTTTATCACAACTCAATGTTTTATCTATCTTAGCTTTAACATCCAGTCTGTGGTATATTCAAAAAGACGAATTAATCAATTACTTCATTGTTGCTGGTATCTTTGTATCAGTAGCAATCTGGATTTTCAACCTCTTCCTTACAAGGAAAACCGAAAAACATTGGTCTGAAGAGATCTTTGGGATTTTTGTAATATCCCTTGTGTTCCTATCCATTCCAGCTAGTCTAAGTACTGTATCCGCAACCCTTGCTATACTAACAACTTTCTGTGTTGTTATAGCCGCATCAATTGTTCCAATATTCTCAACAAGATATAACCTTGCATTTCCAGTGATAATCTACACGCTTCAGATGATTTCGCTTTTTGCATTTCCAGGAGCACCATCCGTGTATGGGCAAGATTGGTTACTGCCGATTGTTTTTCTAATACCTACACTCACTATGTTGTCTGTTTCAATAAAAGATAAAAAATGGTGGACAAGAATTGGGACAACTATTCTCGCCGCAACAATGCTTATCATAACAGCATTTAGTCTTAGAAATACACCTGAATTGGGAGTATTCATTGCAATTGATTCAATAATCTTAGTTGTATATCCAATATTCATTTACTTGTACAATACTTGGAAATACAAAGAAGAAGAATATGTCAACATTACAGTAGAATTCCCAATAGATCTATTCCTAACTACATTAGCAGCTATAATAGCCAATTTCTACGTTACAACAACTACATATGAGCCACTGATATTCATATTCCTAGTAATTGGAACAATTTTAGGACCAGTAATTTTCTTGGTGAACAGATTTGTTGGGAAAGCAAAGGAATTACCTCCAAAGATTAATTATTTCGCAAGTGTTGGATTCATTTTTATGATACAGATTTTAACCCTCGCAACTGCAGGAACAGAAATTGTTTCTGTATACTACTACATCTCGATACTTCTAGCTACAGCAATAATTTCTTTGGTAATAATGTTTAAAGAAAAATTTGATTCTTTGACTGTTTTACCAGCATTGGTATCAATAATGTTAATTCCAATATTCACTCATAAATATACAACTGGAATTCCTCTCTTAGAATCTGTAATAAGTGGAATTCTTCTAGGAACCTTCATCGCATATATAGTTTCACTTTCGATTGGATGGTTTGATTCCAAATACCCTGTAGCAACCTTTAGTGCATATTTAGTTGGATGTTTAGGGATTATTCTATCAACATTCATTGAAGATATGTCATTCTTTGCAGGTCTTCCAGATTATTTCCCACTGTTATTGTTCGCTTTATGGCAAATAGGTGTCATAGTTTCAATTCAATTAACTAGAATAAAACCTGAAAGAAATGTTGATTACTACCTGATGTTTCTTTTTGCGGCGTCATTGATTAGTATAAGTATAGGTCAAATATTCAATATTAACTCTCCATTAACTATTGGAGGTCTACTAGGCTTCTGTTTGACAGCCTTTCCAGCATATTTGATTTTTATACTACTATCAGCTTTCCTCCAATACAAGGTAAAATACTCCAACAAGGGTATGATTTTCCATATACTCGTTGTGCAAACATTACTCATAGTTGTGGGATCTGTTATATTCGGTGCTTTAGATTTTCAAGATATATCAATGCAAGCATTGAGTATGTCTGAAATTCTTACCTATGTCTTCTTTAACATCTTCACTGTACTACTATTCATTGTTTTGGAATCGCTAGTTATTGAATACACTCTTGTAAAAACTGACACTCCACGCTCTGAAATAGTGAATGTACTTCTATTCATACCAATCTACATTTTCTCACTTGTTCTTTCAACAACATTCGCTTATTATGGCATTGTTCCAATGATACTAGGGATAGTCTTCTATGGCATGAGTCAGAAACATGACATGAAACTCAGTTCGGTTCTAGCAGCTCTGTCTGTAGCCTTAAGTGCTTTCTTCATTACTCCGCCTTCTCAAGTGATTGAGTGGCTTGCTTTTGGTATTGTAACAGGTGTTATGTTTGCAATGGTAATAATTGGAATAGTACTGTATGTTAGAACGAAAAATGAGTTTCATATTATCACAACAGTGACAATAGGACTTATCGGAGCATCAATCATTGCATTTATTTCTCCTTTTGATCCATATGTGATGAAAGTTGGACTTGTATTCAACCTAGCTTTAATTGGAATGCTCTTCGGTGTTATATACGATATTCGGGAATTCAAAATAGTATTCTCTGTATCATCAGGTATACTGATAATACCTTTCCTTGCATTACTAATAGCACAACAAGATAGATTAGCAGATATCAGTTATTGGTATCTAGCAATAATTTTTGTTGTAACAGCTGCACTTCTCTTACTTTCAAGCTATATAACATATAGAGGACAAAAAGAAAAAGAAGAACTAATCGTTCAGGATGAACCAAAGGAAAAGAAAAACAAGAAGAAGAAATGAACTTTCGCGGAAATGAAACATTTCCCTTCTTTCACTTTTTTTAAAAAAACAAAGTAAAAAACAGAAATAAATTGTTGTATAATAACTCTTAATAGTTTTTCAAATTAATTCATAGTGAATAGAATGACCGAACTAAGGGGTGTTGTCAAAGGAATGGACTGTGCCAATTGCGTAGCTAAGGTAACTAAGAGTTTACAGAGCACCCCTGGAATTCAAGATGTAAATATAAACCTAGTCTCAACTAAAATCATTGTTTCATATGAGACTAAGGAGATAACTGAAAAGGATATCATTAAAACAATAAAACAAACTGGATACACTTTCGATTATTCATATCAAAGAACTTCATTTTTCAATATTAAACAAAACAAGAATCTTCTATTCGCAATTATTGGAATTTTTTTTCTGATATTAGCTCTTGGATTGAATCGTGTTTTACCTGATAACTATGAATTATTCTTTTTCATTCCAGCTATAGTAATTGGTGGAATACCTGTTTATCTCAAAGCTTTTGCATCTTTACGAGCAAAAACTATCGATATAGATCTGTTGATGGTCATCGCTATAATTGGAGCAATGATACTTCAAGAATGGCCTGAAGCAGCGGAGATAGTGGTGTTATTCTCTGTTGCAGAGCTTTTAGAAGCTTATTCAATGGATAGAGCAAGACAATCAATAAGATCACTGATGGATTTAACTCCTCCAACAGCTAATAAGCTGATAAAAGGTAGAAAACATGAAGTAGTTCCTATTGAAGAACTGGTTGTTGGCGATAGAGTTAGCATTAAACCAGGTGGAAGGATTCCTATTGATGGGAAGTTGGATTGGGGAAAAACCTACGTCGATCAGAGTCCAATTACTGGAGAATCGATACCTGTTATGAAAGAGGTAGGGGATATAGTTTTCTCTGGATCAGTAAACATAGATGGTTACATCATCATCAGAGTAACAAGTATGCCAAATGAAAGTACTGTGGCAAGAATTACAAGATTGATTGAAGAAGCTGAACAACAGAAATCGAAAAGAGAGCAGTTCATTAAGAGATTCGCAAAAATATATACACCTATTATGGTGTCTATTGCTGTTTTAGTTTTCTTAATACCAGGAGTATTCATGAATATACCCTTTGAGATGTTAGTTTTCAATGAGTGGTTCTACAATAGTTTGGTAATATTAGTAATATCATGCCCATGTGCATTAGTACTATCTACACCAATTACTGTAGTTACTGCAATAACAAGAGCTTCAAAGAGAGGAGTTTTAATCAAAGGTGGAAAATATCTCGAGATTCTATCTTCAGTTGATGCACTTGCAATGGATAAGACAGGAACATTATCAACTGGAAAACTGAAAGTCTACAAAATTGAAACATTTGGAGGTTTTAGTGAGAGGGAGATTGTTGAACTAGCTTATAGCCTTGAAAATCATTCTGAGCATAAAATAGCAGAAGCTATTATTGATAATGGAAAAGAAAAAGATGTAAGATTATTAGGATATAAGGATGTGGAAATTCTACCTGGTAAAGGAATAAAAGGAACTAGAAAAAACAAGGAGTATTATATCGGAAATGAACAGTTAGTTGATGAAGTAATAGGGTTAGAATATTGTAATTTAGAATGCGAAGAAAGTGAGAGTATAGTTAGCTATGTGATGTCTAACAAAGAAGTAATTGCTCATATTCACATGTCGGACGAGCTCAGACCTGAAACAAAAGAAGCAATTAACGAATTAAGAACAAATGATATTAATAAGCTGGTGATGCTCACTGGTGACAATGAGGAAGTTGCTTCAAAAATAGCAGAAGAATTAGGAATTTCGTATGAATCTGAACTTCTACCAGAACAAAAAGTGGAGTATGTTAAGAATCTAAAAGAGAAGTACAATTCCGTTGCGATGATTGGCGATGGAATCAACGATGCACCTGCAATGGCTCTCTCTGATGTTGGAATAGCTATGGGTTCTTCTGGAACTGCAATTGCTATCGAAACAGCTGATATTGTTCTTTCTTCTGATGATCTTTTTAGCCTTCCTTATCTTTTCAAACTAAGTCGACAAACTAAGAGAACAATCCAAATCAATGTATTTCTTTCTCTCTTCATAAAATTCTCTTTCTTTGTTTTAGTGTTCCTTAGTGTTGCAATTGCATCTGTTGCTAATCTAGTGGGTGATGCTCTACTGTGGTTAGCTGTTCTCTTTGGAGATATGGGAGCTTCACTATTGGTTATCTTGAATGCAATGCGAGTAGGTAGAAAGAAATATTCAAAATTAAAGCCTCACCAAAAAACTAACTTAATAAACACTTCTGCACAAAATATGTAGGTAAGAATAAATGAGCGGTACTGAAACTTCTTTAAACAAAGCGATTGCTTACGTTTTCATTGGTTTTGTAGTAGTATCTGCTGTTCTTGGATTAACTTTCTTCTTGGGTCCTAGAACAAGTGATGGTAAAGGTTTATTTCAAACTTCAATCAGATACTACACAAAAGGTATTGAAGAACTGTACTTTACCGATTATGCACAAGCAATAGTACAAGATATTCAAGATGTAGGTATTGAAGTAATTGAATATCCTATGGATTATAGTACTTTTCTTGATCGGGTTTTTGGAACAAAAAACTTTGATTTAGCAATTATTGAAATAGAACAACAGAATGCTCCTCATTTGGGACTATTTTTCAAGGAAGGGGCTTCTCTTAATGTTTTTAATTTTCAGAATGATATTGATCAGGGGCAAACTTCTGAATTAATTAATAACATAACTCAAGAAACTGATTTTTACACAAGAAGGAATTATTTTTATGATTTACAAGAACATTTGATGGAAAATGTTTTACCCATGGTTCCACTGTTTACTCCTGTAAGAACCTTTGCTTTTTGGGATAATGTTGCTGGTTTTTCTGCTGAATTGGGATTGTCACATAGTCTTCCATATATGTATTTCAATGGGTTAAGAGATGGACAAACTGACAGTACTATTTTCAACGCAGGTATTAGTAAATGGTTTGATCTTAATCCAATTTCAATGAGAGAAGATGCTGAAAAAACCATTGTGTCACTAATTATGGATAAGCTAATTGAAATTGATGATAAGGGATCAATAACCAAAAATGGACTGATAGATAATTGGAATTTTATCAATCGAACTACTGTTCATCTTCATCTTCGAAATGGTATAGAGTGGCAACCAGATCCAGAAGAAACATCCCTTCATGTTCCTCTTACTATTGATGATTTTATGTTTACTCTAGATCTTCTGCAGAACATTGAAACTAATCTCAATCATGAGTTATATAATTGGATTAAGTCATACGAAGAGTTCAATGATACTACAGTGGAATTACATATAGACTCAAACTCTTCAACAGTAGCTAATGAACCATATGCTTTTGCGCTAGAAGATCTTTCTGTATATCCATTACCAAAGCATTATTTGAATCCGTCTGATGACTCCATCGCAACAGTTGCGAGTTCGGTAGAATGGGAAACTTTTGGTAAAACTCCATTTGGAACAGGAAAATACATGTATTCTACTGAAAGCAACATTGACTTGGGATTGATGGTTCTTGATCGGTTTAATGATTGGCATGGAGTAGGAATTAAACCAGGAGTAACTACAAATTTAGCTTTTGAAACGTTGGAATTACAAACTTATTCAGAGTACTATCCTATGATACTTGATCTCAGAGATGGTAGTAGACTTGACTTAGCAGATCTAGGGAAACATCCATCAAAAGAAGAGGAAGTCACATTGGAACCAAATATTTTAGTTGATTATGCTATAGAAGATTCCATTGTCTTTATAGCTTTTAATCTAGGAAATTCCATATTTGGTGATAACAACAACTTCGTACCAACAAACCAGACTGGTGTTTCAAAAGCGCTTGCAATACGAAAAGCTATTGCCTATGCTATTGATAGAGCTTCGTTAAATTCAGCTTTTCATAATAATGGATATAATATAACTGATACACCTTTGTCTAAATTCTTTGTTGATTACTATTATTCAGGTGTAACAACATATGATTATAATTCTAATACAGCATTAGAATACTTAATATTGGCAGGATTCAATATAACCATAGATACAAATTTGATTACAAATCAGACTCCGTTTGACTTTGCAGGATTTGTTACAGGATTAGGTGTGAGTGTATTCATAATGATTGTAATTTCACAGAAAACAAAAGGGCGCAAAAATGAATAGAATAAATGAAACTGGTAAAGTAGATTTAAAAGATAAACCGCTAATTCAAGCGTTTAGTGGAAGCGGTGCAATAGGGACTATAGTATCAACATTCCTAATCAATTCACTGAAAATGGAACAAGTTGCTGTTGTTCATTCTGAAAACATTCCACCTGTAGCAATCATAAGAAATGGAATAATAGAACAACCAATAAGATTGTTTCAATCAGAAAAACTTGCTTTATTGACTTGTGAGATCCCACTAACATATGGGAATATTCCAAACTTCATACGAATGCTTGTCGAATATTACATTAAAAACAATGTTTCGCATATTGTTCCTGTAGGAGGATTACCAATCATACAAGATCCTGCAAACTCAGCTGAATGTTATGCAATATCATCTAATAAAGAAATGCTATCGTTTCTTGAAGCGAAGGGAGTAAAAATATTGGATGAAGGAATAGTATACGGAACTCCAGTTGAAACACTAGAAATTTGTGAAACAGATGGATTCAAATCATGTTTTGCATTATTAGCAGAATGTGATCCGGGTGTGACTAGCTATTACGCAGCAAGGCAGATAATTGTGGAACTTTCTAAGATATTTGATTTTGATTTCGATGAGGAGCAATTTGATAGTGTTTCTTCAACAATCCAAAGAAGAATTGAAGAAAGTACAAGAATGGTAAGAGAGGAAACATTGGACAAAACAAGAGAAAGCCATCTGTGAAGCTGAAAACTGATTATTCAAGAAAATTTGTGGAAAAAGAGAATGATTTAGCATTCTTTTAAGCTTTTGAATCAATAAATCGCTTGAAACTCTTAAGAATGCTAATTTCTTGATTAATGTCGTGTTTTAGAGCCTCCCGTTACAGTCAGAAAAACATTTATATAGTTCGGGAGTGTCTTTATATTGGTAGATGGGTTGTTCAAACAAGAATTGAAAAAAGGGAACAAACTGTAAACTGAACAGGAAGAGTATCCGATGCTTCGGCCCTGCCCAAGGGAATAAACTCGGGACTATGGTTGAACCCCTTTTTAGATGGTTTGAACCCCCATTGGGCTTAGTATAAGACCTCCTAAGCCTAAATCCCCCAGAATCAGATGTGTCTGAATTACAGACAACTTCTGTCTGCCAGAACCCCCAACCAAACCCTAGAAGCGTCGAGTTAGAATCCCTTCCTGTTCAGGCAGAATTTTTCTATTCAGTCCCCTTACTCTCTTTTGATTGTATATTGTATTGAAAAAAAGGCAACATTTAATGAAATGCATGCCAGTTTACTGTTATTCAATCAGAAAATTCCTTAAAAGAGGGTTTTCTAGGGAATAAAAATACTGTACTAAGGTTTTGAATTTTAATATCGTTAACTATTTTGCTAAACCAACCTGCAATTCCTAGAATACAGTATACATCTACAATCGATAAATCAAATTCTCCTAGAGCATAGTCTATTAATTGGTTTAATTCAGTATATGCGCTTTTCTCTGCTTGGAAAAATATTGATGCCTACTCTTATAACAAAAAACTACTTATCTTTTGAGACCTTTGCAGTTTCCCATTCTTCTTTGGTTTCATAACCAGAAGATAAAAAATCATACCAACTTTCGCTATCTTCAAAACCTAAGGTACTAGCTTTTTCCTTCTCAAAAATAGAAGTAAAACCTTGCTTTCGTACATTTTCTATCTTGTCTGATAAATCTGATTTTCTCTTTCTTTCAAGAATTTTCAAATAAGAAACATTAGTAGCTAGAACAAAACTTGGAATTGTTACTATACTAGCTAGAGAAAGAGTTATCCAGAAAAGGATATTTCTTTCAGAGACACTCTCAGCAACAATAATTATTATAGTACTTATAGTCATAAGAAATGTAATTAGAGTTAATGATATCATTGTTTTAGCAAAACCATGAACAGAAATACTAAGCGACAAATCATCTACAAATCTCTTTTTTTGTTGTTTTTGATACGCAAAAATACCCCAAAAGAATATAGTAGGAATCATAATAATGTAGAAAATTAATGTTAGAAAGAAAAAAATAGATGAAATAGCATTCCATGATTGTTCAAATGATTCTTTTGAGCCGTAAATCAGAAAGAGAGTATAGAATAAAACATATCCAGAATTTGATAATATTGAAATTATCTCGCGATGTCTTTCTGTGAACATAAATTATTGACCTATATAACATTTATAAAAACAATAATAAAATTTCCATATGATAACATTAATCACTTTCTTGTTCAGGCAGAATTCTTCTTTCTTCTATCAACTACAGTTCATTTTTATTAGATGCTGATTTGGGAAAGAAATAAAAACAGCTGAATTATGGTATTGTATCACAGCTTTTCGTGAAGAAATTTGACTGATACAGAAATTGGGAGATATTACACAGAAGATTCCAAAAAAAGAATTGTATCTTTAGATTTTATGAGAGGAGCTGCAATATGGATGATGGTATTCTTTCATGCTTCAACTCATATGTATGATTATACTTGGGTAGCAGATCAATTTGAGAACATCTATTCTTTTCCTATACCAATGCTTATTTTCTTATTGATTCTGATAGTTTTAGGTAGTTGGGCAACATTTTTCATTCTTATTTCTGCTTCAGTCAATTCCTTTAGTATGACAAAAAGAGCAATGAAAGGTGCAGATGTAAGAATTGTTCTATACAAACAGCTATTTACCGGATTTGGAATACTCTTCATTGGTTGGTTAACTGAGAGCTTTATTGGTATGCATGGTTATCTTGGCTATGCAATAAGAGATGGAGATTGGACGAATCTCTATCCTGCTTGGAAAGCTTTGTTTGTTATGAAAGCTTTGCAAATAATAGGTTGGAGTACAATCTTTAATTCAATTATTCATTTCTTCCTAATGCGAAATGGTGGAAGTCAATTATATAACAGAAATTTGCTTATCTACTGTGCTATTTTTGTAGGAATTGTTGTTATAACACCGTTTGCTCATCAATGGGTTGACCAA
>Ga0255055_10003461_pt1 | contig 10667 bp, 11 predicted proteins | sample JV7_2_27_MG_FD_188633 | JGI IMG/M metagenome (GOLD analysis project Ga0255055, IMG submission 188633) | Seawater microbial communities from Jervis Inlet, British Columbia, Canada - JV7_2_27 | ecosystem: Environmental > Aquatic > Marine > Inlet | place: Canada: British Columbia | collected... | reverse complement strand
GGTTTTGTAACATTCTTAGGAATATTAGACCAGATAATAGCAAGTTTTTTTAAAGTCTCTGCAGAGTGCTTTTTGCCATAGAATGGCGCATTTTCCCCAGAATATTTCTTGCTTTTTTGTGCTAAGTATTCTTTAGCTTGGGTTTTGCCAAGACGTTTGGTTAGACTAGCTAGCGACATGGGGTTATTATTACCCTTGTTGCTACGTTTCAATTTCTCTTTGTGTTTATCTCCAATTTTCTTAGATTGGATTTTAGACATGTTTTTAATTGCGTTGTTTACGCTAACTCCCCTAAAAATATAAAATTCTATACAGCAGGGATTGTTATATCGCCCTTTGTTTGGGCATCTATTGGCGAAAAAATTATATTCAATACCTTTTCTTTTTAAATTGGGTATAAAATCGCACTGTTGGCAGGCGCATGTTGGCACTAAACTACTAAAATAATCGTTTAGATAATTTTTAAAATCAATACTATTTCTTTTTATCTTGTGTTTACTTTGCAAGTGTGTCAATATACAAGATTGGTGTCTATTATCGGCTTGATAATTACAAATTTGGCAAGTATAAATTTCCTTTATCTTGTGCAACTGGTAGTTCGATGATATTGTCTGTTTCGACAAGATCGCACACTTTAATGATTCCCCGGCTTGTTTTAATTTCTCTAAATCCTGCGAGTTGGACAGTCTTAATCTTGCCATTTATTTCGATCTCAATCTCAAATATTCTTGATAGGTTTTTCTCCCATATCTTTGATGAAAGAGTATGGCATTTCCCTACTCCGGTTGGCGCCATCCAACAGAACACCTCGCCCTTCGAGGGCCCGTTCCCTTCAATGAAAGAATCTAACTTGCCGAATCCTGATGTGTACACATTCCTTCTTTCTTTGTCAAACAATGCTTGAGTCTCATCAAAAAATGCGAACCCGTTAGTTGTAACGTCTGTAATTCGACGAGCACCTTCAAAAATTTCTTCTAGCTTCTCATAGTCGTGTTGCTCATAAGCCCCAATTCCTTCTTCGCTATAAAGCATGCCAAAGGCCCGGTCTCGAGCCCACGCAAGCAACTCTTTTTTAACGAAAGGAACCTCACGCTTGTCCATTTCACGGTCGATAATCTCTAAGACTCTCTCGTAGTCATCATCGACCGTGAGTTCTTTGAGAACTACATCGCGGACTGACCCGCGAGTAGGCACGGTCCCTGTCTCTGTCAATAGCCGTTCTATAATCCCCATCACAAGTGAAGATTCAGCCATCCGGAAATACTTGTATGACAAGTGCGGACCAACCGTCGCAAAAAAGTCAGGGCATTCGAAAGCTAATGAAATAATCGACTTCTCAGTGTTCGGGCCAAACGGCACGGAATCACCGATAGCTTCAATTGCCTGGAGATCGCTCATAACGTTTCAAATACCACTAGCCAGTACCGCATATCTGTTGGCGAGTGGCGATTGCGTCGACTAGCTGTTGGTTTAGCGCAACCAAAATTTTATCTCCGGCATCGCAGAACGTAGTAAGTTCTGACTCTCTAAATTCAAGGCCCGGTTTGGGCATCCCTTGAAAACTTAATCTATAGGAATACCGGAATCGGGGAGAACCTGGCTGGATTGGCCTAACCAATATCTCCAAAACTACAGCCGGTTCGAAAAATCCGATTCGGGCTGACACATCTATAAAAATTCGGTCTCCGATGCTAAACTTGGAATCTCCAAGTACTGCCGGAGTTTCTGGTTCTTCACAAGTCCCGGCCATCTGCTGTTCTACGTGTTGTACCTGGCGACCCAATTGATCAACCATAATATCTAAGGCTTCGCAATGAGTAACAAACGCCTCCGCGGTATAATGGATTGGACACTCGTTAGTCCTTCCATCATAGGAGTCACCAATCAATTGTTGGTGTGGCGGTTTTTTGTGGATGTCTATACGGAAAACCCAGCGGCCCTGCTGGGTTTGTTTTATTCCTGATATTTTGAATGCGTCTAGGCGTCCGATGGCCGCAGAGCTTTCTAGATAGACAATGTCGCCAACATTATATTCTGGTTTTGCAGCCATTTATTCCTCTTGGTCGAAAGATTCCTTCTTATCTTCGGCCGGGGCCCTCTTCGCGGCGAGCTTAGCTAAAACCTGTTTTTCGATTTCGTCAAGCATGTCCACATTAGCATTTAAAACCGCAGAGGCAGCAACTCGGCCCTGGCCCAGCTTCATATTTCCGTATGAATAATGGCTTCCTCTTTTCTGAACGATATCGTGGTCCGAACCCATATCTAAAGCACATCCGGCCCGATTTATCCCCTTGCCAAAGATGATGTCGAACTCTGCCTTCCTGAATGGGGGAGCCAGTTTGTTTTTTACGATTTTACATCGAACATGGTTCCCGACGCCGAACTCTTTATCATCGCCGTCTTCTTTACCCTTAATCGTAGCCACCCTTCGGATGTCGATCCTGACTGAAGCATAAAACGGTAGAGCCTTTCCACCACTAGTGGTCTCTGGGCTACCGAACATGACGCCAATCTTGAGGCGGATTTGATTAATGAAAACCAAGGCAGTATTAGACTTGTGTACGTTCCCTTTGAGCTTTCGGAGAGCCTGAGAGAGTAGTCTCGCTTGAAGTCCGATGTGGGATTGTCCCATCGTTCCTTCAAGCTCTGCCAATGGGACCAAGGCGGCGACCGAGTCTACAATTACTAGATCCACAGACCCGGATTGGACGAGTAGGTCAACTATTTCTAAGGCCTGCTCCGCAGAATCGGGCTGACTAAGTAGGATCTCGCTCATATTGACGCCAATGTTTTGGGCATAGGTTGGGTCGAGAGCGTGTTCAGCATCAACAAAAGCGACGGTTCCGCCATTTTTCTGGACACCAGCAGCGACGCTTAACGCCAAAGTAGTTTTACCAGAAGCCTCCGGCCCATAGATTTCAGTAATCCTGCCCCGAGGGATGCCGCCGATCCCGATAGCAGCATCTAATGTAAGCGCTCCTGTAGAGAGGGCTTCACAGGAGATAATAGCATCTCCTTGACGGATCGAGTCTTCTCCATGAGACTTCTTGATACTTTTTAACAATTCCGTGATTTCTACTTTTCTTTCTTCGTTTCTTTCTTCGTTTTTTGACATATTTCTTTCACTCTCTGAGTAATTTGATCTCGTTCTTTTTCAGACCCAACATTGAGCTGATAGTTATAATTCAGCAGTAACGTCCGAGCCTGAGCGATATCCATGTCTAGTGTTTGAGACAAGTGGTCAGGCATATTGATGACTGTTCGCTCGGAGTATCCTGCGCTTTCAATTTGGGATTTAATCCCAGCCATATCATAATTAGCAATTTTCCGTACATCACTTACAGGCACGCGAATAACGGTACTGTCTTTAGCTGCTAAAACATCGGCTCCCATAAAACCGACAACGGACCAGCTTCCATGTGGACTTGTCGCTTGACCAGGGGGCCCTGACACGAATCTGACCCTCTTAGTGGTCATAATTTGTATTACGTCGAACTGTTTTAACATGTCATAGATTTAAATACTAAGGAAAATTAAATCAAAGTTATAGTGGAACTCTATGGAGTTGGGATGCCGAACAAAGATTTGAATATTTTAGAGAAGAAGATTTTGTTAGCTTTGCGCTACTCGCTCCAAGAAGGCACAATCAACGAATCAGTTCTTTCAGATATGCTTAAGGATGTTGAACACGGCTCTGACGAGACCTCACATCATTCACAGTTTCGCTGGGAAGGAATTGATGACGCTTTTAAGCTTAAAGCAGCAGGATCTCCTTATGAAGATGCTGTTACATCATCATTTTTCCAAACCCATAATTATAAGTATCTAGACGATCCTGCGTTTAAACTTTCTTTTGAGCGTGAACTACGCCAACGGGCAGTCCCTGAATTAGAAATAAATTCAGCAGTTGGCTATCTAGATTCTTTAGTATCTGATCTAAAAACGAACCCCTCGGAGTTAGATGCTGGTTGGAGCCCAGACATGGCGGATCTTGTTGATCTTACTTCTAATGCTGACAATAGGACTCCTAAGTCCACTGATCCTTTTACTGGCGGTGGTAGTCATCCTGATGGAGATACCTACGACAAAGGCCGCTTAGAGGGATTTTAATGTGTACACAGCGCCGCAACGTCGACTAATAAAAGAATATAGATCGTCTCGATTCGCTCCGCCAAAGCAAGATGCCTATACTACAACCAAGATGGCCCGCCCTAGCGAACATAGCCGAAGCGGCGATAAAGGCATAGGAAATCGTAGCGGATCTCTCGTCGGCCCTGTGAAGCCTAAACATCAAGGTTTGTCTGGAATTGGGTCACCACATGAAACTCGGGCTACTAAACCCGGAAAGCCCGCCCCAACTGGCACCAGGCCAGAAGGAGCTAGCGAAGAAGCCGGCAGTATTTCAAGCATGAATAATTCTTTCAGAGGGGATCCTTCAGGAATGAAAACAGAAGGCGAACCAATGAAAAGAGGCTATGTGGCCAACATGGCACCAAAGGGTGGTGATAATGCCGAAGATCACCCCTCTAAGGGCACGGCACCCAAAAGAGTCCAAGGCCCAGCCCAAGACTCTGGTCGCCAATCATGGACCGGTTTTGGCAATCGTTATGCAGGAAACAAAATTGGAAACTTTAATTGATACCCAGTGAACGATTCCTACTAATACAACGACTGTTCACCTTTTTAGATGAATGGTTATTTTACTTTCTCTTAATTTTTTGGTGGGTCCGAGGCGATTGGACCCCATTTTTCATAACCGCTGTGGTCGGAATTTTATTGATTTGGAATTCCTACCGAATTCAATGGAATTGGGAAAGAAAGCGTTTTGGCAATGAAAAAAGCGATGATCGATTGGAAACAATATTGGAATGAACAACAACAAGATCCGGCTCGCCGCCGAGAAGTACGCCAAGAGAAGGCTGCCGCCCGAAGGCAACACCACAAGCGAAATCGACAACAAGCAAAACAAGAAATTAGGGATTATCTAGAGTTTGCGGATTAGATAATAATCCCAGTACCATTGCACGTTCTGCAAGGTTTATTTTGCAGCCCATGAAAGCCTTTGCCTCCACATGGGCGGCATCCACTAGAATAGAATGATCCATCTCCATGTTCACGTAAGGCACCTAGTTGTCTAGCGCGATCTTGTAAAGCTCTGTCACCGCCTGTGTTTACTATCTTTATAGTAGTCTTCCCATCAGACGAGTGCATACTTTTTGGAATCGTTGTAGGAACACCCGCTCGTCCTCGGATGGTTTGGACTTCTTTGGAGAAAGTTTCGGGTTTGGAGTAGGTTTTGTTTCCGCTTCGGGTTTGGACTTGGACGGTTTCGCTTGTATCGTGGGAGGAGTAAGACGCCGCCTCCCCTGCCGTTGCACTTTCCAAGTGTTTGGTTCGTGCGGCTCCTCTTTTCGCGGCCTCGATGGCCGCGTCAGCCTCCTCGGGAGTCATTTGTTGTTGCTGCGATTGTTGCTGCTGTTGCTGCTGTTTGGGCTTCGCGCGCGTATTCTTCTGAATTTTTAGCCCTGAGTCGTTAACTGGAGCTAAATCATTGAAGTCTGGCGATACCGCAGCAACAGTCGGAATCATTAGTTTAGACGTCCCAGTTTTAACCAAATCAAATCCGAGGTCTGCTGCTGCTTTCTTTAAAGCTTCAAGTTGTTCGTTTTTTTCATCCAGCTTGCTTAGGCGATCCGGAATAATTTTTTTGATAGCCGACGGAGCAGCCTGGTCCTCGCAGGCATCACAAACAGCGACTTTATATTTCTCTCCTTCGAGAGTTATGTTCATTGTAGTATTTAAATTTTCAGAGCTATCATCGAAAATACATGATTGGCTAAGATCGCGCATTGGATTCACCTATGGTAAACAAAAATTTGGAGATAATCGATGTTACTATGAGCATCGATATCGTTGACGAAATTAAAAAGAAAGTGGATTCATTGAGCACTGAATTGGTAGAGCATACTAAGAAAGTGATCAAAAAGAGAATGAAAGTGCAAAAGGTAAACCAAAAGAAGCTCCGCCAAGACAAGCAAGTAGCAAGAGCCCAAAAAGTGTTGGATTTTTTGGAGCAAGCCTTTGAAAAAGAAGATCTCTGGGTAGAGGGCAAGCACCTGCTACAAGCCGCCGACTTACCCAATACTCCACAGAACATCAATAAAATGTCATTGCATTTAAGGCGACTGCTGGAAAAAGAAGATAAGTGGACATTGTCCAAAAGGCGTAAAACTAGCAAGACTTCATACCGCCTGACTAGATTTAGCTAAATCCATCTTCTCTAGGCGTTCAAAGTCAATTTCTTCACCGAATAGGCCCGCAGCAATTGGATCCCTAAATGTTGTGTAATGAGCCACAACTACATTTTCGGTCTTCTTTTCCTCTTCTTCCTTCGCCGCTATCTCAGCTTTCTGGTTAGCGGCGCCACACGTTTCACATTTTATGTTGTTAATGCTTTTGTTTGTGGCAGTATAGAGATCGTCTCGATTAAACTCAATTAAATTAGCACAGAACGGGCAAGTAGTGGCGAACTTAATCGAAACAACCGGCTTGCCGGCTTCATCGTTCCCCTCACCATCAACAATGGTTCTATCCCAGGCTATAGGCCGTGCTTGAGTTTTGTCGTTTTTAATTTGAATATCTATGAGTTGGTAACATTGGCTCATGACCAGGCTCCTCCTTCTTGTTGAGCTTTCTTTTTAGTTACTTCTGTTTGTTCGAGCAGCTCGTCGTACGCTTCAAACAGATTGAGGTCCATAACTCGCTTGTCGACGGAAATATCTTCCGATTTTTTGTTGGCGTTGACCTTATCAAACAACACAAGGTGATATTCGAAAGTTCCGGACTTATAGTTTTTGGAAAGATCACCTTTTATCGATCCTCGCTTATAAGGTCCCAAAAGCTTATTAACACGTTCCAACAATTGTTCGTAACAGTTAGAACACATGTCAGCGTCCAGCTTTCCTTTTTGGACGCCGGATCGTATATTGCTCATCAATTTTAGCTTGGTGGACGTTACACTATAATAGACAAATTCGTCCTTGTGGATGGTAGCACAAAAATCGCAAATAATGCCGTCTTTACTAGGTAAGAACATACATTATTTATTCTTGAGTTAAACCTCAATCGGCTCTAATTGCATGATGTACCTTCCCCGTTTTGCGCTGAAGCTTCGCCATTTATCTTGCCAATTAACAAACATTTTTACTCCGCAGCCAACTTCAAAGACTTCCGGGTCATTGTCTTCCATGACGTCGCTCCAGACATTTACTCTGGCCGTGTTGATGCCATCCGTGACGTTTAGGATGCGATAGTCTCCACGAGCCCCCTGTCTAACATAGGACTCTTCGATTACACACTCTATAACTCCCGTAGATTTAGCATGCTCGATTGTTGTATCAGCTTTGTGATGGAACATGTCTAGTGGTGAGTTCCAATAATATCCTAAATATTCTTTTTCGAATTCCAAAAGTTCGGCCAATATATAGTCATTCGGAAACAACTTAGTAATTTGCTCAAAACTTAAGGATGTTTTCATCTTGTTAGCCGCTTTGATCAATTCTTTTGTAAGTTCCAGCGTGGGATCGTAATCTTTTGGCGTATCAGAAGGGATCGATGGTAGCCAATTCATAATCTTGGGAGGGATTTTGGTCCTTCGGGGGTAGAGGCGCTTAAACTCTTCTATTTGGCGCCCTCGTTCTTGAAAAATGTCGTTCTCTTTCCAAGTATAGCAGTGGTTGATAGTTCGCCTAATCGCAGTAGCATCTTTGCTGCTGTCATACTTATAGCGATAATATATCCACAGGGCCTTTCTGTTAGGATAGATCTCGCTAAACGCCCCCAACTTCACCAACCTCTCTACGATAGTCTTACTTTTACCACATCGCTCCACAAAGTTGTCGATATTAGTGAACGGGCCGGCACCAGACTCTGTAGCCAGCTTTTCGGCAGACTTGCCTATGCCCTTAATTCCGGCTACGCCCGGTACAACTTGTTCGCCGTTAACAGAGAAGTGGGCAGTTAACCGGTTGGCGCTGATCGAGCCGAAATTGATCCCCTCAGCTCGGGCTGAGCCCATATATCTAACCGTTCTCATAGCAGGGCACTCGGACAGCACAGCCGCCCACCATTCAGATGGAAAGTGAGTTTTAAGCCATAAGCAGCGATATGCGATGAGGATATATCCGACGGCGTGGCTGTTTTTATGAATTATACCATGCTCGGGATGAGTGATATAATTATGATGTTTAGACCTCATTTCTGGGGAATAAGTGCTTTTAACTCCGAGACTTTCGACGCTGATAATATGGCATCGGCCATTTGCTTCTTCCTTAGAAGATATCTTGTCGCATCTTGATATAGATAATTTAGTATCGCTTGTACCTGGGATAAGCCAGTCCAACAAATCGCACAAAAATTGTTCTGATATTTGGTGATCTTGGATTTCCGAATTCCACATTCGGAAGTTAAAATGGTTCTCAGTTTCTCTAAACAAGCAAAACTCGATCCGATCCTCACCATCGGATAGCCTTTGGAATTGACCACAATACAACCGTCCCCGTCCATTAAACCACGTAGCAGGTGTGATGTGAACAGTGTGTCCGGCAATGTTTCTTTGCACGATTTCCCCTGGAAAACGCCCAGACTCTTCAAATCTGAGACCATTTTCCTGCTGCTTACTGTTTGCCGTGCTTGAACAAATTTTCCTTTTCGACAACTCAATGTTTTTCTTGGCGATTTCAAATCTCTTCCAAATTGCTCTACTAACAATCGGTCCCCGTGATGAAGCTGCAAGCTCACATAACCTCTTGCCTCGTGAATATAGCCATCTGCTATCAACATCCCCAACCAGTAAGCCTTCTCCGGCGAGTCTATGTTCTCGAAGTAGCTGTGGTTGACCGTGTTGGTCGCTTTGGTTAAGAACTCCCTCTTTACTCCATGTTTTTTGATTACTCTGGTAATCGTCCCATGACTCAATGTGATGGAGTTCTGGCAAACTACATCTTCTAGGATCTGCCTGTAAGTCATCCCGTTCTGGTAATTGTGTACGATCTGTTTTTCTATTTGAGGATTTATCTTCTTGAACATTGGTCACGCTACCTCTTATATATTTGAGCGCGTGACCAGAACCAAGCAGTGACTCTGCCTCCTCCATCTCTCCAAATTCATTTAGAAAGCGATGGCCAATAGTTACATCTTGTTCTATGCCGTTGCTAAATTGAACGCGAAAAACTTCTTGTTGGCCATTATAATGAATATCAACCATGTCATCAATAAAGGTTTCTTTCCCGTTGTACGACAATAATTTAAACTTTTTCTTATTATCGTACAATTTTTTAGCAGTGATGTATTCATTGGTCTCAGGATTGACTAAAACTTCATCTTCGGACAGGCATTTGTTGAAACAGTATCGACCGAACGACACCATTTTGTCCCACATCTCTTCGGCCTCTTTCTGTCCGATGACAGTCGCGGCTCCCTTGATTACGTCCGGACCAGTTTCGTTTAGAATAGACATGTTCTTTTTCTTGACCGCTTTTTGGAGTGCCTCTGCTTCTGGCATCGTGAATCCACAAACTTCGGTCCAGATTCGGAGGAGTTGTTCTTGAAAGGTCAGAACGCCTTTGGTCTCTTCTAAGATATCAAGCATTTTTGGGTGTAGCTTAGACTTCCATCTTTCTTTTGGATCGTTACGGTTTTTAATGTAGACATCGATCATGGGTAGCGGGCCTGGTCGCCCAAGACTAGTATAAATAACTAGATCCATGAAAGATTTAACTCCTCCTTTTTCAACGATGCTCTTTTGGAAATCAGTATCAAACTGGAAGATAGAATCCAGCTTTACTTTGTCAGCAGCTTTCAACGTCTTCGGATCGTTTAGGCGGATTTTCACCTTTTTCTTCTCGTCAGAGTACGTGATCCAGCCTGCCTTGTCGTTTTGGGGATCGATATCTTCAAAATCGATACTGAGCCCTCTATTCTGCCTAACAAGCCGTTTACAGTTATAGATGTAAGAGATGTTGCGCAACCCTAGCAAGTCGAACTTCACGAATCCGAACTTGGACAGTTGTGTAGCAGCCATTCCTTCAGTCCAGGCCGAGGTCCATTGCTTGTTGTCCTTGTCACCACACAGAGTGAGGGGAACATAATCCTTGATGGGGACGTCGGAAATGATGATTCCGCCCGCATGTTTACCCTGCGCTTTAATCTTACCCGTCATTTTATATGCATAACGAACAACATCGGGCTTATCTTCTGCAAGCGCCCTGAAGTTATCAAATTCTTCTATAGCCTGTTCCACAGGCATCTTGTCAAATTCTTCAGGAAGATTTTTACACACCGCAATAACTTCGGCGCGGTTATAGCCTAACACAGTGGCCGCATCTTGAAGGGCCAACTTGGCGTTGTAGGTCTGCCAAAGCCCAACACTGCAGACGTAATCAGACCCGTACTTTTCTTCCGCGTATCGCTTTACACTATCTCGAGCCATCGGCAGGAAGTCGATATCAAGCTAAATGTCCGGGAAATCAGGATGATACTCAACGATATGTGGCTTACCCACTTCTGGCATCAGAGTAACGCCTTTATATCGTTGAGGCCCATCGAGATTGATCTCCCGGACAGCCCCCTTTTTGTGTTTTATGTTTGTAATCTTCATCAAAAATGTG
>Ga0255055_10003460_pt1 | contig 10667 bp, 8 predicted proteins | sample JV7_2_27_MG_FD_188633 | JGI IMG/M metagenome (GOLD analysis project Ga0255055, IMG submission 188633) | Seawater microbial communities from Jervis Inlet, British Columbia, Canada - JV7_2_27 | ecosystem: Environmental > Aquatic > Marine > Inlet | place: Canada: British Columbia | collected... | reverse complement strand
GCGCGAGAGACAGATCATCGGTGGAGCGAATCGGCTGCCCGTCCACCTCGACGATGATGTCTCCCAGCTGCACGCGTCCGTAGCGATCCCTGACGGTGGGCCGGATCCCGGCATGGTCGGCACCTGTGCCCCGGCGCACTCGCACGACCAGGGCACCCTCGACCTCGATGTTCGCGACTCCCAGCGTGGAGATGACGTCTACACCCAGGGCCGGCCGTTCGATTCGTCCCTTGGCAATGAGCTCCGGCACCACCCAGTTGACCGTATCGACCGGGATCGCGAAGCCGATTCCGGCATAAGCACCCGATGGACTGTAGATCGCGGTGTTGACGCCGATCAGTCGGCCCGAGCTGTCGAGCAACGGCCCACCCGAGTTGCCCGGGTTGATCGCCGCGTCGGTCTGGATGACGTCACGAATCGGGATCCGGGTTACCGACTCGATCTCGCGCCCCAGAGCGCTGATGACCCCGGTGGTGAGTGTCTGATCGAGCCCAAAAGGGTTGCCGATGGCGAGTACCTTCTGCCCCACCCGCAGATCGCGGGAGGTGCCCACTGGTATGGGTCGCAGCAGGTCTCGGGGCGCCTCGATCTCGAGTACCGCCAGATCCTTCTCGGGAGCAATCCCCACGATCTTCGCATCCCAGGTCGAATGGTCGGCAAGCGTGACCCGGGCGGCGCTCGAACCCTGAATCACATGGAAGTTGGTGACTACGTGTCCTCTTTCGTCCCACACGAAGCCCGAGCCTACGCCTTGCGGAATCTCGTAGATGTTGAGCGAATACCAGTCGCGTCGCAGGCTAACGGAGGTGATGTACGCCACCGAGGGCGAGACCTTTCCGAAGAGCTCGATGGTGGCCCGTTCGTCCTCTTCCAGGTCCCCGCGCTCGACCACCGGGCGACCCTGTTCCCCAGCCGCCGGCGAAGCGGCCAGAGCGATCAGAGCAACACCCAGCAGCATCAGCGGGGTAATCCGGCCGGCGAAAGCGGACACGTCACGGAATCTCACAGTGTCAGCCAGCACCACTCGGTGCTGTAGGGTACGCGGCTCATTCGGTACCCCGACTCGACCCCGACCACCACAGTGTCGCTCCAATTGAACCCGCACTGGTTCTCGGGATCGTACAGACCCGGCTCCTCGGAGAAGCACATGTTGCGCCGCATCATGGTGTAGTCCCCGAGCGCCAGGTAGGGCGGTTGATGTCCCTCGGTTCCGGCCCCGTGTGCCGGTCGGTGATAGACGTACTTCTCCACCCCCTGCTTCACCTGGAACTTGTGAATCTGATAGGCCACCTGGGAACAGGTCACGCCCTCGATAGAGCCCTCCAACTGCATGTCGCAACAATCTCGGCTCACTTCCCACAGCTTCTGCATATGGGGATCGAACTTGCCCGCTGCGTCAGCGATGATGTAGGCGCGATAGCACTCGTGCCCGTAGCCGCCGATGCTCGCCCCACCAGCAACCTGCAAGGCCATGCCCTTGCCGATCCGGTTGTAGTACGGCTGGTTGGGATGGGGGTAGCCGGTGACCGCGCCAGCCCGCACGCCGATCCCGACCCCGCTGCCCACACCGTGGTGGGCGGCGCCATCTGCCAGATCCAGGTCCGAGTACAGCTCATCGTTGATCCACAGCTCGGTTGCAGTCCCCACCTCGTAATCGGTGATGTCGGTCCCATGGGTCAGGATGTAATCGCGCGCGAATGCATGCGCCCGATCGAAGTAGAGGTAGGCCCGCCGCCACAGCGCCAGCTCCTCATCCGTCTTGACCTCCCGCATCTCCAACAGGACATCGGAGATATCGACGAATTCGATCCCGGGGAGAATCTCGTCGGCCTTCGTCTGCTCGGACGGATAGAGCTCACCGTCGATGCCGATCCGCGTCCCTTGAATTCCGTGCTCTTTGATGCCATCGAGAAGGAAGCGGAACAGGTCGACGGTCTTACCCTGCTGCACCTTGCCTTCGTGGGGAAAGGCTCCCTCGGCATGGAGGTAATCGAAGTACATCTTGCCGCTGCCGAACCACCAGGTGGTGACGATGTCGCGGTCCAGACCCGGGTACATGAACCAGGGATCGGTGTCTTCCCCGTTCATGAAGACGGCTTGCGGTCGCTCCGTCGTCGTGTGCCAGTAGCCGGTGAGGTAGATGATGTTCAAGGGGTCCCTGACCAGGAAGGCCTCGAGGTCCCGCTTGGCCAGGAGCTCCTTGAAGCGGGCCACCGTACGCCGGTTCCACTCCAGCGGCAGTCGGTCGTAGGTCGCCGGCTCGGGTGGCCCCTCCTCTCCCGGCTGCGGTCCCAGAAGGAGCTTGTTGCTGGGTCCCCCAGCCTGTTTCTTGAGGCTGTCGGTCAGCGATTCCGGTGCCGGCTGCGCGGCGGCAACTCTGTCGAAACGTGCCAGAAAGCCACTGCCCAGAACCGCCGCCCCACCCCCTTTGAGCAACTGTCGTCGATCCCTGTCCATGGTTGAGCCTCCCTCCTGTTGGCGAAATCCACCCGTATTATCTCCCACCGCCAGCTGTTTGCCGGAGCTCGAAGCAACGCCAGGGTCGGCATGCACAGGCCAAATAGAAAATGGGACCGGGTGCCAAACACCCGGTCCCACTCATGGCGATTGTCGCCTGGTTCAGCGGCCGATTATCAATTCGCTACCAGGAAGACATTCCAGATGATCCGATGCCCACCGTCGGACCAGCCACTGGACGCTCGATAGCGGAACTGGTTGCCGTATCGATCGACGCGTTTCGACTCCCTGAATTCGAGCTCGATCGATACCAGTCCTGCCTGGCCAAGTGTCTGCAGCTCGCTCGCCTCGGAGAAGCCGTTGTGGTTTTCATCGACCCAAAGCTGAAGGTCTGCGAAGATCTCGTCTGCGTCACTGATGCGGCCGTCTTCGTTGCCGCCACTCAACACATCGTCAAAGACCGCCAGGGCGCGGAATCCATTCGGTGAGCTCGAGGCGTGCTGCGCAGTTACATCCCCGAACAGCTCCGTGCCGTTGTCAATAGTCCCGTTCTGGTCGCGGTCCAGCACCAGAAAGGCATCGTCGCCTGCCGGATAGGTCCACGGAACTTGCTGGGGCACACCGCCGTCTCCGAGGTCGAACTCTACACCTCCGGCGCGATCGGTGAGCTGATAGTGACCATCACCGAGACTGATAATGATGGGGTCGTTCTTGGCGCACCACCCCGGCCTGGAACTACTATCGCAGTCACAGGTCGACATGGTCGTGCTGACAAAGAGGCTCCGACAGGCAGGAAGCTTGCACGGCGGCAGTTGGTAGTAACCGCCACGGTTGACGATACTCGACGACAGCGACGGTGGGTTGTGTCCACGGATCTCGCTGCCTGAGATCGGCAGACAGACAACACCCTTCGTGCAATTGAGGCCCTTGAAACACTCTCCATAACCCACCAGGGAATCGGTAAACGAGACCGTCCTGTAACCGCAGCCGTTGTAGCACTGAATGCGCCAGGTCTTGGTCAGGGTCGGTGCGGGGCACCGTTTGATCATCTTCGAGCTCCTGGAGGCAACATAGAGGCTGCCATAGCAGATCGCCTGCAGCTGAGCTGTCGCCATGCAAGCCGCGACCACGGCCACGATGCAAATCACACGAGCAGGGATCCATTTCACTGTCCACCTCCTTTGCCGCCCTTTTGGGCACGACCATTCTCGGCCTGGTCCGGAAGCGCGCGGCGCCCCTTCTCGTACTGCTCTCTGAGGCCGGTGGTGAGTTCGTCGAGCGTCCCGTTGGGGTCTACCGCGACCGCCATCTCGTCCCCTACGGCTTCCAACCATTCCGCCAGCTCGACCCGAGTGACCGAGCGTTGTGCTGCCACTTGGCCGTGGGAATCGTCGGACTCCTGCGACTCCTTCCCTTGCTTGCGCAGCGCTTGGGCCCGCAGTCTCAGAGTCGCCTGCCAGGCCTGTCGCGATCGGCGTAGCTGGCGCTCAACCTCCAGCGTGTCCAAGACCGCGCCGATCTCTTCGACTCGCGCGGCCCGCGCCTCCAGGATCGTCTCTGCCGCTTCCGTATCCCCCTCGTACGAGAGGTCGGCAAAGACCACTGCTGTGACTTTGACCGACAGCGCAGTGCGCCCGTCCTCTTCGTCACCGATCTCCAGACGCCTTCGACCCGGCATGGTCTCTCCTGGATCGAGGGGACTCATCAAGAGATCCTGATCCAGAATCGACTTCTGAGCGTGTCCATGGCCATCACTTCTCGCCAGGCTCAGCCGCCAGGCGGTGATCACCTTCTCAGAGCTGTTTCGCAGCTCGAACTCGAGCTGTTTGGTAAGCGGATCGAACGACTTGTTGAGAATCTCCAGTGCCGAGACTTCCGTGGCCAATCCCGGACCGGCGAAGACTCCGCAGAGAACCACGCAAGACAGAACGACAGGCCCTATTCGTCGCATAGCACACTCCTTTCATGGTTTGGGGTGAGAATTTCTCCTTCGATTGAAGGCAACATGTCGGTTCGTCTCATCAGCGACCGGTTTGTTACAGGTAGGATTGGGATCATGAAAGCCAAGCTCTCCCTCTCGCTGTGCCTCCTGGTACTGACCGGCACCGCCAGTCAGGCACAAACCGCAGAAAGCTTGAAGAGTGCCTTCGCCCAACAAAGGCGGCTGCTCGACGAGGTCATTGACGACTACGGCCGCGCTCGCGCAGCCGAGCTGAGCGCCATCAACGGGTTTCGACAACTGAGCCAGCAACTGGACGCGGCGTTGGAGGATCCCAACGTCTCTTTGCACTACCTGACCGGTCTCGAGGCGCAGCTGGGCTCCGCTCGCGACGCGGCCTGCGATCGCACGCAGCAAACGGCACAGACAAGAAAGCGTCTTTACGAGCGCATGGAGAGCATGGGCGCTGTCGCTCGCGACTTCGAGCGCCAATCCGGCTATTTCGACACCGATGAGCAGGGAATCGAGGGCACCTGGCACATCGAGGCCCAGCCGATCGACGTGGTCGGACTGCTCAATCTTCGCCTCAACGGATCGCAGGTCAGCGGCCCGTATCACCTGAGCAACGGCCGAGACGGCGCGGTCCGCGGCACCCTGGCCGGTTCCCGCCTCGAGCTCCAAGTCGTCGACTCGGAGCATGGTGTCGTGGCCACGATTACCGCCGAGGTGGATAGCGAAGCGGGCGAGATCCAAGGAACCTGGCTGGCTATGGAGCTGGCCTCGGGACGGCCATCCACCGGTGATTGGACCGCCAGCCGTGTCTCCGACGAGGAGGAGATCACCCTGGAGAACTCAAGGTGAGGCAACCCGACCTCTGGCGTCTTTATCAACTGATGCTGCGTGCCCGCCTCTTCGAGGAAGCGGCGCGGGATCTCTGGCAGCAGGGCCTGATCTCGGGCGAGGCGCACCTGGGGTTGGGCGAGGAGGGAATCTGTGCCGGGGTCGTCGACCACCTGACTGCCGACGATAGCCTGGCCCTCGATCACCGGGGCACTCCGCCGATGGTCATGATCGGCGTCGGACTAGTGGAGCTTCTGCGTGAGCTCCTCGGTGATCGCGAGGGTCTCTGCGGGGGACTCGGCGGGCATATGCATCTCTTCTCGCCCGAGCACCGGGCTGCCTCCTCAGGCATCGTGGGTGCCGCTGGGCCCACCGCCGCCGGCTTTGCCCTGGCAGCCCAGTTGCTGCGTCCCGGCTCACTGGCCGTCGCCTTCTTTGGCGAAGGCGCGATCAATCAGGGCATGTTGCTCGAGAGCTTCAACCTGGCGGCGGCCTGGAAGTTGCCTGTCCTCTTTGTCTGCAAAGACAACGACTGGGCGATCACGACCCGCTCCTCCACCGTGACCGCCGGCAAGGTCGCAGCCCGTGCCGAGGCCTTCGGCATGTCCGTCTGGCAAGCAGACGGCTGGCAGGTCGAGGATGTGTGGCAGGTGGCGCGATCGGCGGTTTCGAGCGTGCGAAAGGGGCGAGGACCTGCATTCTTGCTCACCAGGTGTGCCCACCTCGAAGGCCACTTCATGGGGGATCCGCTCCTGCGCCTCGGCCGCCAACCCGTGGAAGAAGTCAAGCAGCTGGCAGCACCACTGATGCGCTCTGCTACCGCGACGAAAGGCAGCTCTCCAGCCCAGCGCATGTCCGGGTTGGGCTCGATGAGTGTCACCATTGGACGATCCGTGCTCAATGACCGGGCACGACGGCGCGACCCGGTGGGGCGCAGCCGCAAACAGCTCGACCGCAAAGACTCAAAACGACTGACCGAGCTCGAGACCGAGATACGCAAGGAGATCGAGCAAGCCGTGCAGGAGGCCACTGCCACTTGAACCGGACGCTGAGCTTTTCGCAGGCGATAGAAGAGGCTCTGGCACAGGCCATGGCTGACGACCCTTCCATCATCATCTTTGGAGAGGATGTGCCCTTGCTGCGCCGCAATCTCCTTGCCCGCTTCGGGGATCGCAGAGTTCGCGGGACCCCGATCAGCGAGTCGGCCTTTGTCGGCGCCGCCGTCGGCGCCGCCATGACGGGCCTGAGGCCCGTGGTCGAGGTCATGCTGGTGGATTTCATCGGCGTCTGTGTAGATGCCCTGCTCAATCATGCGGCCAAGCTCGCCACGTTCTCAGGCGGGCGCTGGAAAGCACCCCTGGTGGTGCGAGCCGCTTGCGGCGGCGGATACGGCGACGGCGGTCAGCACGAGCAGTCGTTGTGGGGATGGCTGGCCCATATTCCCGATCTCGCGGTCGTCGTCCCGGCGACGCCAGCTGATGCCGGTGCCACGATGCTGGCTGCGTTGGAATACGAGGGGCCGGTGGTTTATCTTGAGCACAAGCTACTGTCCGACTACTGGCTCGATTACATGGGCAGCGGCGGTCGCAGCAACGTCGACTTCGATGTCCCTCCAGAGGGTGCCAGTGGGTCCGTTCCCGAGAAGTGGTCCCCTGCCGAGGTCGGACGCGCCTCGGTGTGTCGAAAAGGTTCGGATCTCACTTTGGTCAGTGTCGGGGTCGGCGTACATCGATGTTTGGAGGTAGCAGCGGAGCTCGATCGCGAAGGAGTGTCGACGGGCGTGATCGACCTGCGGTGGATTTCTCCCCTCGATCGAGAAACGGTCGCCGCGGAAGTTAGAACAACAGGACGTCTGCTTGTCGTCGATGAGGACTATCGAGAGTTTGGATTGTCTGGCGAGCTCGCAGCCAGCCTCCTCGAGTCGGGTGTGCTCCACCGCTACGCCAGGGTCTGCACAGAACAGACCATCCCCTACGCCCGATCGCTGGAAGACCAGGTTTTACCCAACGTCGGCCGCATCCACGCTGCTGCTGGCCGGCTGCTCGCGGATTGAGAGCGCCCTGTGGAGGAAAGATCGATGGATGTCGCACTCATAGGTACCGGCCTCATGGGCTACCCGATGGCCGCAAGACTCTTGGAATCCGGCCATAGTCTGACGGTCTACAACCGGACCCGTCAGAAGGCTCTGCCTTTAGAGGAACTGGGGGCCACGATCGCCGGCAACGCGCAAGAGGCGATCGCTGCCGCCGAGGTCACGGTGGTGATGCTGGCCGATGCCGCCTCCATCCGGGAGACTCTCGAACCCCACGGTCGCCTACCTGATCTGACGGGCCGTACGCTCATCCAGATGGGGACCATCGCCCCCCGTGAAAGTGTCGCCCTGCTGGAGGACATTCGCCGCGCTGGCGGTGACTACCTGGAGGCACCTGTCCTGGGCAGTCGACCCCAGGCTCGCGACGGCAAACTCCTCATCATGCTAGGCGCGACGCCCACACAATTCGAGCGCTGGTTCGACCTGCTGTCCTGTTTCGGTCCCGATCCCCGACTGGTCGGCACCGTCGGCAAGGCTGCGGCGTTGAAACTGGCTTTCAATCAACTCATCGCCTCCCAGTTGGCCAGCTTCTCCATGGCCCTGGGGCTGATTCGCCACCACGACATCGACGTCGAAGAGTTCATGACCCTGCTGCGGCAGAGCCCGCTATACGCCCCGACTTTCGACGCCAAGCTCCCCCGGCTGCTCGAGCGTGATTTCAGCGATGTCAACTTCCCGGCTAGACTGCTGTTGAAAGACCTGACACTCGCCACCGATGTCGCCGCGGATGTCGGTTTGCACACCGCGGTCCTGGAGGGTCTGAAAACGCTCGTCGGTGAGGCGCTGGAAAGAGGTCTTGGTGATGCCGACTACTCGGTGCTGGGTGAGCTGGTCGATCCTCAGAGATCTTGATCGACCGAGGGTGCCCTCTCGGCAACCTTGACCCCACGAAACCACCGCCACAGGGAAGTCAGCCACAGACTCCAGATAACTCCGAGTACGGCCGGGCCCACCAGGGTCGTCACCTGGGGTGCGACCTTGTGTGCCCAGGGAACCGAAAGGCTCAGGACTGCCGCTACCGACCCCAGGGCGGAGAGCAGAATCAGCTGGGCTGCACTGTGCCAACGCATCTCATATCTTGATACGGCGCCTGTCGAGGTCGAGATTTCTCGGCCAACGTCCGGCGTCAAGGCTTCAGGTTGGAGTATCCTTTTCCCGTTGAGGTCACGGTTTGAATCCACACGACTTGTCCACAACATCTTTGAAGCCAGAACCGTCGCAGCCCCGCCGGTTCCGGATCCGCACGATCACCGCCGGCGTGACGCTCGGAGAGATCGCCGTCAACCAGGCTTTCGAGACAGCAGTGAGCTTCCTACAAAGCGCCCGAGAGAGTTTCGAGCGAGAAGGCTTCGAGGTCCAAACCACTCGCATTGCCACCGAGCCCTTGGCTGGCTACCTGGCCACGGTCGAGCCCTCGCTGGCCCTCGAAGCCATCCAAGAGCTCGATGCCGCGGCGGTGGCGGCCGGCTTGCTCCTCGGCCTCGGCCCCCTGATCCAGCAGGATCGCTACGACCCGGGTTTTGCCTCCTGGGCCTCGGATCTCGCGGGTTCGACCCGCAACACCAGCTTCAGCGTGGTGGTGGCGGCACCGGAGACAGGTGCTCATTCAAAGGCCGCGCAGACGGCCGCCGAGACCATCTTCGCCATCTCCCAGATCGCCGCCAACGGCGAAGCGAATTTCCGCTTTGCCGCTGCGGCCAACATCCCAGCCGGGACGCCCTTCTTTCCCGTCGCCCACCATTCCGGTGCCGACTCTTTCGCCCTCGGTCTCGAGTCGGCGGCGCTCGTAGGCGAGGCGTTTGCCGATCACTCTGAACTGTCCACCGCACCCGCAAAACTGCAACAGGTGCTCGAAGAAGCACTGGCTGGCGTGGATCAGGTGGCCCGGAAGGTCGCCAACGACACCTCTCGCCGCTTTCTCGGGCTCGATCTCTCCCCCGCTCCGGGCCTCGACGCCAGCATCGCCGCCGGAATCGAAGCACTTACCGGTCAGCCCTTTGGGGCCCCGGCAACCGTCGCGGCCTGTGCCGCGATCACTCGGGGCCTCGACCGTGTGCAGCTCACCCGGTGCGGCTACTGCGGTCTGATGCTGCCGGTTCTCGAGGATCGCGTGCTCGCTCAGCGGGCTACCGAAGGGACCTACGGAGTCCGCGAGCTGCTCCTCTACTCGAGTGTCTGCGGTACAGGTCTCGACGTGGTGCCTTTGCCGGGCGAAACACCAATGGCCGTGCTCCAGGGACTGATCGTCGATGTCGCGGCGCTGGCCACCAGGCTGCGCAAGCCCCTGGCGGCGCGGCTGCTCCCGATCCCGGGCAAGCAGGCGGGAGAGACCGTGGATTTCGACAATCCTCACCTCACCGCCTCGGTAGTGATGCCTGTGGCCTAGGGCGCTATACTCCTGCCGTCACCCAGTGGGGTGTCATTCCAGGACAGCAGACTCAGCCATAGAGGGAGGCTCTCTGATGAAATCTTCGACCCTAATGTCACCGGGTACAGGCCAGGTTTTCGCACTGATCGCCATCTTGCTGGTATCGACGCTGCTGGTCGCGCCATCGATGGCGCGAGCGGCCAAAGCTGATAGCACCGATCAGCACCAAGGCATGCTCGACCCGGAGCTTTTCGAATCCTTGAAGTTTCGCAACATCGGACCCTTCCGCGGCGGCCGATCGACCGCCGTCACCGGAGTCCCTGGGGATCGCAGCAGGTTCTACATGGGTACGACTGGTGGCGGAGTCTGGAAGACCACCGACGGAGGCAACCGGTGGACCAACGTATCGGACGAGAGCTTCAACGTCGGCTCGATCGGCGCCCTCGCGGTGGCACCGTCCGATACCAATGTCATCTACGTCGGGACGGGCTCGGCCTGTCCCCGCGGCAATGTCTCACCGGGGGACGGAGTCTACCGGTCCACCGATGGCGGCAAGACCTGGAGTCATATCGGTCTCGAGGAAGCCGGGCAGATCGGGCGCATCCGCGTTCATCCGCAGAATCCGGATGTCGTTTTCGTCGCGGCTCTGGGCAACATCTTTGGCCCCAACAGCGAGCGGGGGATCTTTCGCTCCATCAATGGCGGCAAGACTTGGGACAAAATCCTTGTTGTCAGCGAGCGAGCCGGTGCTGTAGATCTCTCCATGAACCCGGGGAATCCACGCATCCTGTTCGCCGCCATCTGGGAAGCCGAGCGCAAACCCTGGACCTTCGAAAGCGGCGGCGAGGAGAGCGGTCTCTATCGCTCCACCGACGGCGGTGAGTCCTGGGACGAGCTCACCAAAGGTCTGCCGGAAGGGACCAAAGGACGCATCGGGGTCAGTGTCTCGACAGCCAATCCCGACCGGGTCT
>Ga0255055_10003459_pt1 | contig 10667 bp, 11 predicted proteins | sample JV7_2_27_MG_FD_188633 | JGI IMG/M metagenome (GOLD analysis project Ga0255055, IMG submission 188633) | Seawater microbial communities from Jervis Inlet, British Columbia, Canada - JV7_2_27 | ecosystem: Environmental > Aquatic > Marine > Inlet | place: Canada: British Columbia | collected... | reverse complement strand
GAGACTCCTGCCACCAAGACCTAATAAGAAGGTCAGAAATAAAATAGGGGGAGGAGGGCGAAATGAGTGTGTATTACACACTACCAAAAGACAAAAATCCAGGGTGGGGCAGGAGTCATGGTTAGATTTAAATTCCCTATTTTATTATTTGTAAAATTGCTATGCTTTGTTTTTAAATTTCTATCTTATGTTATTAATATTTTTCGTCCTATTTAAAAGAATTGTCGATTTTTTGAAACTTTTGTCGTTGAAATGAACCTATTTTCCGATCACGGTATTTTTTCAGTAAGTTATATCAATTAGATTTGTTAACAATTTTTTATTATGTTAAATTATCATTTGCAACTTATAGCAGTTAGTGTGTTTTTTTAATGATTTTTTAAGAATAGTTATAGAAAGAAAGAGATATAAATGACCTCAAAAGACGAGCAACACATTAGAATGAAAGAAAGGACAGAAACGGAATTAAAATTAAATATTTGGACATTTTTATTTGCTGGTATCGGCTTCCTCGCTTCGTGGTTTAACATGATATTTATTTTGGATGCGCCTCGTACAATTGAAGTTTTAGCGTTTCTCTCTATTATACTTACGACAATGATTCCAGGTGTAATTATAGCTTTAATTAATAGGTATTGGGGATATGGTTATTTGATAGGATTTGCGAGCGCAGGTATCCCTTTTTTGATTTTGTTTGATCTTTTTATTGGTGGCTATACTTTCGCAACCACAGTTTTTATTTTTATAATTTTATGGTTGATTTTTTGGAAAACCTGGAGAAGTTTGAGTTCAATTAAAACTGGAGGAAAATAAAGAGTTTCAGAAAATAAGAATTTACATTGAGAATGCATATGAAACAAACTTAAACTTTCTGAAGGGTTAAAATTTGGTTGAAGAGATAATTTTTTATTATTCACATTTCTATGTAATTAATTCTTGTGAAAAGGGATATCTTCGATTACAACATTAACAATTTTGTCTATAGCCAAAAAAGATTCCTTTATAGCGAGTATTGAATTTTCTCCGGAATCCAAAGAATCTCCTAGCAAATATGTTTCATAGAAACAATTTTCTAACTCATAGCATATTCCCGTGGTATGTAGGATATCTTTACTTAAATTAAGTTCATTTAACACTGTAGATATTCCCTTAACAAGATCAGGTGTAAATTCAATTAGTTTTATTAGAATTTTTTTAATATATTGTGTGTGCGCAGGAAAACAGCTAATTTTGATAGAATCTTCGCGAGAGATGAAAATTAATAAATAATAAGGAGCGTCATTAATCTCATCCTTAACTTCTTCGGGGAAAATAGTGGAATTAAAATCAGCTTTCGAGAGAATTTTACCAATAGAAATTTTATTTTTGTGTTTTATATTGTTATTCTTTACAACCATGTTCATCAAAAATCAAAATATGATAAGAAGAGTATATGTCTAATAATAAAATGTTTTTGTTTTAAATTTTTAGTTTTTTTCAAGAATAATTCTATTTGTGTCCGATGATAAAAAAATCAATTAAGCACTATCTTATGCTCTTGTAAATACGGAAAATTATCATCATGTCACTAAGATAATATTTACATTTTAAATCTAATTTGGTTTCATGTTTTAATAACAATATTTTAAGATTGAAGTCGTTGAAATATGTCATATAAGTGGACTAATAGAAATCTCGAGAAGTCGTATGGATTTAATCTAGAAAAAATAAATTCTAGTAACAACCGATTTCATGCTATTTATTTTATAGACAATTTAACTGGTTCTCTCCTTCTTAGTAATAAATACACAGACAACTCCAAGTTTTCGTCTTACGAGGATTTAATAAGTGGTTTCTTGAACGCACTAAATCTATTTATAAACGAAATAAAACCAGAATCTGAAGACGATGAGATTCAGGAGGTTAACTTTAGAGAAAGCAGAATATTGTACGAAAGAAGAGGGAGACTATCGGTTATCGCGATTACAAAAAAAACGAATTTACAAGCGGAAAGAACAATTTTACGCCAAGTTATGGAAGATTTCTACAACAAATTTGAATATGCGATAAGGACTTTTAACGGAAATATTGATCCTTCGATTTTACAGTATAAAAAAAGATTAGAAAATATGAATTTAAATGAGTTATTTAAATTTAATATTCATCCATAGTTGTAAATAATTCACCAGAAGATTTTAACCTTTAAGTAGGATGTTCATCCTTCTTCTTTTTCTCAATTTTTTCAATTTGGTTTTCAATTTTTGAACTTATGCCTTCTATGTCGGGTTTAAGTTCCATTCTTTCCAAATCTCGCTCTTTTTGCTTTTCTATAATGAACGCTTTTTCATCAATGGAAGATTTTATTGCTTGGCTTGCTGATTCTAAATCGGGTTTAAGTTCCATCCTTCGAGAATCATCATCTCGTTGTTTATCTCGTAAAAAGGCTTTTTCTTGTATTGATTGACTTATTTTTTCTGCTGTTTTTTCAATATCTGGTTTTAATTCACTTTTTTTTTCGTAGATTTCACGCTGTTTTTCTATTCTAAACGCTTTTTCAGCAATAGTAGTGCTAATTGCGTCGCTAGCTTTCAAAAAATCTGGTTTCATCTCCATACGCCTGAGGTCCTTCTCTCTTTGCGTTTCTCTCATAAAAGCCTTTTCACTTATAGATTGAGAAATAACTTCTCCTGCTTTGCCAATATCTGGTTTTAATTCTTTTCTTTTTCTTTCTTTTTCTTTTTGCATATCGATCCTAAATGCTTTTTCGTCGATAGATGCTTTAATCGCCTCGCCTTTTCCAGTTATGTCGGGATGTAATCCTAATTTCTTCCCTTCTAATTCTTTTCTTTTCTCAATTCTAAAAGCTTTTTCAGCTACTGTTTTACTGATTGCCTCTCCGGTTTTCATCAAATCAGGTTTTATCTTCATTCTTTCCAGATCGCTTTCTCTTTGTTTTTCTCTTAGAAATGATTTCTCCTCTATAGATTGGCTTATTGCTTCGCTAGCTGATTGAATATCTGGTTTTAAATCGTGCAAACTTGAAGCATTTTCTTTCTTTTTTTCAATCAAAAAAGCTTTAGTGTCAATGTTTTTACTAATTGCTTGTCCTGCGCTTTCAATATCGGGTTTTAATTTCAAACGTTGTGCGTCCGTTTCTCTTTTTTTTTCAATTAAAAAAGCTTTATCATCAATGATTTTACTAATTACTTCTCCCACGCCTCTAATATCGGGTTTTATATCCTTCCTTCTTTGATCTTCTTCTTTATGTTTTTCTATCATAAATGCTTTTTCACTGATAGATTTTTCAATAACTTCTCCAGTTTTTTCGATTTCCGGTTTTATTTCCATTCTTTCTAAATCTCGCTCTCGTTGTTTTTCTCTCATGAAACTTTTTTCCGAGATCATTGAAGAAATCATAGCCTTGCTCTCTTCAAACGATGCTTTCCGTTCCTCCTCGAAACTTTTTAAGTAATTCTCTCTATCCTCCTTTTCTTTCTTATATAGGTCATCAACAATCTTCTTTTGCTTTTCTATTTCTTCGGGAGTTAAAGGTTTTTCGTTTTCTTCCAATTTTCTCACTTAAGGAGTTAATTAATAGTGTTTTTAAATATAATATCAAAATTTGTATTTAATAATTTACTTATCCAAGATTTAATAGATTTCAATATCTTAAATGTTCAAATTATCATATTTTTTAAAAGCAGAGAAATTTGGAATGGAACAAGAATCGAAACAGCGAATAAGGTAGTCATTTTATTGGAATAGGTGCAAATGAATCGTCCGATATCGACTCCATTAAACTAACCATTGCGAGTCTCATAGAAAGCATTTCCATTAATTCTGTGAAAAGCTTTAAGTAAATATCAGAATCTTTAATAATTTTAAATTTACTCGCTAAATCATCATATTTTTTTCTCAATTCTGTTTTAATTTTGTCTTGATTGGTTAATGTAATAACTTGAACCTTCAACCATTCATCAATTATTGCCTTAATTTTAACTTCAATCTCATTAAGAAAGGAATAAGAGATTTCTACATCCTTACTCTTGTTTGCTCTATCAAGATAGGCTTCATCTTGATACATAGGTTTAAGAAGTAACCCTAAATTAATTATTAGAGGCTGAATTTGAAGTTTATCAAATGAATCTGATAATAGTCTCAGGATTTGTCTTTTCTGCGTTAGTTGAGCGTATTCAATATATTCTTGAACAAATCTCATTAATGCATTTTTAACTAGAAGCTCTTTAAAATCGCTTATGGATTCAACTCCGAGATCTATAGTAGTTTCAATGCAATAATAAACGGAATTCATGAAAGGTTTTACATTCTTAAAAATTAAAAAATAGTTGATAAACTGGGTAATTTTACTTAAAATTTCCATCTTAAGACTATCTGAATCGAACAATCCATCAATTTTTTTATCCAAGTTAAATTCTAACTCTGGAATTGATAAGAATTCTCTTATTTCAATATATTTCGATTCGAAATTCATTATTAAATTTATTGAACCATTTTATTAATAAAATATTATTTTCTTTTACAAAAAGGTAAATAAATTAAGAAGCAGTAACATAAAACATCGTATTACAACCTTAATATACACTTCATGGGAGCTTTTTAAAATTGGTCCTGATTTCATTAAATTCGAAAATATCTCATTTACAGCTTTACCAACGCCCATTTTTGTATCTGACATAAAAACTTCAGTCATTTTCATCTATTAAATATAATTTTACTATTAATAATCGCGATTTACTATAAAATGATTTCATAAAAAAATTAATATTTCAAAATGAAAAAAATTATAAATTAAAGTATATTTCGTCTTTTATAATATTTCATTTTGAAAAGAATTATTTTACTTATATATTTCAGTATAAATGTGGCCAAAAGGGTTTAAATTTTTTATAGATTTCTCTGAGGATTTGAAAACTATATTTATATTCAATACTGTCAAAAGTTTTCCAGAAGGCTTAACTTACTACGATCTGAAAAAGTTTGGAAACATCCCACACTCAAAAGTTTACAGAATGATGAAGGAATTAGCAGAAGGGAAATTTTTATTAATAAAAAGCGATATAAGTAAAGAAACAGGAAGACCAAAACACCTTTATTTTTTAGCAGAGAAAGGAGAAAATAAACTGACTGAATTACTTGAAAAGGTTGGGAAAATTTTTGAATTTATTAAGCATCGATTCCCCGAAAGTGGAATGGATTTTGATCATGAGTCATTTTTGAAAGGAGCTACCTTTAGCGTGTGGTCGAGCCCAGTTGAATATATTATGCAAAAAAACATTTCAAATGAAGAGAAATTAATCGCTTTAACTCACATGGAAAAGGATGTGGATGGAATATTACTTAAAATTAGAAAAGAAAAACAAAAGTTACAAAAATAATATACTTAAAAAAAGAACAGTGAGATAACTATGAATTCATTTCGTATGATAATTAAATATTGGGCAAAATCGAGAAAAAACTTCATTTTTCAATTTATCTTTCTTATATTAACTACGATCTTTTACACCTTTACTCCCTTTTTCATAGGGAGAATGATATTACCGACAACGAACGCTACAGATTTATTACTGAATTTTGTGATCGTTTTATTATTTGCAGCTCTATTATACTTTACCAATCGTGCCGCTAGACTTAGAGGTGCAGAAGTATCTGCTCGAGCTATTTACCACTTACGAACAGATATTAGTAATGCAATCTATAGACAATCTTTTTCTTTTTTTGATAAGACTGAAACGGGTCAGTTGATATCAAGAGCTACAAGCGACATTGAAGAAACTCAAATGATTTTTGGGATGGGCTTGACATTAGGTTTACAATCGATTCTACAAATGATAGGTGTTGTAGTGGGATTTTTACTTTTTAGTGTACAGCTTTCAATTATTTTGATATTAGCTTTTATTGGGTCTTTAACTACCTCTTACTATATTGCAAAAAAATTAAAACCTATTTTTTTAGAAACTCGAAGTAGTTTTGGTGATTTAACTAGTACGATTAGAGAGAACATTGTCGGAGCTGAAGTTGTTAGAATGTTTAGCACTCAAGATAAAGAACACAAGAAATTTCAAGCAAACAATAAAAGATTCTACAAGGCAAGTGTTCAATCTGTAAAATATAATTCACTTTATATGCCAGTTATATATGTTGTTATTGGGTTTTTGACAATTAGCACATTTTTCTTAGGGGGAATATGGGTTATTGAAGGAAAAATGCAAATAGGAGCAATAGTAACTTTATTAATCTTCATAGCAGCTCTAGGTTTTCCCTTAGTGATGTTAGGTCAAATAATGTTGCTTTATGTTCAAGCTGATGCAGCCCTGACGCGGGTTAGGGAAATACTTGATTCAGCTCCAGAAATCGAAGATCTTCCAGATGCTCTCCACCTAGAATCCGTAAGGGGCCAAATTTCATTTGATAATGTATCTTTTGGTTATACTTCCGAGCATAGAATTTTAAAAGATGTTGAATTCAAAATACCCGAGGGTAAGAAATTAGCTATTTTAGGGACAACTGGATCTGGAAAGTCAACAATCATAAATTTAATTCCGCGATATTACGAGATTAATAAAGGTAGTATCAAAATAGATGGGATTGATATCCGAAATTATATTTTGAAGGATTTAAGAAGATCAATTGGAATTGTTTCCCAAGAGACTTATCTTTTTAATAAGAGTATAGCAGAAAATATAGCTTACGGTAAGGAGAATGCTGAAAAGGAAGAAATAATTGAAGCCGCTAAAGTTGCTGAACTCCATGAATTTATTATGACTTTACCGAAAGGTTACGACTCGATTGTAGGAGAAAGAGGAATGAGGTTATCAGGAGGACAGAAACAACGCCTATCCATTGCCAGAGCCTTAATTGTAAAACCGAAGATATTGATTTTTGATGATTCTACAAGTTCTGTTGATGTTGAAACTGAATTTAAAATCCAAGAAGCTCTTAAAAAAATAATGAAAGATACAACAACCATTATAATTACACAGCGTATATCCACAATTCGTAATGCGGATTTAATACTAATTTTAGATAGAGGTCGTGTAGTAGGTTTAGGGAAGCACGAAGAATTAATAAATACAAATGTTTTGTATAAGCAAATATATGAAACACTGTTTCAAAAGCAAAAATCAAAAAGAGGTAATATTAATGAGTAACAACAAACAGAAAGAAAAAGAAGAAGAGAAGGAAATTATTCAACCAAGGGTAGGTGGTATGCATAAGGGTTTTATGATTGACGCTCGCTCTTCAAAATTAGAACACCCTCGACGGGAATTATGGAAATGGCTTTTTTCATATCTAGGAAAGTATAAATGGAAGTTTATAAGCCTAGTAGTTTTATTGCTAATTGGAACTCTAGTTACTTCAATAAGTCCCATTATTTCAAAAAACATTATAGATAACGGTATTGAAGCCAAAGATAGTATCTATATTGTTTTCACGTCAACATTTTACTTTTCGCTTCTTTTAGTTATGGCTATAACGACATATTTCGCACATTACGGAATGGGGAAAATATCACAAACTATTACATTCGAGATTAGAAACGACCTTTTCTATAAACTTCAAGACATGTCCTTAAGTTATTTTGACAAGAAATCATCAGGAGATATTATGTCTATTACAACCAATGATGTGACTATACTAAATCAATTGGTCGGAGGTCAATTTGTGATGGTAATTTCGAGCGTTGTTAGTTTAATCCTAACTGTAAGTATTATGTTCTTTCTCAATATTTTTTTAGCTTTACTCTCACTAATTATATTTCCTGTATTTTTTATATTTACTTATTTGTTTAGAACAGTAGCGATGGGGCTTTTTAAAGAATCCAGAAAAACAATTGGGAATGTAACCTCCTCAATTCAGGAAAATATCGCGGGAGCTAAAGTGGTTCAAGCATATGGACAAGAAAGAAGGGCATCCTCGGAGTTTGATGAAGCTAACACAGCGAATTACAATGCAATGTTAAAAATTAGGAAGTTTATGGCTACTATCTTTCCTTTGATTAACTTCGTTACTAGTATACTTACTGCGGGAATTTTGTTAGCAGGAGGGTTTGTAGACTTAGGAAATGTCACAATTCTTGGTGCAACCGTTACTGTTGGAGTGCTAAGCGCATACGTAACTATTCTGGCTCAATTTTTTAGACCATTCATGATGTTAATGCAATTACAAGAAATGATAGCGTCAGGTTTAGCAGCCAGCGACAGAATATACTCCTTATTGGAGGAGAAAGTTGAAATTCCGGATGCTGAAAGCCCAAAACTCCTTAAGAATATCACTGGTGAGATTGGGTTTGATTCAGTTAGTTTCGGTTATATTTTAGAAAATGGCGAAGATATCAGTTCAGAATCAATCTCAACTCCAAATGAACCTAAAGTTATGAGACCAATAGAGATGTCTAAACCTCCAAGTATGCCAGAGAATCCAATGATGAAACAGATGATGCAGCGAGCAATGGATTTTATGAAAGCACTTCCAGAACCATATTCATCTTTTATGATGAAGAATGTCATGCTCATGCCCCAAAATATTAGACAGAAATTATTTATGAGTCTTATGAGTCAAAATCCTTCTGAAGCTCCCAAGCTAATTGATTCAATTTTAGCCGAATTTAATTATGCTGTACCAGGCACAGATAATGCTAAAAATCATCCGAAGTTGCAAACTTCTTTTAAACAAGCTAGTTTAGAAGCTAATCATGGAGAAACTTCTCTAATTCCAGCTCTACCTCCTGAAGCAATCTTACAAATGTCTAAATTTCTAGAGAAGAATTTAAAAAGTAAAGCAACAATTCAATCTTCTGGTGCCGGAATGGGTGAAGGTGGTGGGATGATGGGTGGAGGTATGCCAAAAATGTCTCCTCAATCCATGGTTAGGATGCTCGCAACCGTCAAAATTACCAAAGAAGTTTACGAACAAATTCCCAAAATAGTTAGAGATGCTTTAGATGAAGAGAAGAAATTAATTCAGCACGAACAATCAAAGGGTTATGTGTTAAAGAATGTAAATTTAGATATTCCTTCTGGTAAAACTGTCGCTATTGTCGGAGAAACGGGTTCTGGTAAAACTACTATAACCAAATTGATTTCTCGATTTTATGATGTAAACGATGGACAAATAAAGCTTGATAATATTGATATAAGGGAGATCACTAAGAAAGATCTTCGGAACTTGATTGGTTTAGTTCCACAAGATGCGTTTCTGTTTACGGGGACAATAAAAGAAAATTTACTTTACGCGTTCGAGAACCCCACACCAGAAATAGAAAAAAAAATGATTGAAGTATCGAAATTTCTCGGTTTACATAATTTCATTGAAGCACTACACAAGAAGTACGATACGAAACTAAAAGAAAATGCTTCAAATATATCAATTGGACAACGTCAATTAATAGCTTTTGCTCGGGCATTAATAACTGATCCTAAAATTTTAATTCTCGACGAAGCAACTTCTTCCGTTGATCCTTATACTGAAACATTGATCCAAGATGCTTTAGATAAAGCTCGAAAGGGTAGAACAACAATTATTATCGCACATAGACTATCTACAATTAAAAATGCAGACCACATAATTGTGCTAAGCGCAGATAAAAAGGGTATAATAGAACAAGGAACTCACGAATCTTTACTTGAATTGAATGGTAAGTACAAGCGTCTGTTGGAAATGCAGCATCGAGACATTGAAACTAACGATTAAAATTAACAATTTATCAATTCAAAAATTTTGAAATATCTAAATTAACTCTTTCTTTTTCTAATATAACATTAATTGTTTTAATTTTAATTGATAAACATGTACTTAGAATTTGATAATAAGAAGATTTTTTACAATATAAAGAACTCAGAAAAATCCAAAGCTCTCATTTTCATTCATGGATCGGGAGGAAGCTCAAATACTTGGAAAAATCAATTAAATTTAGATATTGATTACGATATAGTCGCGTTGGATTTACCTTCTCATAATAAATCAGATAATTTTTCAGAGCTATCACTCAGTTTGTACGTCGATGTAGTTCATCAGTTAATTAAATCTTTAAACTATGAGAGCGTAATCTTATGCGGTCATTCTTTAGGAGGCGCAATTATTCAACAATATTATTTTACGTATCCTAAGGAAGTTTCAGGTTTGATTCTATGCGGCACAGGGGGGAGATTAAGAGTTGCTCCTTTCATCCTTAATTTGTTAAAAAATAATTATCGAGATTACTTAAATTCTCTACCAGCTGGCGCATTTTATCGTACAACTTCAAAAGAGACGATAGATCTACATATACAAGAAACAGCGAAAATCAGCGCAGAAGTCACTTATAGAGATTTTAAAATTTGTGATAATTTTGATGTGCTAAGTAAACTAGATACTATTGAGGTTCCCTGTTTAATTATTGTAGGGAAACAAGATCAATTAACCCCTGTCAAATACTCGGAATTCTCTCACAATAAAATCAAAAACTCAGAACTCCACATAATCAACAAAGCTGGACACATGGTTATGCTAGAAAAACTAGACGAGGTTAATCAAGCTATAGAGAATTTTATCATTAATTATTTTTAACTCCCTTCGGAGTTTTATTTAAACTATTTAAACTACTTGTATGTCTCATTATCTTTTATTTCAGTTTAAATATAAGGGTCATGAAATATAGATGATACGGAAAGGTTCTATAGAATCGCGAG
>Ga0255055_10003458_pt1 | contig 10672 bp, 4 predicted proteins | sample JV7_2_27_MG_FD_188633 | JGI IMG/M metagenome (GOLD analysis project Ga0255055, IMG submission 188633) | Seawater microbial communities from Jervis Inlet, British Columbia, Canada - JV7_2_27 | ecosystem: Environmental > Aquatic > Marine > Inlet | place: Canada: British Columbia | collected... | reverse complement strand
ACGCTCAACCCCCGCACCTCGCTGGCATAAGTCTCGAAGTAGCGGTCGTCGAGACCGAACCGCACGATCTCGCCGATGGATCCGGCCACCGCGCCCGCCGTCTCCCATGAGCCGGGCAGGGTCAGCGTCTGGGTGTTCTTCGCGAACTCCAGCTCTTCCGCGGTGAACGGCCGGCTTCCGAGCGCTCCCTGAAGCTCACCGGCCAGCTCGGCAATCGACTCCTTTGTCTTGTCGCTCTGCACCGGCGCGTACACCAGGAACGGGCGTTGGCCGCGGGCATCCCACATGAAGCTGCCGGCGCCGTAGGACCAGTGCTTGTCCTCGCGCAGGTTCATGTTGATGCGCGATGAGAAGTCGCCCCCGAGAATCGTGTTCATGGTCTCGACGGCTATCTCGTTCGGATTTGCCTTGGGCGGCGCCACGTGTCCCGCGAATATCACCGATTGGATGGCGCCGGGCCGGTCCATGATGTAAACGGCGGAGCCGGGCTGGTGCTGCACGGTCGCCAGGTTCTTCTGCGGCACCTCGCCCGGTTGCCAGTCACGGAAGAGGCGCTCGAGCTTGGGCCGGATCTCGTCCATCGTGGTGGCGCCCACGACGATCAGGGTCGCGTTGTTGGGCTTGAACCAGGTCTCGTGATACTCGACCAGGTTCTCACGCGTCATCTGCTGCACCGAAGCCTCCGTGCCGGAGCCGGTCAGCGGATTCCCGTACGCGTGCTCTCCTCCGTACAGCAGCTGAGAGAACACGCGGAGGGCCATCCCAAACGGCTGCGCCTTCTCCTGTTGGATCTGGACCAGCCTCTGGCGCCGGAGGCGTTCGAAGTCCTCCTCCGGAAACGACGGGTTGAGCACGACGTCGGCGAAGATATCCAGCGACTCGTCCAGGTTCTCCGTCAGAGACGAGAAGAACACAGTGGACATGTCGAGGTTGGAGCCGGCCCCCAGCGTGGCGCCCAGCATCGCGAGCTCCTCGCTGATCTCGAGCGCGGTCCGTCTCCTGGTGCCCTCGTCGAGCATGGACATCGCGAGGCTGCTCGTGCCCGGCAGCCCGAACTGATCCGCCGCGTATCCGGCGTCGACCAGCAGGCGCAGGTTCACCACCGGCACCGCGTGGCGCTCGGCCAGCACGATCTCGAGGCCGTTGGAGAGCGTTGCCCGCTGCATCTGGGGGAACCGCGCCGTAGGAGGCTCACCCGGCGTCGGCAGGGCCGAGCGGTCCACGTCCGACGCCACCGTCGTGTACTGCGGGAACGGGTGCACCTCGAGTACGTACATGCCGTCCGAGAGCCACTTCACGGCTGCGTTCCGAAAGTCTCTCGCCGTGGCACCCGCGACTCGTTCCAGCGTCGTCTTGTAGAAGTCGGGGCTTCCCGCGTAGACCTCGTTCATCGCGAGCACGTCGGACTTGCCGCCGAATCCGCCGATCCGCTCCACACCGCGAACGAAGCGGGCCCTGTACTGCGTCTTCACGCGCTCGAGCTCCTGATTGGTCGGTCCCTCCCGCAGAAACCGCTCGAGCTCCTCGGTGAGGGCGCGCTCCACCTCGGCGAGACCGACTCCCGGGCGGGCCGAAGCGCGGATCTGGAGCTGTCCGGCGATCTCGCGCAGGCTCACGAAGGCCGACACGTCCGTTGCGATCTGCTCGTCGTACACGAGCCTCTTGTAGAAGCGGGAGGTCTTGCCGACCGCGAGCACGTCGGTCACGAGGTCGAGGTATGTCGCGTCCAGTGAGCCCCACTCGGGGATGTTCCACACCATGTAAACCCGGGCCTGAGGCACGCGGTCCTGCATGACTTGGCGGTGCGTGCCCCTGCGTGGAGCTGCCCACGACTCGTGCTTGATGACGGGCGGGCCCGACGGGATGTCTCCGAAGTACTGCTCGACCTTTGCCAGGGCCGTCTGCGCGTCGATGTCGCCCGCGATGGCTATTACGGCGTTGGCCGCACCGTAATAGCTGCGGAACCACTCGTGTACGTCCTCGAGGCTGGCGGCCTCCAGATCCTCCAGCGATCCGATGACGCTCCACGAGTAGGGGTGTGCCGCCGGCCACGTGTTCTCGGTGATCATGATGCCAGTCCGCCCGTAGGGCTGGTTCTCTCCCTGGCGCTTCTCGTTCTGCACCACGCCCCGCTGCTCGTCGAGCTTCTCCTGCGTGACGGCGCCGAGCAGGTGGCCCATACGGTCGGACTCCATCCAGAGCGCGACGTCCAGCGCGGAGGTCGGGACGTTCTGGAAGTAGTTCGTCCGGTCGTAGTTCGTGGTGCCGTTGAGGTCCGTGGCGCCGAGGGGCTCCAGCACCTGGAAGTAGTCGCTGTCGTAGTTCTCGCTCCCGTTGAACATCAGGTGTTCGAACAGGTGGGCGAAGCCCGTGCGCCCGGGCTCTTCGTTCTTCGAGCCCACGTGGTACCACACGTTGACCGCCACGATCGGTGCCTTGTGATCCTCGTGGACTATCAGCGTGAGTCCATTGTCGAGCACGAACTTCTGAAAGGGGATGTCGATCTCCGGCGCGGACTGCGCCGCGATCGGTGTGGCCACGCCCACGAGGGCGGCCGCAACCAGGAATGCTCGCATCGTCTTCATTGAGATCTCCCGCAGGGATGGCAAGACAGTAATGTGCCGGTGGGCCCGGCCCCGAGCAATGGGGCCAGAATGCCGCCGGGTCGCTCCGGACTGCTGTCCGCAAATGAGGCTGGCTGTTTTCTCTGGGTGCCGGCGCGGGTCACCCCTGCAACCATTTGGACTGTCGCACCGTCTAATCAGGTATGAACTGAAACGGAGTGTCCCTCATGTTGCAACGTGCGACCTCATTGACGGCATTTTTCGGTATTGCGGCGGTCCTGAGCCTCGGGGCGCCCGCGGCCCTGGCGCAAAACCAGGATGACGGCTGGTGCGACCGGAACCACGACGGCGACCGCGGCTGGGCCTGCGAGGTACGGGAGTTCACGCTCTCGGCGGGCGACCTGCTCAAGGTGGATGCCAGCCCCAACGGCGGGATCCACGTCGAGGGCTGGGACCGTAACGAGGTCCTTGTTCGGGCGCGGGTATCGGCGCACGCGGACAGCGACGGAGATGCCCGGGACATCGTATCCCGCATCACGGTGACAACCGACGGGAGGATCGACTCGGATGGCCCCCGGACGGGGCGCGATGAGTCGTGGTCGGTGAGCTACCGGGTCTTCGCACCCCGCAACTCGGACCTCTCGCTCAGCACGACGAACGGCGGGATCGGGATCGAGAACGTGGCCGGCGACATCGACTTCAGGACCACGAATGGAGGCGTGAAGCTCAAGGCGGTGGCCGGAGACGTGCGCGGCCACACTACCAACGGGGGGCTCGACATCCGGCTCAGCGGCACGGAGTGGCAGGGTGGCGGCCTCGATGTCACGACGACGAACGGCGGCGTGCGACTCGCCATTCCGGAGGGCTACAATGCCAGGCTGGAGACCGGGACCACGAACGGGGGACTGCGGTTCGACTTTCCCGTGACGGTGCAGGGACGGCTCGACCGGGAACTGACCGTGGATCTGGGGTCGGGCGGCAGGCTGATACGCGCCAAGACCACGAACGGCGGCGTCGTGGTACGCCGCAGCTGAGTCTGCCAGCTCGGCGCGCACAAAGAAGCCCCGGGGAGCAGTCCCCGGGGCTTTCTCTTGCAGTGGTCATCGGAAGCACGATCCCGTGAGGCGCGGCTCCACGGCGAAATGCGGCCTAAGTCGTTGCTGTAGGCGCAGTTACGGCTGGCCGGCATTGCTCCAAGCACGTTGTTCTGCGGCTCGAGTAGGTTGTTATGGAGCTTCAGTTGATCGTTTTGAAGGTGGCAATCGGCGTCTTGAAGCTTCGAAGGGTGCTTTGAAGATTCGATTCGTCGATTTCAACCTTCAGAAAGTCGTGTTGGAGCTTCAAGACATCGTTTTGAACCTTCAAAATGCCCGACTGCGACCGCAAAACAGCCTACTGGAGCCGCAGAACACTCTACTTTCCGCACCCCATACCGTTCGGTCCACATTCAACGTTCCTCCAACAAGGAGGATCGCATGGCGACACTACACTAGAAGCCCGCCACGAAGGAGAACTGGACGAAGCCGTTGCGCACGCGGCTGAACGGGTAGACGTAGTGCGCGCCGAGGATGAGGAATCCGAAGAAGTTCATCCGCAGGCCGGCGCCCGCGCTGAAGATCGGCCGGCTTTGACCACCATCCCAGTACGCGCGGTCGTCGAACCCCGGCGTGAGTGCCGCCAGGTACGCATTCTCGGCGTCGGTGTCCGTGAACCAGGCCATCCCCGCGTCGCCGAAAATGTAGGCCTCGATCGGCAGGTACCCGAACAGGCCGCTGCCGACGCCCAGCACCCCGAGCGGCGGGAACCGCAGCTCGACGTTGCCCACCAGCATCTTGGAGCCGAACAGCTGGTCATACGAATCACACTGGACGCCCCGCTCCGGATCCGGCCCGCACTCCTGGGCGAAGTTGTACGACCCGAAGTTGTAGCCCCGCACAATTCCGTCGTAGCCCAGGAAGTACGGCTGCAGTCTCCCGTCGTCGGAATCGGGACCGTAGCGCCCGTTTGCCAGCAGGCGGAATGCCAGGGTGAACGGGCGCACCGGCATGAAGTACTTGCGGATGTCCACCAGCCCCGCTCCGTAATCCAGCGTGCCGATGGTACCCGCCGCCTCCACACGGTAGCGGAGCCCGAGCATGGGGCTCGTGATTCCGAAGATAGCCTTGTCGTAGACGAGCGCGAGGCTCGTGTTCCCCAGGGTGAGCGTCGAAAACAGATTCGGGTCCGGCTCCCAGGTCCCCTTCACCTGGTCGAGCTGGGCGCCGGTCAGGCCGTCGAAGATCCGAATCTCCTCCTCACCGCCGTAATTGATGTTCACGACCCGTGCGTTGGCCTCGAGCCGCTGCGCCCTGTTGAGCGGATAGTGCAAGGTTCCGGACGCTATGCGCTGCGTCTGCCGCAGCAGCCTGGTGCGCTCGATGAACGTGCCTGATCCGGGGGGGCCCTGCTCGAAGAACACCTGGCCCGTGAGGTATGGGACCTGTTGCAGCGTGACGCCCCAGTTGAGGCGCCTCGTGAGGTTGGTGTATCCCACGAGCGCGCCGATGTCCTTGATGCTGCCCCGGATCTCGAGTGCCGTCGCGAGGTTGTGCCCGCCCAGCATGTCGCTCCAGAACAGCGACGCGCCGCCCGATATGTACGTGCCGAACCGGTCCGCACCGACCGCGAGCGACGGCTGGCCGATGTAGTCCAGCCCGAACCCGGGCTTGTAGTCGGTTATCGTGAAGCCCGAGCGGTCCCGCGGCAGGCCGTAGAACGCGTTGTTGATCAGGCTCTGCACGTCGTCGGTCAGCCTGTCGGACGGGGGCAATACGCGAGGGTCGATGCCCCGGAATGGAGGCAGTACTGGACCTCCGTGCAGCACGTCGGGCTGATCCAGCATGTAGATGGCGTTGATGTCGTCTTCGTACACGCCTATCGCCAGCTCGCCCGTCACCGCCGCCACGGTAATGGTGGGGCTCAGGGCCGTGATGCCGCTGACCCCGGTGTACAGATTCGTGACCTGGAGCATTTCACCGGTCGCCACCTCAAGCCGGTACACGTTCGAGATCCCATTCTGGTCGGAGATGAAGTACAGGCTCTCGCCGTCGGGCGCCCACTGCGGGTTGATGTGCTTCCCCTCGTCGAACGCATGGATCGGGCGGATCGCCGCCGTCATGGGGTCGAGAGAAGCGAGCTCGTAATTGCCGTAGATCAGGCTGGAGAGACTGGTGGAGTACCGGTCCGTCGCGAACGCTATCTGTGTGCCGTCCGGCGACCATGCGGGCTGGAGGTCGGCGAACGCGTCGTTGGTGAGTCGCCTGAGGTTGTCTTCCTGCAGGTCGTAGACAAACAGGTCCAGCAGCCCCCCGACCAATCCCGAGAACGCAATGTGCCGGCCGTCGGGCGACCAGGTCGGCGTGAAGATCTCGTTCAGCTCTGGGAACGACGCCTCCAGCTGCGTGTCTCCATTCTCCGCATCCACGATCGTGAGGACGGGGCGGCCCTTGGAGATCGCTCCGAACGCGAAGTACTTGCCTTCGTAGTCCCATGCGCCGGCCGAGTTGATGAACTGCAGGCTCTCGAAGTGCGGATCGACGGCGGTCTTCGTGAGCTTGCCGATCACCTCGCCCGTCCACGCGTCGGCCACGAACATGTCGATCGAGAACAGGTCCCGCTCCGAGAGGAAGACGATCTTGCTCCCGTCCGGTGAGAGCGCCGGCGCCACGTTTACGCGGCCCCCGCTCGAGAGCGGAGTGATGAGCGGCCGCCCGTAGTCGGCGGCGCGTCCCGTCATGTCGATGAGCGGCTCGAAATGCGACCGCAGGGCATGATGCCAGGCCGAGACCACCGAGTCCGCGGGCATCCGCAGCACGCGGGCGAAGGCCACCTGGGGCCCGCCCGCGGCGCGCGAGGCCTTGAGGATGCGCCCCACCACGTCGTCACCCCAGCGCCCCGCAATGTACGACCACAGCGACTGACCGTAGCGGTAGGGGAAGAAGCGCGGGTCGGCGAGCTGCTGGGTCGTCGGAAGCTGGTGCCGCACGGCGTCGCGCATCCACATCGCCGTGTTGGCGTCGACGGGGCCCACCGACAGGTACTCGGCCATGCCCTCCACGAACCACAGTGGGTAACGCATGACCGTCGGTACGCCGGACATTACGGTGCCGCCGCCCTCGCCCGTGATGTCGAACTGGAACGCGTGCACCAGCTCGTGACCCAGCACGTGGTCGGTCTCGGCGAGCGGGCCCGAGAACGGGAGCACGATGCGGCGCTTGAGGATCTCGGTCACACCGCCGGTGCTCTCGCCGATGCTCCCCTGCAGCGTATTGGTCTGGCGGAAGTGGGGCCCGCTCGCGTACAGGATCAGGGCCTGGCGTCCGGACAGGTCGTGGTTGAGCAGGCGGGAGAGTCGCGCGTACCAGCGCTCCGCCATGAGCGCGGCGTACTCTATGGCGACCTCTTCCTCCGGGTAGAAGTAGATATCGAAGTGCTCGGTCTTGAGCACTTCGAAATCCAGGCTCTCATACTGCACCTTGTTCTGACCGAAGTACTGCGCCTCGGCCCGCTGCACGGGCACCAGCGCAGCGGCGCACACGAGCGCCGCACCGGCCAGGAAAGGCAACTTTCGGGTCAATCCCATCAAACCCCCAGAGGCGGGTTCTGCTGTCATATTAAGACATTGTAGGGTAGCAAATGTTCCGTGCAAACGTGAGCCCTCGCGGAATACCACACTACAATGGACCCAGGAGACCAATCCTCGTGACCACGCAGCGGCCCCCGACGCCGCAGAAGGCCGCCCGGGAGGCCCAAGCCCGTCTCAGGGCCCTGGCGAGCCCCGAGGTGGCGGCCGGTGGCCGGAAGTTCTTCAAGCAGGGAGACTCGGTTCGCCTGCTCGGTGTCAGGGCGCCCCAAGTGCGGGCTCTGGCGGGCGAGCTGTACCGGGACGTGAAGTCCGCCTGGCATGTCGCGGACGCAGTGGCGTTCTGCGACGCCATGTCCCAGGCTCGGGAGCTCGAGGCCAGGGTGCTGGGCGTCCTGCTACTGGGGCGCTACCGCCGCGCCTACGAACAGACCTTGCTGCGCCGCGTGGAGCAGTGGATCAGGGAGGGGCGCTTCGCCAACTGGGCCGAGATCGACGCCCTGGCACCGGGGGTCGTGACCCCTCTCATCGAACGGTTTCCGGACCTGGTCCCCCGCGTGACTCGCTGGACCTCGTCCCGCAACCAGTGGATGCGGCGTGCGGCGGTGGTGAGCCTCGTGCTCCCGGCCCGGAGGGGTGAGAAGCTCGACGTGGCGTATCGCGTCGTGCGGGGGCTGCTGGACGACCGGGAGGATCTGATGCACAAGGCCTGCGGCTGGCTGCTGCGCGAGGCCGGCAAGACCGACATGGCCCGGTTGGAGCGCTTCCTGCTGCAATACGGCAGCCGCATGCCGCGCACCTCAGTTCGCTACGCCATCGAGCGATTCCCCGAGCGCAAGCGCAAGCAGCTGCTAATGGAGACGAAGACGCCGGCGAGCAGCCGGTAACTAGCCCTCTGGGGACCGGTTGGCGGCAAGAGGGCCGGCCCGCGCACGGACCGGCCCCCACTTGATGCCGGTCGCCAGTCACAGACTCCTACTGGTTGATCCCCTCCAGGTCGAGCAGGAACGCGTACTGGAACGCCGTCTCCTGCAGCCGCCGGAACCGGCCGGAGGCGCCCCCGTGGCCCGCCTCCATGTTGATCTTGATGATGAGCCGGTTGTCATCGGTCTTCGTGGCCCGCAGCTTCGCAACCCACTTGGCCGGCTCCCAGTACTGCACCTGGGAGTCGTGCAGCCCCGTGGTCACCAGCAGGTTGGGGTAGTCCTTTGCCTCGACCTGATCGTACGGCGAGTAGGAGAGCATGTAGTGGTAGTACTCTTCGTCGTTCGGGTTCCCCCACTCGTCGTATTCCGAGGTGGTGAGCGGAATGCTCTCGTCGAGCATCGTGGTGACCACATCCACCCACGGCACGCGCGCGACCACTCCGTTGAACAGTTCCGGCCTGATGTTGACGATGGCGCCCATCAGGAGCCCGCCGGCGCTCCCGCCCATGGCGTAGAGCTGGTCCGGCGAGGTGAATCCGGCTGCCACCAGGTGCTCGCCGCACGCGATGAAATCGGTGAACGTGTTCTTCTTGTTGAGCAGCTTCCCGTCCTCGTACCACCAGCGGCCCATCTCCATGCCGCCCCGCACGTGCGCGATCGCATACACGAAGCCGCGGTCCAGCAGGCTCAGGCGCGAGGAGCTGAACGTCGCGCTCATGCTGGAGCCGTAGGAACCGTAGCCGTAGAGCAGCAGCGGGTTCCCACCGTCGCGTTCGATGCCCTTGCGGTAGACGAGCGAGATGGGCACCCGCACACCGTCGTCTGCCGTCGCCCAGAGGCGCTCGGTTACGTAGTTGTCCGGATCGAAGCCGCCCAGCACCTCGGTGCGCTTGAGCAGCTCGCGTTCGCGAGAGTCCATCCCGTAATCGTACACCGACATGGGCGTCGTCATGGACATGTAGTTGTAGCGCAGGACCTTGGTGTCGAAGTTCGGATTGGTTCCGATGCCCGCCCAGTACGTCGGCTCGCCGAAGTCCAGATAGTGCTCGCCCTCGCCCTCCCACGGCATGATGCGGAGCTGGGGGAGTCCGTCCCTGCGTTCGGAGACCACTAGATAGTCCGAGAAGATCTCGAAGCCTCCGAGGAGGACATCGTCACGGTGCGCGATGACCTCGGTCCAGGCCGCCCTCCGGGTGTCGCCCACAGGGGTGCGCATGAGCCGGAAATTCTCGGCGCCGTCGTTGGTGCGGATGTAGAAGTGATCCTGGTAGTGGTCGATGCTGTGCTCGTGGTTCCGTTGCCGCTGGAGGAACACGGCGAACTCCCCGTCGGGGTCGTTCGCGTCGAGGTAGCGGTACTCGTCGCTCAGGGTCTGGGAGGAGCCGATGACGATGTACGCTTTCGACTTGGTGCGGTACACGTAACTGCTGAACTCCTCGTCCGTCTCCTCGTAGACCAGCACGTCCTCGGAGGGGTCGGTCCCCAGCGTGTGCCGGTAGATCCGGTACGAGCGGAGCGTCTCAGCGTCCTGCTTGGTGTAGAAGAGCGTCCGGTTGTCGTTCGCCCAGGCTACGTTCCCCGTGACATTCGCGATGACGTCGTCGAGAATCTCTCCCGTGGCCAGGTTCTTGAAACCCACGCTGTAGAATCGCCGGCCCACAGTGTCGGTTGCGAACGCCATGATGTCCTGGTCGTAGCTCACGCCTCGTGGGCCGCCGGAGAAGAACCCGTGCCCTTCCGCCAGCTCGTTGGCGTCGAGCATGACCTCCTCGGGTGCCTCCATGGTGTCGCGCCGCCGGGCATAGATCGGATACTCCCGCCCCTCCTCCCACCGGGTGTAGTACCAGTAGTCGTCGAGCTTGTAGGGAACCGACTCGTCGGTCTCGTCGATGCGGGCCTTCATCTCCTCGAAGAGCGCATCCTGGAAACCCTTCGTGTGGGCCGTCAGGGCGTCGGTGTAGGCGTTCTCGGCCTCGAGATAGGCGATGACCTCGGGGTTCTCCCGCTCGCGCAGCCAGAAGTAGTCGTCCACCCGCACGTGTCCGTGGGTGACGAGCTCCTGCGGGACCACCTTGGCTACGGGCGGCGCGGCGTCTTGTTGAGCCTGCGCCGCGAGCGTGGCCGGAAATGAAGTGATGAACATGCCAGTTGTCAGAAGAAGCCTCGAAGTGAGCCGCATCGTCACGTCCTCCTCCTCATCGGCCGCGGTGCTGGGGCTTGTGCCGGTCCGCGCCCCGCGGCTATGCATTCGTGCCCGCGGGGCCCGCCCGCGATGGCGCGTAAAGATCGCTAAACGGCACTAACAGTTGAAGGGTGGGCGAGAGTGCAGCAGTCGAGCGGAAGTCGGCGACTCGGGACCGCATTGTGGGTCGTCGCAGTGATCATGATGGCGAGTTCGGCGGTGTACCAGCGCCGGACAGGTCCGACCCGGGCCGTGCGGGGCGAGCTGACCGTAGCCGGCGAGACCCACCGTTATCGGCTCAAGCGCAATCCGTTCACGACCGCAGACGCCCGAATCGCGATTCCCAATCCGGGGCACGACGTGTCCGGGGCGGTGCTCT
>Ga0255055_10003457_pt1 | contig 10674 bp, 10 predicted proteins | sample JV7_2_27_MG_FD_188633 | JGI IMG/M metagenome (GOLD analysis project Ga0255055, IMG submission 188633) | Seawater microbial communities from Jervis Inlet, British Columbia, Canada - JV7_2_27 | ecosystem: Environmental > Aquatic > Marine > Inlet | place: Canada: British Columbia | collected... | reverse complement strand
TCTCCCGAGGACGACGCCGACCCACCCGAGCTCGCCGTACCACCCTCTTCGGATGTCCGGTACACGGAAGGCTGCTTCCTGCTGCGCTTCTTGTGCTTGGGACACGCCGCGACGGTTCCCGGTCGCCATGTCCCTTTGCAGAAATGACTGGTGGCCACCAACGCACTCCTTTCGAAGCCGGGATCGTACCGGGCACCGGCACAGACTCATACGAACGCTCGGCGCGGAACACTGCCAACACGTCTCGGATCCCACATCTCCAAGGTCGGATTGGCGCTGTGAGGCTCGGGGACGACTCCCGCTATCCGGGCCCCTCCACGAACCAGGTCTTCATCTCGCCCTTGCCCTTGACGTCGATCGTTCCCCGCGACTCACAGACGAACTCATCTTTGATCAGGTCATGGGTCGCAGCGGTGATCTGGATGTGACCGGGGAGGCCGTGTGACTCCATGCGGCTTGCCGTGTTGACCGCGTCTCCCCAGATGTCGTATTGGAACTTGTGTGTGCCGATGACACCTCCGACGACCGGCCCCGAGTTGATGCCGATGCGGATGGCCACCGATTGGCCGCCGATCGGAGCCAAGCCGGCGACGTGATCCCGCATGTCGACGGCGAGCCCGGCGATCGCGGTGGCGTGATCCGATCGCGGGGTGGGGACGCCCGCGGCGACCATGTAGCCGTCTCCGATCGTGCGGATCTTCTCCACGCCGTTGCGCTGCACGAACGAGTCGAACGCCGAGTAGACATCGTTGAGCCAGACGACCGTTTGGTGCGCCGACATTCGTTCGGAGAGCGGTGTGAACGCGACGATGTCGGCAAAGAGGATGGTGACGGAGTCGAATTGATCGGCGATGACCCCCGGATCCGTCTTGAGCCGCTCGGCAATCGCCTCGGGGAGGATGTTGAGCAGCAGACGTTCGGACTTCGCCCTCTCCTCATCGAGGTCACCCATGACGGATTTGAGCAGCGACGCGTTCTGCTTGTTGAAGCCCTCGAGACGACGCATGTTCTGCTCGAGCCTGGCCAACTTTCTGGTCAGGATCTGGTTCTCTCGCACCACGTCGGTGGGGTCCGCCGAGGGCTCGTCGGTGGTCACGTTCCCATCAGCACGGTGACACAGGTCTCGTTGTGGAACCTGACGTCCGAACCGATCTCGAGCGGCGCGATCTCCCCAAGACCATAGAACCCGGTGACAGGGACATCTTCTCCGAGCCGATCCCGTATTCGTTCGAGTTCGGAACTCGCCTGTGACCCGAGCAGCATCATCCTGACGCTACAGGAAACCACGAGAGCGCCCTCCGGTTCCATCGAGTCCGGAAAGCCCTCCATCGCGTCGCGAATCGATGCCGATGCGCCATCGAGGATCTCGTCCTGAGACGCCAAGGTGATCTGCACTTCGGCGCCTTCGGGGATTCCACCCAGGAATGTGATGGCGCCCTCGACGTCGTCGTGGGAGACGGGAGCACGAAGCACGTGGCGATCACCGTGCCCCTCGTAGACGGCGAGCGGATTCGCTATCGCCGGCGCGTCATTGGTGCCGAGGTAGTGCTTGTAGAAGTTGGCCACCGGTTCATGGTCGATCTCGTAGACGAGATCCCCGACGGCCCTCGTCACCACCGCCCTGTTGCCGACAGGGGTCCAACCGTGGTCGATCCCCACCGACACAGTCAGCGGGCCCGAGACCAACAGCACCGGCATCGAGTCGAGCACGACCCGATCACCGTGGAACTGGATGCCACCACGCCACGGCGTAGCGACCGGGTAATCCGGCACAGCCCCGCCTCCAAATACCGGAACTCCGCTGCCGAGCGCGGCACCGAGCCCCTTGGCGACCTCGACGGGGTCTACGTCTTCGACGCTCGGAGTGGTGATGCACAGCGCCACAGGTTTGTCCGTCTTGGCCATGGCTTGAGCCACCGCGTCGGCACTCGCAGACCGTACATCCGTTGCCACGCCGGTACCCAGCCCGGTGGTGAAGTCGAGTACGTCAGAAGCGAACAGCGTGAGCGTGGTCGAGCCCTCCCCGTAGCCGCCGGTCGAAGACATCGGCGCAAGGGTTGTGCACCCGATCAGCTCGAGATCGGGATGGGCGGCCCGGACGGCGCCGAGGAACTGCGCCACGTCGATGTCGTGATTGGCGAGGAGCAGACCCGCCTGTGGCGTCTGCCCGTCGAGTTGCTCGGCGCAGTCGGCGAGGATCTCGGCGGCGGCGGCATCCGCCTCCCACTCTTCACTGTGGCCGACGGCCATCTTCAGCATCGCACCCCTCACGGCTGACGGAAGATCGCCATCCTAGGAAGGCATCGGGAACCGCGACGGACGCCACATTTATCGAATGGTTGACCGTCCGTTGAGGCACCGTTATCCCAGGCACGCCGATGCTGATCACCTCGATGCGAGGAGGCCGGCGCTGGAGCTGCGGACCGAATCGAGACGAACCCACCACGGCCGATCACCGAGGAAGACCCATCCCCCTCGTTGACGATCGGCCTCCGACGACTTCCCCCGACTCGGCCGAGGAATCCATCCGGGATGGTTCCGCCGATGTCCGGGTTCGTCGCGCAACGACCGGCTTGATCCACACCGCGTGGCTGGAGCTGAAGCGGCTGTGGGAGGGTCGCGAGTCCCTCAACAACGTCGAACGTCGCGATGTCATCAGTCGGCTCTTCCCCCAAGGGGCCTCCCGTCGTCAGTTTTTCACGCGTTTCGCCTCGTTGATGATGCTGGCGACGGCGATCGCCGTCCTGGGGATCCTGGCCGATTCAACCGCGGTGGTGATCGGAGCCATGCTCGTCGCCCCGCTGATGGTCCCGGTCCTCGGTACTGCTGCCGCCATCGTCATGGGATGGCCGCTGCGACTCATCCGACGGGTACTGCTCGTCGCCACCGGAGCGGCGCTCACCGTTCTGCTGGCGGCCGCGATCTCGTTCGTGATCCCGGGCCGGACCGACCCACTTCCTGCGGAGCTCATGGCCCGCACGACTCCGAACTTGCTCGATCTCGGGATCGCTCTGGCCGCAGGAGCCGCCGGTGCATACGGACAGGTGAGACGGCACGCCGCCGACGCCCTGACCGGTGTTGCCGTGGCCGTGGCACTCCTGCCGCCTTTGGCGGTCGTGGGCATCACGATCCAGCTGACCGAATGGCAGCTCACCGTGGGAGCCCTGCTCCTCTTTCTGGCGAACGTGGTCGGCATCGTGATCGCCGCTTCGGTCACCTTCATTGCCGCCGGCTTCGTTCCAGGCCGCAACCCACTGCAGGGACATCCGGGGTTCCTCCGCGGGATCGGCTGGGCGGCCATCGCAGCGATCATCGTCGTGCTTCCGATGCAGTTCGGCAGGGGCAACATCCTTCCGCCATCCGACCCGACCGATGAGGTGACCGCCCTCGTCGAGGACTACGTTGCGGAAGGCGGCACCACCGCAGAGGTCGTCGACGTCGAGGTCGAGATCGACCACGACGTCACCACGGTCGATGTGGTCGTCGCGAGCTCACTGTCCACCCCATCGGTCAGGGGCCTCGCCCGGCACCTCGCCGAGTACCTGTCCTCGCCGGTCGAGGTTCAGCTGCTCGTGGTGTCGACGGAAACCGAACGCGCCACCTTCGTCCCCTGAGTCGAGCCGTTGGTCCCTGCGGATCCGCAGCAGCTGTCGTAGGGGGATCCCAGAAACACCCGTGGCGCGCAGCCGTCGACGCGCGTAGGCTCCCTCCATGCGAACGCTCGCCGGCACGGCCGCCCTCATTCTCACGCTGACGGCGTGCGGCGGATCAACAACAGACACCACCACGTCGGCGGAACCTGCCGCCACCACCTCGTCTGCCGCGGCGACGACGACATCGGCCTCGGTCGACCCAACGACCTCGACGGCAGCAACCACTTCAACCGCTCCGGAGTCGACCACGAAAGCACCCACCGAGTCATCGGGCGCCAGATTCGCGATCACCCGGGTGGGTCTCGGAGTCCTGGGACAGGTCGTCATCCAGAACGTCGGTAGCGAAGCGGGCTCGCTCGCCGGCTATTGGCTCTGCCAGAAGCCTGCCTATTACGCATTCCCCGACGTCGAGCTCCAGCCCGGGGAGATGGCTGCGATCAGCGTCACCGGCCGTGACGACATCTTTGATCCGCCATCGGACGCGATCGCGATCGAAGGTATTGCCGAGCTCGGTGAGTTCAATCCGGCCAGCGGCGAGGTCGGCCTCTATCTGGGAGACAACTTCGCCAGCCCCGACGCCATCATCAGCTATGTCGAGTGGGGCAGCAGTAGTGGCCACGGTCGAAGCGAGACCGCTGTGGCTGCCGGGATATGGCCGGACGGTGGGTTTGTCGAGACCACCGCCGAGACCGGAGCGATTCTGGCGACAACCATCCCGCCGACTGACCCCGCGGACTGGTTCAACGGCGGCTAGGGCGATCGGCCACGGGAGACCCCTCACCGACCGTGTGAATCAGTCTCACTGGACAACTGCCCACAAAGCGGCGTCGAAGTCACCCCCGGATTCTTCGTCCCCCACGGCCACGACGCCGGACTCCCATGCCACAACCGACACGGCCTGCTGATTGGCCTCCCCGCCGAACACCACCTCGTCATGGGGCACCCGCGACCATACGACACCATCGGGCGACGTCCACACCGCGGTATCCCAGTCTTCATTGCTCTCCTCGAGCCCCACGGCCACGAAGCCAAAACCCGCCAACAGCACGACGTCATCCATCTGCTGGTTTTCTTGGCCCCCGAACACCGCCTCGTCGTGCGCCACTCGCGACCACACCACGCCATCGGGCGACGTCCACACCGCCGCATCGAAATCGCCACCGGACTTGTCCATCCCGACGGCCACGAAACCAGAACCCCCCGCGGTAACCGACATGGTCTTCTGGGAGTCGTCCCCGCCGAACACCGCCTCGTCGTGCGCCACCCGTGACCACACCACACCATCAGGCGACGTCCACACCGCCGCATCGGGATCCCCGCCCGACCAATCCTCGCCGACGGCGATGAAACCCGAGTCTGTAGCCACCACCGAGTTCATCTCCTGAGTCGCATCACCGCCGAACACCGCCTCGTTGTGGGGAACCCGCGACCACACCACGCCATCGGGCGACGTCCACACCGCCGCATCGATGTCGTCGTCCAACTGGTCGAGCCCAACGGCAACGAACCCTGACCCCGTCGCGGCAACGGAATCCATCTGCTGGTTGCCAGGACCGCCGAATGCCAACTCGTCGTGGGCAACGCGCGACCACACGACGCCATCGGCCGATGTCCACACCGCCGCCTCGAAATCACCACCCGATTTGTCATTGCCGACGGCCACGAACCCCGAAGCAGATACCGCAACCGACCGCATCGTTTGGGTGTCGTTGCCGCCGAACACCGACTCGTCGTGGGCAACCCGCGACCAGACCACACCATCGGGTGATGTCCATACTGCGGCATCGAAGTCGCCGCCCGACGTGTCGAATCCGACGGCCACCAACCCGGACTGCGATGCCGCGACGGCTCTCAACCTCTGCGTAGCGTTGCCGCCGAACACCGATTCATCGTGCGCAACGCGCGACCAGACCAACTCGACAGCCGGTTGCGGTGGTGTGGTCGTCTCGGCAGCTCCTGGTTGGTCGGTTGTGGTGGTCTCGGCTGCCCCAGGCTGGGCAGTGGTCGTCACAACAGTCGCCGGGTCGTCGTTGGTTTCCGAGGCCCCGTCGCCCTGACTCGAGCATGCCGCGACCAAGACGACAGATGCCGCCACGAGTCCGACCGGCACCGTCCGTTTCACTCTCAGAGAGTCATCCCCCATGCAATCCCACGCAACCACTTTAACCCTACCGACGAATCGAATCCGGCACTATGCGTCCTGTTCATCGGTGATAGAGCCATCTCTCGTGGTCAGGAATACTGCTGCGTGACCCACATCCTCCCCTCATCGACCACCACCCCAATCGCCACCTTCGTCCACGGTCCCATCATCAATGTGTGGTGGCTCGGCGACGCGACGAACGCACTGTGGATGGCTTCCATCACACCGACCGGACCCACACCCACGTTCTCGCCAAGCCCGGGTGAATGCAGAAGCGCGCCCCGCTCTGCGAGATGCTCCGACCAGTCCCGGGCCCGGGCGACGTGAGCAGTGTCCATCGTCAACGGGCCCAGCCCCTCGGCGTGGCGAGCCTCGTTGATGAGCGCCAGGGACCGGGCCTCCAGCCCCGAGGTTGCCGGGGCAGGGCTTGCCGTCGTGGTTACGGGCACAGTCGTCGATTCACTCACCAGTGACGTCGTGACGACGGGATTCGTCGACATGGATGTGGTCGCGGGGACAGGAGGCTCCATCCCGGAGACCAGGGTGACGGCGAGGCTGAGCAAGGCTGTGATCAGCCCGATCAGCCATCCAACGAATGAATCGCTCATGACGATCGCCGACTGTAAGGGGCGGATGGCCGGCCGGGAGGAGAGTGTTTCGCGTTCTCGACTCACGCCCGACGGGTACGTTCGGGGCACAGGTCGGCCCGTTGACCCGGTCGCCGGTCACCAGATCCAGCACCAGCTGTGCTTCCGGTGGGTCTGTCGTATCCGCCGTGTGAGTCGCAATCGACGAACTCAACCATGAGCGGTGGTCGACCGATAACGGACGGCGAGCTCTCTCATGACCAAGACGGAGTCCTCGAATCCGTCAGAGGGGTGTTTCCGAAATGACGGCACTGGCAACTGGGTTTGGATCCAGATCAACGCCACAAGCAACCGCCGCGGATCGCCTGCGAATCCCGGCGGGGATCTCCACCGCGCTGCTGGTACTGGTGATCGCCTACTCGGCAATGGAGGTCTGGGCTTCTCTCGCCAGCCCCGTCATCTCGGCCGAGGCTCTCGACGCCTTGATCACCATCGAAGAGCTCGGTCCCTGGCTCATCATCGCAAACATGATCGCGTTTGTCGTCTGGTCGTACATGGCGCACTCCAACCTCGATTCCTTCGAGCGGCATGATCAGACCCATGTTCACCAAGCGACGATCTGGTGGTGGATTTGCCCGGTAGCCAATCTATGGATGCCGTTTCGTGTCGTGTACGAAACCGCGCGTGGATCATTCGCTCCGCAAGGCACTGCCAACTGGAAACAGACAAGGCTGTCGGCGCTAGCGATGTGGTGGACCGCGCTGTTCATTCTCGGGATCTTCTCCGTACAGGTGTCGTCTGCGATGATCAGCACCGCTCTGACGCTCGACGATCTCGAGGCGGGGCTGGTCGCGAATGGCGCTGCTTACATCGTCTACGGCATCGCTGCTGCCGCCGCCATTGCATTGATCTGGCAGATCACCCGCGCCCAGCAGGATCTCGCAACCCTCTGGACCGGTGGTCCGACCAATCGGGCAGAGCCACATGCTGAGAGCACAGGATCACCCAATCAAGTGTTTGCTGCACCGACGAAATCGACGCAGTTCTGCACCGCTTGCGGACACGAGTGGGCGTCCGGAGACTCATTCTGCGGCTCTTGCGGATCGAGGAGGCGTTAGACGAGCAGCCGTGGTCTCGTCCGGGCGACGGTGAGAGCCGCTTCCGAGCGGGACGCACGCGTCTCTCAGGCAATCCATTTCTTCATCTGCAGACGTGGTTGCTAGTTTGGGGACGTGCTTCGGGTAGCGATCGCTCTTGTTGTCGTCATCGCGGCGTGTGGGGGGTCGGAGAACGAATCTCCCGCCGCTTCGCCGCCACCACTCCTGCCGGGAGAAGACGTCACCCTCATTGGACCTCTCGTGGAGGCATCGGCGTTCGTCGAAGGGGTCGGCGTGCTGCTGGAGGGCGGAGGGGAGATCACCATCAGTTTCAACACCAGCGGCGGACCGGTCACGGGTTCGTTCACGCAGACGCTGGTTGGTGACGATGATGCCGGCACCGGCTACACGGTGTCCTACACGGGCGAGCTCACCGGGAGCTACGACCCTGACCTGGGTAGCTTCAACGGGACGTACTCATACACGTCGTCGGTTCCCGATGGTTTCGAAGCTGCGCTTCCCACCGACGAGATATGGGACGGCGGGGTGGTCGTCACGCCGGACGGATGCGCACGGACCGAGACGGAATGCGCCTTCGGAGCGACTCAGCCCAATGTCGACGTCTTCTGGGAGTTGGCGCTCCCACCGGAACTCATCAACCCCGCGTTCTTGGAAGCCGTAGGTTAGTAGCTCCACCCTCTTGGCTGCCGCTGCGAGCCAGTCCGGCGGCGATGTGCGCAATATCGTGCGCCATTCAACGCTAGACGCCCGCTGGGGCCGCGGATCTCAGCGCGTCCGGTGCTGTGTGACGGGGGCCACCGGAGTCCCGTCTGCGGGCTCGTCCGGTGTTGCCACGGGGAGGCCGGCGAAGATCTCGAGGCCCCGTTCGTTTCTCTCGTCGATGGAGAGACTCTCCCAGAGATGAATCTCGGCGAGGGTTCGGTCGACCCAGCTGTCGACGGTGTTGAGGAGGCTGATGAAGAAGTCGACGGCCAGGGCCCGAATGTACGCCTGGTCCTGGAGGGCGCCGCGCCCGTCGAGGAACTCCTGTTTGACCTCGCCGCCGAATCCGAGCATCTCTTGAGCGTCGGTGCGGACTTGCTCGAGCGTGGCGACGATCTGGTCTGTCGTTCCGAGCGGGGCGATGAAGAGGCGGATCATGGCCTCGAAATCCATGGTGAACGGCGACACCGGCGTGCCGAGCCACTCGCGCAGCGTGTCGAGGCCCTGTTCGGTGATGGAATACACGGTGCGCTGCCGTTTCCCGGTGTGTTCTTGACGTCCTTCGATGAGTCCGGCGGCGGCGAGGTGTTTTACCTCGCGGTAGATGGCGCTTTCGGCGCGGGGCCAGACATAGCGGAAGTACCGGACGCGCTGTCGGGCCAGCTCATAAGTCGACCAGGGGCGCAACGACAGCTGCGCCAGCAGGACGTAGGACGTCGTCGTCAAACGACGGGCGGCATTCTCGGTATCTCTTGACATACTCCAAACGCGAGGATAGCTTTACTCGCGTGTGGAGTATAGGTCTCTACACGTGGGACCCAGTCACGAGATGGGAGATGACCATGATGGACACCGTGGACAACGATTCGCGCAAGAGCCACGACGGGCGGGAACGTCTCTTCGACGCCATCGTCATCGGCGGCGGCCAAACGGGCCTTAGCGTCGGACATGCCCTCCAGGAGGAGAACGCCGACTTTGTGATCCTCGACGCCAGTCCCCGGATCGGCGACGCATGGCGCAATCGTTGGGACTCGTTGCGGCTCTTCACCCAGGCCCGCTGGAACGGGCTGCCCGGAATGTCCTTCCCTGCAAATGGAAGCGCCTTCGTCACCAAGGACGAGGTGGCGGATTTCCTGGAGCGGTACGCCGAGGTGATGGAGCTGCCGGTCCGATCCGGGGTCCGGGTCGACCGGCTCTCCCATGACGGCGACGAGTTCGTCGTCGAAACCAGCGACGGGGTCCTCCGGGCGCGCAATGTCATCGTGGCCATGGCGGACTACCAGAAGCCGAAGGTACCCGACTTCGCCTCCAACCTCGACGACGGCATCGTCCAGCTGCACACGATCGACTACAAGAACCCTGCCCAACTCCAGGACGGGCCCGTGCTCGTCGTCGGTTTGGGCAATTCGGGAGCCGAAATCGCTCACGACGTCGCAGCCACCCACCCGACGTTGGTTTCGGGAACCGAGTTCGGCAGCATCCCCTTCCGGCTCGAGTCGGGGTTCGGCCGCCACATCGGCACCCGGCTCGTCAGGTTCGCCTTGGTGCGCGTCGTCAACACATCGACCCCGATCGGGCGCAAGGCACGACCGAAGATGCTCGACAAATCTGGACCACTCGTCCGCACCAGACCCAAAGAGCTCGAGAAGGACGGCGTGACGCGCGTCGCTCGTATCACAGGCGTCGAAGGCGGCAAGCCCGTCACCGCCGACGGCGCCGTCCTCGACGTCTCCAACGTCATCTGGTGCACCGGCTTCAGAACAGGTTTCGACTGGATCGACCTGCCGGTCTTCGACGACTCCGGGAAGCCCATCCACGAGCGCGGCGTCGTGCCCGACCAGCCGGGGCTCTACTTCGTCGGCCTCTTCTTCCTCCACGCGGTGTGGTCGGAGACGATCACCGGAGTCCAACCCGACGTCCGGCACGTCACCAAGCACCTCAGCCAACACCGCCTCGCCGCCGCACCGACTCCATAGAGGCCACACCGCACCCAACGTCGGAATCCGGTGACGTTGATCGCGAGGATGGCTCAGCGGTCTATGACTCGGAGAGGTCGAACCAGTATTCGGTGCCGGACGAGAGGTCGGTCACCCGGAGCAGCATCGTATCGGCATGCGCTGCCGACACCTCCCGACACAACAGGGGAAAGCCGAGGTCATCACCCGGACCGACCTGAAGGCTCATATCGAGGAATGCCGCGTCGTCGCTGCCGCAGTCCGCATCGTCACCGTAGATCGTCGATCCGTTCACCATGGCGAAAGCCAGATCGTCGCCGAGGATGGTCGACGCTTCGACTCCGTTGTAGGAGGGGTTGAGTTGGATGTTGAACAACTGGTTGCCACCGGCTGCAGGTTCGCCACCGAGTTCGACGACGAGTTCCTCGTCGTCCGGGGAGATGTAGGACACCGTGAAGAGCCAGCCGTTGATATCTGTCACGCCTCCGTGGGGGACGGGATCGCTCCGGTCGGTGC
>Ga0255055_10003456_pt1 | contig 10674 bp, 8 predicted proteins | sample JV7_2_27_MG_FD_188633 | JGI IMG/M metagenome (GOLD analysis project Ga0255055, IMG submission 188633) | Seawater microbial communities from Jervis Inlet, British Columbia, Canada - JV7_2_27 | ecosystem: Environmental > Aquatic > Marine > Inlet | place: Canada: British Columbia | collected... | reverse complement strand
CCCATCGCCAGGCCGACGACGACGGCGTTTCGCTGATCGTAGGCCAATCCCGTCGTATCCAGCAGCCAATCCTGGAAACTGCCACCGAACAACAAGCTTTCGAAGGGCTCGTTCAACTTCAAACACAGCCATAGGCCGAGGCCGACCACGCCGATCTGCATCACGGCCTCGCTGCCGTCGGGAAAGGTATTGCGGAGAGCCAGCGGCAGCCGCCTCCACAGCAGCCCTGCCGCGACGACGAGTAGCGGCAACAAGACGAGCGTCAACACCAAGCCGGGAAGGATGGCTTCGATCCGGGGAGCGAGCCACAGACCGGCGAGAAATCCGAGAACCACACTGGGGAGGGCGGCCATGATCTCTACGGTCGGTTTCACGTAGCGCTTCAGGGTGTGGTGCATGAACTGCGAGGTGTACATCGCGCCCAGCACCCCGAGCGGAATCGCGAGAATGAGCGAGTAGAGCGTGCCCTTGAGCGTGCCGATCATCAACGGAGCCATGCCGAGCTTGGATTCGAAATCGTCCGTTCCGCCCGTGGACTGCCAGACGTGAGCCGGCTCGGTGTACCCCTCGTACCAGACCTTGGCGAACAGCGCCTTGAAACCGATCTCCGGATGGGGGTTGTCAATTACCAGTTCGGCCAGCCGCCCCGATCCGGCGACCAGCGCGCCGTCCGCACGCGGCGCGAAGAAGAGGGCTTCCACCGCGTCGACCGGCGCAGTGCCCTTCCACAACGTCCGCTCGGAGGTCGAGTAGTACAGCCCCAACCCGCCGCTGTCGTCCGCGGCAAGAAAGCCCTTGTTGCGCAGCGACGGTGCGATGTGCCGGATCGCCGAGCTCTGCGGACCGAACTTGCGGATGGGCGTGAGCATGAAGCTCTCGTCCTCCTGCCGCACCTGAAACCAGATCGAGAGCGTTCCGTCACCGTGTCCGGCGACGACCGAACGGTCGCCGATCAGCAAGCTGAGGGTGGTGACGCCACCGTGGCCGGCGGCCACGATCTGAGGCTCCCCGGGCTCTCCGCCGGAAAGCCGCCACCAGATCAGTTCACCACGCGCGTTGCCGCCGTAGAGTTCTTGCTGGGCCTCGTCCAAAACGAGCACGTCGATGGCTACGGGAAGTACGGCCTCGAACCGGCTCCGAGTTTCCTCGATCTCCCCGCTGAGAAAACTCTCTGCAACTTCGCGTCGAACGATGGCCAGCGTGCCGTCAGCCAGCACGGCAGCGGCGGTAGCCAGTCCAACCTCGTCCAAGCGTGCTGCGAAGGCGCCGAGCGGACGTGCCGCGGTGTCCATGCTGAAGACGACCGGAGCGGGGAGAGCGGGTGAAACTTGTCGCTGCTGGCCCGTAAACGAGACCTCCCAGGTGATCGGTTGCGCGATCATCCGACCGTCGTCGGTCGACGCTACAAACAGTTGCTGGCCCGGTGCGGCGTGAACTCCGACAAGCGCGGCTGTAGGCTCGCCGACGACCGCGTCCGGACCGGACGAGAGATCGGAGGGAAGAGAGTGCTCCAGGACGATTCGGCCGCTGTCGATCTCCTGAACCCGAAGATCGCCGGTCCTGGTCAGAACCGCAGCGTGAGCGCGGTACTCATCGGTGAGGACCGCGCCCGGATCGATCCCCGACCTTAGAGATAGCTCGCGCCCCGAATCGACCTCGGCCCCCGTCGCAAGAGGCGCGACCTCGATCAGGATGAAGACCAGGATACCGAGAATGCTCGCGATGATTGCCAGACCGCCGCCGATAACCGTCCAGCGCGCGATCTTGTCGGCCAGCAACCGCCGGCGCGGCGTGCGCGCCTCGGCAAATCTCCGGCGTGGGGCCTCCGGCTCGGGCGGTGCACCGGCGGCTGTTCTCTGGGCTTCCATCTTGATCGAAAGAGTCCTAGTCGAGTTTGGCCAGTTCCTGCTCGATCAGTTTGGCCGAGATCGGCAGGTAACCGTCCTTGACCACGATCTCCTGACCCTCGTGCGCCAGCACGAACTTGATGAATTCGCGCGCCAACGGATCGAGCGGTCTGTTGGGTGTCTTGTTGACGTACAGATAGAGATAGCGTGACAGCGGGTACTTGCCCGAGAGCACGCTCGGCGGATCGGTGCCGTGGTATTCCTCTCCGCTCTTCTTGGCCAGGGCCAGCGTCTTGACGCCTGAGGTCTTATAGCCAATCCCGCTGTAGCCGATTCCGTAGAGGTCCTCGGTCACGCCCTGCACGACCGACGCCGAGCCGGGTTGCTCCTTGACCCTATCGCGGTAATCGCCCTTGCACAGCGCGACCTTCTTGAAGTAACCGTAGGTTCCCGAGGCGGAGTTTCGACCGTAGAGACTGATCGGCTTGGCGGCCCAACTGCCGCCGAGCCCCGCCTGACCCCAGTTGTCGATCGTGCTCCCGTGCCCGCACCTGCGCGTGCCGGAGAAAACCGCGTCGACCTCGCTCAGTGTGAGCTTGTCCAGCGGGTTGTCCTTGTTGACGTAGACTGCCAGGGCGTCCACGGCGACGCGGATCTGCGTCGGTTTGTAGCCGAAGGTCTTTTCGAACTCGTCGAGCTCGCTGGCTTTCATGGCGCGGCTCATCGGGCCGACCTGGGCCGTGCCCTTGATCAGCGCGGGCGGCGCCGTCGACGAGCCCTTGCCCTCGATCTGGATGCGGACGTTGGGGTAGGCCTTCTGAAAGCCTTCGGCCCACAACGTCATCAGGTTGTTCAGCGTGTCCGAGCCGATCGAGTTCAGGTTGCCGGAGACACCACCGGCTCTCTCGTACTCCGCGATCCCTTCGTCGACCTTGACGGCCTGGGCCGAGACCTGACCGGCGGCCAGCAAGAGCAGGATCGCGAATATCGCGAATCGGATTCCTGTCATGACTGTCTCTCCACGGATGGACCCGGGATCCTATTCCCCGGATCAGAACCGAAACTGCATCTGGACCCGAGCGATGTTGGCCTCCGCATCCGGATCGCTGTCCGAATCGAGCGTCCCCAAGTCGGCCTGCAGCTTGTACTTGTGCTTCTTCAGGTACCAGTTGAAGGCCACACGAGCCTCCGTGAGGTCCTCCGAAGGAGCGCCTCCGGTGTCGGGGCTAACCACCGAGTATCGGCCGGCGATCTCGAAGTGCTTGTTCGGAAAGAGGTAGCCGGCCTGGACGTAGAAGCCGTCGTTGTCCTGCTGCTCCGCGCCGACTTCCTCCAAGTCCTCCAAGTAATACTCGCCGACCGCGTTGAAGCCACGGATCTTGTAGGCCGCCTCGAAGCCGTACCGCGTGAACTCCAACTCGTCGAGCGGGAGCGCGGGGTCAGGGTTCAGCCCGTTATCGTTGTACGAGGCGCCCACGGCGAGCTTGGAGGATTCGGGATAGTCGAACGAGCTCTCCTCGAGCTTGTACTCGCCGAAGGGGGTCCAGACGACGCGCGCCACGGTCTGGTAGCTGCCGTTGTCATCGGCCACCTGATTCGGGCCGTTGCCGTTGTACAGGCCGGCGTCGTACTCGAAGGTCTTCTTCTCGTTCCTGCCTGTAACCGAGACGCCGATCTGGCGACGACCGCTAAACCGTGCCGAGGCGATCGAACGGTCTACGAACTGCTGGCTGCCCGACGAGGTGAGGAACTGCCGTCCAAAGAAGGCTTTGTACTGACCGATCCACACGTTGGCCCACGGATTGCGCGTATAGACGAAGGCCGCGTCCTCGAGCAGCTGATCCGACTCGGTGTCGATGACCCGGCGCGCGAAGTTGACCTGGAGCGCGTACTTCCAGTGTTCGTAGACAGTACCCGCCAGCTTGAACTTGTAGCGGCGGATTCGGAAATCACCCTGCGAGTCGCCAAACTCGGGATCGGTGTGGGTGAAGCGAATCTGCACTCGGTTCTGGATGCCCAGGGTGAAGTTGCCGTCGCCGGACTCGAACTTGAATCCGTCGTTGTAGCCGGCCTTACCCCAGCTCTTCTTGTCATCTTCTTCTGCGGAGACACCTGGGACAAAACAGCAGACCCCTAAAATTGCCACCACGATGGCGGCAGTCAGTCGACGCATTTTCCTTTCCTCCTTGGCAGTGCGAATGACGGCCACGCACCATGGACTTTTTAGCGGAGCGAGGTGAGGCGGGTGTTAAGAGAATGTTAGATCTGTGTTAGATGAGGCCCGGATGGGCGGCAAGGGCGAGGAGAGGGAGTGGTGCGCGCGGGATCGAGCCTGTAGACTCGGGGCAGTCGCCGGACGACGCGGTACCGGCGTAGAGAGAGGCGGTCGAAGCGTGCAAGCGGTCAATTATGTCCTTTTTGGGCGGATTCTCGTCATTTCGATGCTCGGACTTTCGTGTTACGCCTCTTCGACAGAGGAAGACACCCCGGTCCGGGAGGACTCGCCGGCCCTTCCGAGCGCCGAGCCGTTCTCGCCCGAATTGCGGGCGCAACTCAGCGGAGCTCTCGCCGCGAAAGGACCGGACTACCGGCCGCGAACACGCCATCTCGACGAGGACGGATCGGCACGCTATTCCAACCGGCTGTTGCTCGAGACCAGCCCCTACCTGTTGCAACACGCGCACAACCCGGTCAACTGGTATCCCTGGGGCGACGAGGCGTTCGAGACGGCACGCCGGATGGGGCGCCCGGTCCTGCTGAGCATAGGCTACTCGACTTGCCACTGGTGCCACGTCATGGAAGAGGAGTCCTTCGAGGACCCGGAGATCGCCGCCTACCTCAACGCCAACTACATCGCGATCAAGGTCGATCGCGAGGAACGACCCGACGTCGACGCGATCTACATGCAGGCGGTGCAGTTGCTGAACGGCCGGGGCGGCTGGCCGATGACGACATGGCTGACCCCGGACCGCAAACCGTTTTTCGGAGGGACCTACTTTCCGGCGCGTGACGGCGACCTCGGGAAGCGAAAGGGATTCCTGACGCTGTTGAAGGAGCTGAAGGGCTACTACGACGCCCAGCCCGACAAGGCGGCAGCACGTGCAAACGAGATCACGCAGCGCGTTCGCCGCAGCCTCGCACCGGCCCCGGGAAGCCCGCCGTCCGCAGAGGCCCTCGTAACCAAGGCCGTACAGGTGTACGCCTCGATGTTCGATCGGACGTACGGTGGCCTGAACGGCTCGCCGAAGTTCCCCAGCAGCCTGCCGCTGCGTCTGCTGGTCCGCGAGTCGCATCGTACCGGCAACGAGACCTATAGCGAGATGGCCGTGCTCACGCTGAGCAAGATGGCCGAGGGCGGCATCTACGATCATGTCGGAGGCGGCTTCCACCGTTACTCCACAGACAACCGCTGGCTCGTACCGCACTTCGAGAAAATGCTCTACGACAACGCGTTGCTCGTGCTGGCCTACCTCGAGGGTTTCCAGGCCACCGGCGACGAACGGTTCGCGAAGATTGCCGAGGAGGTGCTGACCTACGTCGTACGCGAGATGAGCTCGGCCGAGGGCGGGTTCTACTCAGCTACCGATGCCGACTCGCTCGCACCCGGCGGCGAGCGGGAGGAGGGCTGGTTCTTTACCTGGACCCCCCAAGAGCTGCGCCGGATCCTCGGCCCGGAGACGGCGCGTCTCGTTGCCGAGTACTACGGGGTCAGCGACGGGGGAAACTTCGAGGGGCGCAGCATCTTGCACGTGGCGAGTCCGATCGAACAGGTGGCCGAGCGTCTCGAGATCCAAACCGAACAGCTCGCGCTCGGTCGGGCGCGCGAGCGACTCTACGCGGCGCGGGAGAAGCGACCCGCCCCGCTGCGCGACGACAAGATCCTGACGGCGTGGAACGGGCTGATGATCTCGGCCATGGCAAGGGGAGGATTCGTGCTGGGCCAGCCTTCCTACATCGAGGTTGCCGAGCGGGCCGCGACGTTCGTACTCGAGCACCTCCGCTCCGACGGCCGGCTGCTGCGTAGCTACAACGACGGCCGAGCCCGCCACAACGCCTACCTCGACGACTACGCTTTTCTGATCGCGGGCTTGATCGAACTGTACCAGACATCGCACGATGTGCGATGGGTTCGCGAGGCGATCGAGCTGCAGGCCACGCTGGATCGACGCTTCTGGGATTCGTCGTCGGGCGGGTACTTCATGACCAGCGACGACCACGAGGCCCTGCTCGCCCGCGAGAAGCCCGCCCGCGATGGCGCGATTCCCGCGGGCAATTCCGTCGCGCTAATGAACCTGGTACGTCTGCACGCGTTGACTCTGGACGATGCATACCGATCCCGTGCCGATGCCCTTCTACGGGGGTTCGGCGATCGGCTGTCGCGATACCCGACCGGTTTGGGAGAGATGCTCCTGGCCCTCCAGTTTCGCCTCGCCGACCCGAAAGAGATCGTCATCGTCACCCCGCAAGGTAGAGATCAAGCCGAGCCGTTTCTTGCGGTTCTCCGGGAAAAGTACGTACCCCACGCCGTGGTCAGCGTGGCAGTCGAGGGACCCGATCTCGACGCGCAGGCAAAACTGATGCCGCCCCTCGAGGGCAAGATCGCGCGCGATGGACGCGCGACGGCGTACGTCTGCCGCCAGGGAATCTGTCGATTACCGGTCACCGACGCCGACGGATTCACTCGTCAGATCGAGACGCCGCCGCAGTCCACAGGCGCCGGAGACCCTAAAAAATAGGGGTCTTCAGGCCCTTTGACGATTGCCTCAACTGCGGAAAGCCGCTAGACTACGCGTCTGAGCGTTGTGTGTCGGTGCTAGTCGCCAAAACCAAACCAAGGAGGATGAGCAAAATATGGCCAAGGCAGTCGCTCCGAAAAAATCGATGACCAAGAGTGAGCTCCTCAACGCGATCAGCTCGGAAACCGAGCTGAGCCGCAAGGAAGTCGGCTCCGTGCTGGAGTCGCTTTCGACCCAGATCTCGAAGAGCCTGGGCCGCAGAGGACCCGGCGTCTTCACGATTCCCGGACTGATCAAGATCGAAAAGAGAAAGATCCCTGCGCGCAAGGCGCGCAGGGGTGTGCCCAATCCCTTCAAGCCCGGTGAGTTGATGGACGTTGCGGCGAAGCCGGCGTCGACCAAGGTAAAGGTGCGGCCGCTGAAGAGCCTGAAAGAGATGGTCTAGCGCCGGATTCGAGCCGCGAGAGCTCTCGATGTGCTCTCGCACGGACCGCAGGAAACCCGCTCGCGCAAGTCTCGTGAGACGATCGTGAGCGGGTTTTCTTTTGGGTCGGGGGCTCCTGGAGGAAGCGGGCTCAGAGAATCAAACCGAGCTTCCACTGGCCGTCCTCGTCGACCAACTCGACCGTGTGCGGCTCCTTCGAGCCGTCGTCGAAAACGATCTCGAACTCCACGGTCGCGCTCGTTTCTTCGACCGTCGAGTTGATGATCTCGATTTTCGAGATCGTTCCTTTTCTCGTTGCCTGCTCAGCCCACGAGCCGAACATTTCGGGATCGTCGAGAGCCTGGCGTGCCTCGGAGGTGTAGAGCACCTTAGCCTCCGGGTAGTCGCCGTCGTTGAGATGCCGGTAGAAAGACTGGACGGCCCCGCCCGGACCGCCGGCCTCGGTCTCTCCCTCCTGCGAGGGGCCGCAGCCCAGGATCCCGCCGACGACCAGCGCGAGCAACACGATAAGAGCACGGTCTCGCCCGTTCATTCCCCACCTCCGTTCTCGTCGAGCAAACCCTTCTCTCTCAACCACTCCTCGTTCAGCTTGGACAGGTAGCGCTCCCCGGAATCCGGAAAGAGCGTGACGACGAGCGCATCGGGCCGTATTTCCGCGGCCACCCGGCGCGCACCCTCGGCGGCCGCACCACCGGAGGAGCCACAGAAGATGCCCTCCTGGCGGGCCAAGTCCAGCGTCGCCTGATAGGCCGAGCGATCGTCCACCGTGACGACCTCGTCGATGTACTGCCACCAGACCGTCTCCGGCATGAAGTCCTCGCCGATCCCGTCGATCAAATACTGGTGAATCTGATCCTCGGGCGGCAGCTTGCCGTGCTCGCGGTAGAAGGAGTAAATACTTCCCACCGTGTCGACGCCGACCACGTGCACCCGCTCGCTCTGTTCCTTGAGGAATCGCGCCACGCCGCTGATCGTCCCGCCGGTTCCGATTCCGGCGACCCAGTGGGTCACGCGGCCCTCGGTCTGGCGCCAGATCTCCGGCCCCGTGCTGCGATAGTGGGCCTCCGGGTTGGACTGGTTGTAGTACTGGTAGGGCAGGTAGGCTCCGCGCTCGTCGCGGATCTTCTCGGCCACCTTGTAGTACGAGCGAGGGTCGTCCGCCGAGACGTTGGTCGGGCAGGTGATGACCTCGGCGCCAAAGGCCTCGAGCAGCGTGATCTTCTCCTTCGGGACCTTGTCCGGTGCGGTGCAGACCAGCTTGTAGCCCTTGAGAGCCGCCACCATCGCGAGCCCGACACCCGTGTTGCCCGAGGTCGGCTCGACGATCGTCCCGCCGGCTTTGAGCAGGCCACTCTTCTCGCCGGCCTCGACCATGGCCAGGCCGATACGGTCCTTCACGCTACTTCCAGGATTGAAGGATTCGATCTTGGCCGCGAGGGGCGGGGCACCGGGGCTGAAGCGGCTCAATCTCACCAGGGGGGTGTTGCCCATGGTCGCGAGGATGTCTTCGTAGATTTCCATCGGGATTACTCGGACTGGCTCCTAGTTGTGGTAGCCGAGTGTCGTCGCCGTCTTTTCCCACCAACCGTCCCTGCCGGGGAGGTAGAGGTTGCACCGATTCATTTCGCCGGCGTAAACGTGTAGGCTGACCGAGCTCCGATCGGCAAGCGCGTTGCGCAGGACGTGATACTCGAAGGGCGGGATGAGACACCCCGCATCTCCCACGCTCGCGCGGACGGCTTGGCGCTGCCGAAAGCGACAGCGATCGTCGATCTGCTCGACGAGGTCGTACTGCAGCACTTCGAGCTCGCCCTCGACGATGCACTCGACGCACCACATCCCGGCGTGATCGTGCAGCTGGGTCTGTTGCCCCGGACCCCAGGTCATGACGACCGCGGTGTAGCCGGTGGCCGGACATCGATGAAGGAGCCGCCTCGCGTAGGTTTCCGGCAGGGTCTCCGTCATCGCCTCGGACAGCCGGATCTCACCGTCCCGCGCGAGCTCCTGGAGGCCCGCGGCGATTCGTGAGGTCACCTCGGATATTTCTCCGGCGCGGACCGATCTATCGAGGACGTCGATCAAGCCCCGATTTCCCGACGAGATTGCCTCGCTCACCCGCCCCCCTTCCTCTCGTTGTCCCGACGACGCCCAGCGACGGGCGGCTCCGCACCCAATGTACCTAATCCCACCGCCCCCTGGCTAGTCCCATGGTGGTGCGCAGGTTGTTGAATCGCCATCGACGCTGAGGCCGGCGCCCGCATCCGGACACGGACCGATTTGCCTTCCTTTGAGGGGAATTCGGTAGTTCGTTGGCTGTGTATGGGCTTCGATTGATTCGGTTCCGACCTACATCGCCTGGACCAGCCGGTGCTCGACGTTGCGCCCGACCTCGGGCGTGAGGATCTGCCGACGGTAGATGCGCATCCACGGCTCCGGCACCGTCTGCCGCGCCGGAAACAACCGCTGCGCGAGCACCCGGGCCCAGCTCCAGGGCTCGCAGGTCAGACCCACCGCCATCGCCGGCGTCGTGCGATCCGAGCGCCGTTCCGTTCGTGACTTTACGAAGTTGCGCCAAATGACGAACAGGAATCCCCGCTCGAGCAACGCGTTGAGCCGCCGCGCGAAGGCGATCGTCTCGCGTTTATGGTTGGCCAGGCTGTGTCGGATCAGACCGTGTAACAGGTCGGTCGCAAACATCTCGCGATCCCGCTCGACGGCGCGCCGGCTGCGCGGGGCTCCCTTGTAGGGCCGCTTCGGGTTGGCATAGGAGCGATGGTCAAACCTCTCGTGCTCAGGATGTTGCCTTAGGGCCGTGCCGTATTCGGGCTGCTCGTCCGAAATCAGCCGCAGTCGCCCTCGCTCGGGGAGCTTGGCGGCCAGGATGTTCAGTACGCGCCCGAAGGCTTGGCGGTAGGGGTAGCGAGGGGCGAGCGAGAGCTTTCGCCGCCGGGCGCGCTGGGCCGGGCTGCGACGCCCGCCGCGGCGATGGGGAGCGTAGTCCAGGCCGTAGATGAACCAGCTTTGCTGGCCCGCGGGTGTACCCATACCGACGGCGAATTCCTGGCAAAAGAAGAAGCTCTCGAAATCGTCGTAGACGATCGGCTCTTCGATGCGCTCCAAGCGCTCGAGGGAGAGGGCGAGCAACAGAAGGGCGTGACGGCCGAGGCGGGCGGACAGGCGGGTGACCGTGCTGGGGGCGCAACCGAGCGAACGCGCGATCTGCCGGTGCGCCGAGCCGGCCAGCAGGGCGGCGGCGATGGCCGGAGCGAGCTCGGGTCGTTTCAGATAGTACGTGAACGAGAAACTCTGCTGAGAGAAACTCCGGCCGCAGGTGCGGCAGACGAAGCGTGGGACCCGACGCTGATCGCAGCGCCGGAAGTAGCCACTGTGGCGGTAGAAGCGAAACTCGCGCGCGTCGCGATGCGTGGTGCAGGCGGGCCAGGGACAGTGGGGCGGCACGAAGCAACGAGGGTCTACGGTTTCGACGGGTCGGTGGGGCCAGGAGTGCATGCACTGCGGTAGAGAAAGAAACGTGCCAGGGCAGAAGGTTGGAAAAACCTACCATTGCGTGAGACCCATGCTGTACGACTGACCGCCGGCGAGCAGGGGGTGCCCGCATGCGGACGAAGCGCGCTCCGACGCGCTT
>Ga0255055_10003455_pt1 | contig 10675 bp, 5 predicted proteins | sample JV7_2_27_MG_FD_188633 | JGI IMG/M metagenome (GOLD analysis project Ga0255055, IMG submission 188633) | Seawater microbial communities from Jervis Inlet, British Columbia, Canada - JV7_2_27 | ecosystem: Environmental > Aquatic > Marine > Inlet | place: Canada: British Columbia | collected... | reverse complement strand
GACAAACAATGTGATACAATATCAGAGTCTTATTGTGCCGTTTTAGGATATGTTCACTCATAAAGTCTTTTATATCACAAAAACGGCGACCCCGCAGCAGAGCTGCGAGGAATTCTTTTGATTAAACACAAATTCAAAAAGCGAGATATTTGTATATAGCGCGCAAATGCATTAAATTATAACATAAGTTAATAGGCTATAAGATTTTTATAGAAATTTCAATAAATCTAAATAATAAAACATTACCAGTAATATACCAGGCATAAACTGGTATACACCTTAATCCTTTGCCCGGCAGAGTATTTTAAGCGCTGATTATACATAGATTAAAATATTAAAAAGAATTGAGCACAGTAATTATTTTGCAGATTCCGGCTAATGATATATTGAGATAATCAACAGTTGGCGCAAATTTTGGGTATTTTACATATCACAAGTTTTGAGCAGCCTCTAATTTCTGCAATACGTTGGGGATACCCCAACTTTTAGAATTGCAAAGAAACATGTAAAATACCAGACGATTCTAAGTCTTTTTTGAATGGCCTATTGAGGGAAGGATTGAAGATAGGTCCTTAGATTTATTTTTTTATTAAGTAAGCCGAGCTTTTTCCTCAAATTCCCCCGATGAAACGATATGGCTTTGGGGGAGACATTAAGAAACGAGGCAATCTCCTTGCTTGTTTTACCGTGTTTGATAAGATCTGCAATTTGAATTTCGGACGGGGTGAGTTCAAAAAATTTTGAAGACAGCTTGTTCGCAAAGGGAGAAACCAGTTCCAATAGATTTGATTTGATTATGCCAAGATAGGTCGCATTTTTTTCATTTAGCGTGCTTTTTTCTATTTTTTCTATGTAAGGCAGGATTAATTTTTTAAAATTGCTCAGTATGTTTTCATCAGATTGTTTCTTTTCCTCCTCCCTGTGCTCCAGAAGAACCTTCAGGGCTGTGTTGACCTCCTTGAGGTGCTCGGCATGAAGCGCCAACGTCTTCTCGTTTTCGCGCAAAGCCGCCTCAGCCTTTTTGTGCTCGCTGATGTCTTCGGCAATCCCAGCAATGCGATAGATTTCTCCGTTTTCGTCTCGGATTTCAAAAGCACGGGCTGAAATCCAACGTGTTGAACCGTCGGGCCGAACAATCCGATATTCTGGAAATGTTTTATCAGATAAATCTCCGGCGCTTTTCCTGTTGATCGCAGCGATTATTTGTTCGCGGTCCTCCTCAATGACATAGTCGAGCCAAGAGCGTGGTTGTTCATATAAACTCTCGCAGGAACAACCCCATACTTTCTCGTAGGTCGGACTTATGTAGTGTACTTCATTCCAATCAGGGGAGACTACCCAGAACACCTCTTCAATGTTTTCTACCAGTTGGCGAAAGCGTTTCTCACTCTCCCGCATTGCCTCCTCCAGCTGTCTGTGTTCGGTAATGTCTCGGAACATACTCGCCATCTTACCGGGACCAGTTTGAAAAGCGTGAACTTCAAATGCTCCTGATATCTGGCCATCTTCGTAAGCAAGCTGTTCGGTTTGCCAGGGCTCACCTGTCTCACATACCCGGCGATAGCGTTCCGGAATTTTCAATTTTACACTGGCAGGAAACGCCTCCTCTACTGTCTTTCCTATAAATTGCTTGTTGTCGATACCGAGAATAGCGTCGGCGGCGGGATTTGCATCGGTGAAAATCAGGCGCCCATCAGGCTCCAGATTGTACATGTGTATCCCCAAAGGTGTCGATTCAACGATGTTGCGGAATTTCTCTTCAGATTCACGAAGGGCTTCTTCTGCCTGTATACGATCGGTGATGTCCAGACCAATTGATTGATATTGGGTCAGTTTACCCTGATCATCAAAGAGTGCGCGGTCGGTCCATTGCTGCCAATGAATTTCTCCGTTTGGTGCAAACACCTGGTGCGCATAATTTACTACAGAGTTTTCTTGAGAAAGGGATTGAAAGTGTCTTCTAACGTTCTCCCGATCTTTCTTCGGTATAAATTGAAAAAAGTTTTCACCAACCAGCTCTTCACGATTTTTATTAAAATATTGGCAGTAAGAACTATTAACAAAGGATAAAGTTCCATCTGCCAGAAAGCGACAAACAAGGGCGGGCATATCTTCGACGATTGCCCGATAGCTTTCTTCACTCCTGCGCAACGCCTCCTCGATCTCCTTGCGCTCTGTGATGTCGGTAACGATACCTTCGTAGTGGGAAATCCTGCCCTTTTGGTTTCTACGTATGTATGTACTGTCATCAATATACTTAACCTCTCCATTTTTTGTGTTAATTCGATAGGGCTCATGAATAAATTTGCTTCTTCCTCTTTCCCTGCTGTATGTAGCAACCTCCTTTGCTACCCTCGCGATGTCTTCGGGATGGATCACCTCCGCATAAGACACTTTGCCTGAAACAAAATCATCCGCTGAGTAACCAAATAACTTGGTTACATTTACCGACACAAATTCAACAGGCCATCCCTCTTGGTTTTTCCAAAGGAACGCAACTGACGGGCTTCTGTTAATGATGCTGCTAGCCTCTTTCAGCTGCTTATCGGCTTTAAGACGTGCAGTAACGTCTTCTCCTGAGCTGAGAGTTCCAACAATTTCTCCACCTGGATTTCGAAGAATGGTGTTGTGCCATGCAATGATACGCTCCTTACCATCTTTTCTAAGAATTGGATTTTGATAGTATTCGACGGGTTCAATTTCACCCCTCATCAGTTGATGATAAACATCTACAACACTTTCTTGGAATCTATCCGGCAGGCAAGTCGTAAACCAGTTTTTTCCAAGGAGTTCTTCCCGTCGATAACCAAGGGTTTCTAAACCGCATTCGTTGATTAAGGTTATTTTTCCGTTTTTGTCTAAAGTTAAAAATATAACTCCGGCAATAGCAAAATATTGCTGGGCCTGGTGTTTACTTTCTCGGAGAGTCACCTCTGCCTGTCTGTACTTCTCTGTTTCTTGCTCTAATTCTTTGACCTTTTGCTGCAGCTCTTCATAGGTTGGTTTTTCTGCCACATTTACCTCTCTTGGTGATTTGAGTTGAAAATCTAGGTTTTTTCGGCTTTTTGCCGCAACCTGTAATTTAATTAATTTTCAGATATTCTTTCACGCACTCACATAAATCCCCTTCCCAACTCTTTTGATTTTGCCCTGTTTGTTTGTCGTCTGAATAATATTTCTAACCTTCTTCAAATAAAATTTAGCTCAATTTTGAAGCCGGGATTCAATGTGAACACAATCGGTTAAAAATACAGATTTCAAATGGATATCGCAAGGGTTTTTAGAGGATGATATGGTATGGGCTCGATACAAGTATTTTGATTTGAAAATTCCTGCTTCAATTGTGGCTAACGCTTTTTGCGGATTACATAATGACCAATATAAAAAATTTCAGCCCTGCAATCATTGTGACTTCCGTGCGTGCTTACACAATTTAGTAGGGAAGCTAAATTTTCAGATAGGCAGATGCAATCTGCAATTTTGAGGTTTTATGGATTGGTTTCTGATCGGAGGGACTTGTACGTAAGTTAAGAATTTGGACTTCTAAAAACAGTTAGTCCAAATTCAGCCAATTAAACAAAAATACACCTTGTACCTAACTGGGTTTAAAAGCCGGCTGAGATGCCCCATGACCTGCGTGCCGCGGCGAAGCTCGCAAGAGCGAAGACGGGTCGTTTTCCGCCATGCCTGCCCAGTTGAATGTTGCCGTGCAACCCCATCGAAGATGGGATTCAACCGGGGAGCCGGCAAGGCTTGTCTGCCTCCGGCATGGGCTCCTTTCCCTCAAGCGCTTCAAAAAGATTGCAGCCGGATATCCCTTGCGTTAAAGGCCGACCATCGCAAAGGACCAACTGGTCGCCTGAAAAGCAAAGTGGAGTCGGTCAAAGAAAAATTGAAATAGCGACGGGCAAGAGATCATAGTCAAATTTTGGTTAGGCAATTTATTTTAGGTTTGCTGATGATATCTGCAAAAAATGAGGACTGGAGAAGGATAGCCGCTATCTGTGACAAAAATCTGAATAACTAGCTTGCACCTAATGCATCCGCCAATTTTTGAACCCCATCCAGATCAAAGTCTTCGGCCAATTGAACAATCTGGTTGCTAAGCGGGATACAGGAATCTGAGTGCGTCTTAATTTCCTGTGCGATGGCATTCAGCGTCGTGACATCTCCCATTTCAGCCGCATTGCGAATGCGTTTGGCAATGCCCTGAGCAAATTCTGAAGGGATAGCTGCAATCTCTTCATCGGATAGTTTAGAGACCTTTTCTTCAGCGGATACGCCAAGGCTCTGAGCCGACTCCAGGGCTTGATTGAGAACAGTTTCAAGCTCCGAGAGTCTCAAATTCAGCTGTTTGGACGACGTGGCTTTTTTTTCAACTCCTTTGACAAGTTTTTCCAGATTCACCGCGGCAGCCTGCAGGTCCGTGGCCGATAGATTACCGGCCAATCCCTTGAGATTGTGAACCAGGCTGTGAGAGCGCTCAAAATCGTCGGCATCTAGTGCGGTCCGGATGTCGTTGGCTGTCTCACAGTAGTCTGTAGCAAAGCTTAAAAGCAACTTTCGATAAAGCCTCTTGTTTCCCTGCAGCCGTCTCAATCCATCTGCCAGGTCAAATCCCGGCAAAGATTCCGGAAGCTCCGCTTCAATCGCAACCACTTTGTCCTCTTCAGAAGGCTGGACCGAAACAACCGGTTTCTGCGCAGTCGCCCGTTTTTCACTTGGCTGGATCCATTTCTGCAAAGTGGCAAAAAGCTGGTCGGGGTCAATGGGTTTGGTGACATGACCGTTCATGCCGGCCTGCAAACTTTTATCCTCATCACCGGCCATGGCATGGGCGGTCATCGCTATAATTGGAATGTTTTTGATTTTGGATTTTGGATCTCGGATTTTGGATTTTAAATCGGAGTTCTCTCCAATTTTATTCCCCATTCCCCATTCCGAATTCCAAATTCCAAGCTCCCACTCGCGTATTTTGCGAGTGGCGGTGTATCCGTCCATCACCGGCATTTGGATATCCATGAGAACGGCATCATATTCATTTTCCTTTACGGCCTTTACGGCCTCCTGGCCGTTATTGACCAGGGTGACGTTCAGACCGGCGCCCTCAAGAATCTCTTTGGCCACCTGCTGGTTGATTTCATTGTCTTCAGCCAAGAGCAGCTGCGCCCCTTGAATATGTTTCAAAGTTTCAGCTTCCTGTTCATGTCTCTGCGCCACCCGTGAAGTTTCGGGCACCGCTTCGCCAAAGGCCTGCATAATCGTGTCAAAAAGCATCGAAGGATTGACCGGTTTAAGGAGAAAGCCCTCGAGTCCCGCCTCATCGGCCTGCTGCATGACCTCTTCGCGGCCGTAGGCGGTTACCAAAACGATGGCTGGAATTTTGCTCAAACCCGTATGGTTTTTAATGCGCTTAGATGCCTCGATGCCGTCCATACCCGGCATTTTCCAGTCCATGACAACCAACTCGAAAGGTTTATCTTGCTGCTCACTCTCAAGTTTTGTGATTCCCTCTGCGCCAGAGGCTGCCACTGAGACTTCAAATGAAAAAGATTCCAGCATTTCCTGAAAAATGCCCCTTGCGGTGGCGTTGTCATCCACCACCAAAACCTTCATGCCCCGCAGATCCCGTGAGGGCTTAAATTTTTTCTTGGCCTTGTCTTTTCCCAGACCAAAGTTGGCGGTAAAACTGAAAGTGCTGCCCTGGCCGGGATTGCTCTCCACCCAGATTTCCCCACCCATCATTTCTGCCAGCCGTTTACTGATCGTCAGTCCCAATCCGGTGCCGCCATATTTGCGGGTCGTAGACGAGTCTGCCTGCGCAAACGGTTGAAACAGCTTGGCAGCTTGCTCCGCAGTCATGCCGATGCCGGTATCCCGAACCGAAAATTTTAGGGTGACCTGCGTGTCGTCTTTTTTGATCAATTCGGTGGAGACCACAATCTCTCCCGAATCTGTAAATTTGACGGAATTGTTTGATAAATTGATCAGGATTTGCCCAAGGCGCAGGGGATCGCCGACCAGCGCCGTGGGCACCGATGGATCGGTCTTAAAAAGCAGTTCCAGCCCCTTTTCCTGGGTCTTAATGCCCACCAGCGTGGAAATGTTGTCGAGCGTATCCTCTAATTGGAAGTCCAGGGACTCCATGTCCAATTTGCCGGCTTCGATCTTTGAGAAATCTAGGATGTCGTTGATGATCCCCAAAAGGGACTTGGCGGAAATATCTACTTTTTTGAGGTAGTCGTATTGCTTGGCTGTAAGATCGGTTTTCATGGCCAAATGAGCCATCCCGATGATGGCATTCATGGGAGTGCGGATTTCATGGCTCATATTCGCCAGAAAATCGCTTTTGGCTTTGGTGGCATCTTCAGCTTCATTTCTGGCCTCATCGAGATCTTCCATCATGTTGAGCATGGCCAGACGGGCGTCATCGAGTTCATTGACGCGGTTTTCAAGGGTTTCATTCGCTTTTTTTCGTTCCGTGAAGGAGTCTTTTAATTGCTGGGTCATGCTGTTGAAAGCAACTGAAAAATCTCCCATAAAATCTACTTCATGGCTGAAATCACCTTTGGCGATTTGTTGCGTTGTCCAGGTCAAATGTCTTAAACTTGCATGCAAATGCTTTAGCGTTTGCAGAATTAACATCTTTCCTTTAGGAGGTTCACGATCCAGTTCGCCCTTGGATAGGGTGTGAATTGAGTCAGTCGCGCTGTTATATTCATTTATGAATTTGTTTATATGGCCTACCGCTTGTTTGATTTCATTATCAGGATAATCTTCGGGCAGCTCTATGAGAGTCGGCTTTTTGCCCTTAAGAATCAGATAAAATGCTTCAGTTATCTTGTCTATATCTTCTTCTTTTACATTGAGCATTTTTAATTCCCTTATGCGACCTGCTTGGCCTCGAAACGGCAAACTCTATCGCCGGAACACCAACAATCGATCTCCTCTGCATCAAAACTCTTGCCGGTGTATTGAGAAAACAACCCGCTGATGAATCCTTCATCGTATGTGCAGATGGTTTCATCAGAGGCCGGCAATCCGGAGCAATCCAGGTCTTCGGCGACGGTCAACGTGAAGTTCATGTTTTCAAGGTCAGCTTTTTCTATTCTTAAAATGCCTATTTTGAGGTTTTTAAGTAATTCCTGGAGCTCGACAACAAATTTATTAAAATCATCTTTTTGGGTTATCAATTCTTTGCAAAACTCTTTACCGGCATGCTCACCGGCCTCGTAAAATATTCTATCTGCGGTTTCAGCATCGAACTGCTTTATGAGCACATCTCTGAGGGTGAACTGCATCAGTCTGTAAACACTCACATCCATGGTGGATCCTAGATTGGGACGACCCTCACCGATATTTCCAATCATACTCCAGTCAAATTTTAACTCTTCTCTTTCTTCCTTGAACATCTTTTCTCCTCCTTATCATTTGACAATTTTGTACTTTTCACCTTGGCCCCGTTGACCCCATAATTCGTTAATTTCCTGCTTGAGCTGGATCATCTTTTTTTCGCGTCCAAACGCTAATTTACTAAACCGCTCCAGTTCATCCACATTTCGTCTCAACTCCTCTTCCATGTGCTTACGCTCGGCTATATCTGTGAACATACCGAAGGAACCGATTTTACCCCCATCTCCGTCGAGAAGGGGCGAGGCATTGACCAGGCAGGGCACCCGCTTACCATCGGATCGCAATAATGAAACTTCATACAGGCTGCGCTTGCTCTCACTTCGCACCCGCTCTTGCTTGCGAACCTTTTCTCTGTTTTCCTCGTCCAGAAAGTCGTAAATCTTTCTGCCAATAATTTCTTCTTTAGTTCGATCAAGGATTTCGCACATGGCATCATTGACATCCAGGGCAATGGTATTGTTGTCAACAAGCCAGAATCCCTGGTTGGTCGTTTTGAGGATGGTGTTAAAACGCTCCTGACTTTCTCGGATGGCTTCTTCAGCCCGTTTGCGTTCAGTAATATCCTGCGCAAAGATAGCAACCCCCATTATAGCACCTGCCTTATCCTGAACAGGATAATAAATATGGTGCAATACAATTCCATCCCGAATATCCTCAAAATCTGCCGGAGTCCCAGTTTGTAAGACATCTTCAAAATGGGCAATGCGTGATGCTCGAATGTTTTTAGGCACGAGATCAAATAGATTGATGCCGCTGAGCTCCTCCGGGGATTTTTGGAATCTTTCCGCCGCTGTCTGATTGCTTGCGATAATCGCTCCTTCTTTATCCAGGAGAAGGAGGGATTCTTGGGTTGCATCGAGCAACCCCCGTGCGGCCGCTCTACTTCCTCGCAACGCTTCTTCAACCAGTTTGCGATCGGTGACTTCTTTGCTTAGCGCTCTATTCCACCTAATGATGATTATAAAAATGAATCCGCTCACGAGCACAATGGCACCCACCAGCTGGAAAATAGGAGTCCAATCGATGCCGCGTTCAAATCGAACACTAATCCAGCGGTTGTAAATTTCCGTTCTTTTTGAGTCAGGTAGTGATTCCAGACTTTTATTCAGTATGTTTACCAGTTGTGGCCAGTCTTTACGTACGGCAAAGGCCAATTCGAACTTATATGGCGAGGTAGTTGCAACTTTCAGATTGGTCAGCCCCAGTTTTTGCGTTGTGTATGTAATGGAGGCCAGATTGCCTACATAGGCATCAACTTTCCCTTTTGACAAGGCTTTCAAAGCTTCCTCAAGGTTATTTGCAAGATAAAACTTGCGGTCCGGATAATCCTGCTCTAATAGCTCCTGGGTAGCGTAACCTCTGACAACTGCGACCTTATTGTCCTCAAAATCCTGAACGCCGTTGATAAATGCAGCATCTTCGCGTGTCAAAATAACCATTGGAAAGCTCAGGTAGGGTTTGGTGAACCACAGAAATTTTGAACGCTCCGGAGTTTTAAGGACACACGGCAGAACATCAATCTCGCTGGCTCTAGCTTTGTCCATAACATTAGACCAGCTAAGGTCTTGGACAGGCACCATTTCGATGTTCAGCTTTTGGTTTAAAAACCGGACATAATCTGAGGCAATGCCTGAATACACTCGGGTGATATCAAAAAATTCAAAAGGGGGCCAAGCCGGGTCCACACCAAGGCGAATGTATTTGTGCTCAGCCAACCAGGCTTTTTCCGCTTCGGTCAGCCCTGCTGAAATCTGTTGAGGGATGATCAAATTTGCAATCGCATTAAGATCCAAACTGTACAGTTTTAGCTGCTGGTTTAAGGCCTTGGAAAACAGCCTAAAATTCAACGATTGTTTGTCCAACGACAGAAACGGGGAAAATTTTTTAAAATTGGTTCTCGTAATGCCGACCATCGGCGATTCGAACTGCAACCTCTCATTGGCAAAATCTATTCCGTTCAGGTAATCATACAGCAGAACCGCTGCCCAGGCCCCATCCAGGAAATGCCCTCCAACGCTGACATCCATGCGACCATTTAGAATAGCTTCCTGCGCAGCCTTATCCCAGTCCACGCCACCGACAACTATTTTTTCCTCCAGGCCGAGTTCCTTAATTGCTTTTGCCACGCCAAGCGCCATACTATCATTGGCGCACCAAACAATATTCACATCGGACTGGGTTTTGTAATAGGATAGAAATATTTCTTGTGCCTTTATCCGTTTCCAATTGCCCGCAATAATTTTGAAAGAATTCACCTCCTTTAGGTGTTTCATAAAGCCCCTGAGACCCCTGATTCGGGCTATGGAGGACTCGTCCTTGGGATTACCTTCTATGGCCAGAACATTAAACCGCTCGATACCACTTTGCCTGGCCTCGTTAATCAGCTGCTGAATAAGAACAGCGCCGGTCTTTTCATCATCGGGAAGCACACTGCCGATCCAATACTCGTATTTGGTTCGCGGCAAAAGGTCGGCTTGGGGTAGTTGTGAGTTAATCAGTATGGAGGGGACACTGTTTTTTTCGGCAATTCGAAAGATTTGCTCACCGGTATTCTGATAGGTTGAAAATATAATACCATCGATTCCACTCCGGACAGTTTTTCGTACCTGTGCAATCATTTTATCCGGGTCATCATTTGCATTGTAAACCCGAAGTTTCATGTCCAGGTCACCAGCGGCCTCCTCGGTGAAGAGAACAGCTTTTTTCCAGAAAGGATCTTCATGTGGAATAAAAATGGCAATCTCGAGGGATTTAGCGTAAAGGAGCGCAGGAGAAAAAATGCCGATCAGAAAGGAAAATACGATCACGGATACACAAAATAAAATTTTAGTAGAATCGTTATTAATAACAATGGTTTTAAAGGAAGCCACCATCATTGTCTCCTAGACGTTTTCTAAAGGCAGACCGGTTGTAGTTTCTCTTGGCTGGTCAATCTCAATGCGAAATGAACCTATTTTTACATAGCGTACCAGATTTGTTGGATATCAATTAACCTAAGAAACTGAAATAAGCAAATTATATCCCAAATACCGCATCCACAATCCGACTGATTTAATAAAAATTACGATGACCACTAAATTCGAAGATTTATCAATTTGTGCAAAAAGGGTGGGTTTCGTTCCCTAATGCCCTAAAAAAGGCCTGTCCTAAAATTGGCACATATCGTGCCTATCTCGAATCTTTAATCGAAGGGAAAATATTTGGGATTAGCAATCGAAGGGTATAATTTTTTCAGAGGATAGGTTAATAGCCGCAATCCACA
>Ga0255055_10003453_pt1 | contig 10681 bp, 7 predicted proteins | sample JV7_2_27_MG_FD_188633 | JGI IMG/M metagenome (GOLD analysis project Ga0255055, IMG submission 188633) | Seawater microbial communities from Jervis Inlet, British Columbia, Canada - JV7_2_27 | ecosystem: Environmental > Aquatic > Marine > Inlet | place: Canada: British Columbia | collected... | reverse complement strand
TTGGAGTAAAAATTATTAGCCATAGAGCAGGGCGATGGAGCTTTAATGAAACTTATGCAAAAATACTTGCTGAACAGGGATATTTGGTGGATTGTTCAGTGACACCTAATGTATCATGGAGATACCATTTTGGAGATCCTACAAAAAATGGTGGAACTGATTATACACATTTTCCAAATAATTGTTATTTCTTAGACTTAGATGACATAAGTCAACCCGGGAACTCTTCCTTACTTGAAGTACCTGTTACTATTATTCTAGGAAAAAAAACATCATTATATACTTCAGATCATCTACTATATCAAAAAATTAAAAAATTTTTAGATACTAAAATAATGCTGAATCGATTGTTCCCACATGAGTATTGGTTTAGACTTGGATTTGCGGGTAGACCTATTGAGGATCTTTTTTGGATTATAGAACAAGCAAGAAAAGAAGAAAGGTTTCATGTTGAATTCATGCTACATTCTTTTGATTTAATGCCTGGGTGTAATCCATCTTATCCTAAACAAAAGCATATTGATGGACTTTATAAAGATATAAAATCGCTTTTTGAGAAAGCCCAAGATAAATTTAGACCTGCAACCTTAGCAGAATTTTATAATCAATTTAAGAGGTATAGTCATTAAATGATATTAAAAAAAGATAATTACAAAGGTAAAGTCTTGGTTTTAGGCGATGATGATCGAAGTTTTCTAACCATTGTTCGATCCTTAGGTCGAAAAAATATCTCTGTTCATACTGGATGGTGCTCTCCAGCTGCTTTTGCACTTCACTCAAAATATGTAACTAAAGTTCATCATATTCCTCCATTTTCTCTTCAAAACGATTCATGGAAAAAAACTCTTATAAGTATATTTCAACAGGAAAATTTTGATTTGGTTATTCCATGTAATGATTTAACTATGACCCCACTCCAAACTTACAGGAAAGAATTAGAGAAGTATGTTCCTATATATCTTCTGAGTGATAGGGCTTTCAATATCACTCAAGATAAAATTAAGACATATGAGCTTGCAAAATCAAATAACCTACCTGTGCCTAAAAGTATTATAATAAATCGGAATTCTGATATATCAAAAATTTTTTCAAATTTTAAATTCCCTATTGTTCTAAAACCACGTTTATCAGTTACTCCAGATGATCTTGAAAATAAACACTTTGTTAGGAAAGTATATACAAAGGATGATTTAACTGACTATATAAATTACATTCTTAATGATAATGAAGAAATACAGGTTCAAGAAAATTTTATTGGTACTGGTGTAGGTATTGAGGTCTTAGTAGATAATGGGGAGATTCTTGTTGTATTTCAACATATACGTGTGCATGAACCATTAATGGGTGGTGGAAGCACCTACCGGAAAAGCGCTGCTCCTAATCTAGAACTATTGGATGCAACAAAGAATTTGATGAAAAGTTTAAATTATACTGGCGTGGCCATGGTGGAATTTAAGGTAAATTTCGATACTGGCCAATGGATTTTCGTAGAAATAAATGGTCGGTTTTGGGGATCACTTCCCCTAGCAGTATCCTCGGGAGTTGATTTCCCTTATTATCTTTATCAACTTTTAGTAAATAAACAAAGGGATTTCCCACAGGAATATAAAAAAGGAATTTTTTGCCGGAATTTTTTATATGATCTAGATTGGATGATACAAAATTATCATGCTGATAAATCAGATAAAACTCTTGCTACTCTCTCATATGGTGAAGTTGCTAAAGAGATATTACATATCTTATCATTTAGGGAACGAAGTGATGTTTTTGTTCTTGATGATCTAGGGCCAGGAGGAGCTGAACTTAACTACTTAGTAAAAGTGATAATTTCTTCAATACGTGATAATTTTGGTTTATTACCACTTTCAATATCTTCAATTAAGAAAAAATACACTCAAAAAGCTCAGGGTTCAATAAAAAATGCAAATAGTATTCTCTTTGTCTGTATGGGTAATATATGCAGAAGCCCGTTTGCTCAATATTTCGCACAAACAATTCTACCTACAACAGTTGAGGTATTATCTTGCGGCTATGACACTTATAAAGGACGCTCCAGTCCACATGAAGCGATAGCTGCTGCAAAAAAATTCGGTATTGACCTAACTACTCATCGTTCAAAAGTTATTAATAAAAATCTTATTCAAAACGCACAAGCAATCTTTGTTTTTGATGAAAAAACTCGATACATTGTGTTATCGCGTTATCCCTCTTCTAAAAAAAAGATACATCGTCTTGGATTTCTAGTAGGAAAAAAACACCCAATAATAGCTGATCCGTATGGTGGAAATCTGAAAACATTTATAGAAACATATCAAGATATTATAAAAGCTCTAAATAACGTTCAACTGAAGAATAGCTAGGATTATTTGAATTATTATTAGGAATTGAAATGAATCAAAATAAGTCTTCAGATAAAAAACCCTACCTGGGATTTTTTCCTATTACATATAATCTTGCTGAAACCGGTAGAGCTGTAATGATAGCAAAGAGATATAAAGAACTAGGTGGAGACGCGATTTTCTTTTGCCATGGCGGGGAATATGAATACTTACAAAAAGATCAAGGATTTGAAGTTATAAAAGTTAAACCATTTTTTACAAAGGATTCTGTAGAGAAAATTATAAGTATTAATAGAGGAGAACAAAAGGGAGTTCCATATCCAACCTCAGTGTTACGAGAATTTGTTAAAAATGAAATTGAGGCATACAAAAAAACAGGAGTTGAAATGATAATATCAACCCAAAGTCCTTCATGTATTATTTCAGCAAGAGCAGCGAATATACCTCTTGTAACTGTTACAACTGGACTTGGCACGTTTCGTGTTTCATATCCTGAGAAATTCGAAAGTATAGTAACTCGTTTATTACCACAAAAAATAAAAATTAAACTCCTTAATATGTTTTATACCAAGGGTAAAAAATTCTTAGAGCCCTTTAATGTAATTGCGCGGGAATATAATATTAAACCTTTCAAATACACATCAGAACTAGCTAATGGAGATGTTACTCTTGTAACAAACTTTCTAGAGTTTATTAATATATTTCCAAATCAACAAAGATATCCTAGTGAGGATTATATTGGAATTATCCTTTTAGATGAAATATTTGCAGATAAACTTCCTGCAGAAAAAGTAGAAACAATTAATAAAGAAATTCAAAAACATCTTGAAAGTTCTGAGCACTCTATTCTTCTTTCAATGGGCAGCAGTGGTGATAAAAAACTTTTTCTCAATATATTACAGACTCTAAACAAAACTTCCTATAGAGTAATTGCAGTATATACAAACATATTAAAAGATAACGAACTCCCTGAATTAAATAAAAATATTATGTTGAAAAAATACATCCCATCTATTGAAGAACTACATAAAAAAGTTGATCTCTCTATTATTCATGGTGGACAGGGAACGGTTTATACATCCGCTTATTCAGGTAAACCAATTATTGGTTTCCCTATGCAAGCAGAACAACATCTAAATTTAGAAAAAATGGTAGGTCATGGTTCAGGATTAATGCTTTCTAAAAAATATTTTAACCAACAATCGTTGCTTGAAGCTATCAATAAGATTTTTGATAACTATTCTAGATTTTTAAGCAATGCTCAGAATCTAGCTCAAAAACTCCCAAAACCCGAGGGAGATAAAAATGCAGTCAAACGTATACTTGAAATTGCATAAAAACTATGATAAATAATTATAACAAAAAATAATAATATACGATTTTGGATAACTAAAAATTATACAAATTACTAAGGTTGAATAGATGGCTACAGATAAAAAACAGGACACTAGCTTTATTATTAGTGAATCACTTCAAAAAGTAGCGAAGAGTTCAAGTATTGTTTTCATCGGAAGTTTATTAAGTTTATTACCTGCTTTTTTAGGAAGAATTATTATAACTAGATACTGGACAAAAAGTGATTATGGATTATATTCTTTAGCACTGGCTATTTTAACTATTTGTGCGGTGATAAGTACTCTTGGATTGATTCAAGGTGTAAGTCGAAATATAGCATATGCAAGGGGAAAAAAGGATTATTCTAAAATATCAAGCCTCATCTCTGCCTCAATCTGGTTCAGCTTTCTAGTAAGTATCTTTGTAGGTATAGTTTTGTTTTTGTCTTCTGAAACTATTTCTTTGAAAATATTCCATGAACCTGCTCTAATTGCTCCATTAAAGATTTTTTCAATGGCAGTACCACTCTTAACACTAATTAATATCATTGTTTCAATATTCAGAGGATTTGATCAGATAAAGCCCTTTGTGTATTTTCAACAACTTTTAATACAGATTCTATTTCCAATTTTTATAATTATTGTAATTATTTTAAATCTGTCTTTTAAATATGTATTTTTTGCATTTACAGCTTCTACATTTTTTGCACTTCTCACTCTAATAATCTATAGTTTGGGGAGAGCGAATACTTTAGCAATGTTTTCATTAAAATTTATTACAAGTACTGTAACAAAGGAACTATTAGTTTTTTCTGTACCATTATTGCTTTCCGCAGTTTTGAGTAGCTTTTTACATTTAACAGATACTCTAATGCTTGGTAGTTTAACAAACACAGCTGAGGTTGGTTTATACAATGCAGCTCTTCCTGCGGCACATTTTATATCTTTTCCTTTGGCAGCTTTGTTAATGATTTATATACCAATTTTCACGGGTTTATATGCAAAAAACAAGTATGGCGAGATTAGGCGAAATTATGCGATTTTAACAAAATGGTTATGTTCGGCTACATTTCCACTCTTTGCTGTTCTTTTTTTGTATCCAGAACAATCACTTACTTTTCTATTTGGATCGACATATGCTCCTTCAGCAAACGCCCTTAGAATTTTATCCTTCGGTTTTATCTTTCATAATTTTGTAGGGCCTTGCGGAGCTTCATTGGTAGGCATTGGTAAATCTCGATTTGTTATGTTTGCTTCATTTACAATGGTAATATTGAATATTGCATTAAATGCAATATTAATCCCATTTTTTGGAATTATTGGTGCAGCTATTGCTACAATGATATCCTTAAGCTCTATAAATATAATACAAAGTATGAAACTTTATTCCTTAATCGGAGCAATATCTTTAAACAAAAATATTGTAAAACCAACAGTGTTATCGATTGTATTAATTGGTCTCTTCTACATAATCTCTCAAAATTTTATAAGTGTTAAATGGTGGATGCTCATAGGGATATTAGTTACCTTTTATATTTTCTATATTTTATCTATTTTAATTACAAAAAGTTTAGACCAAGAAGACTTACGAATGCTCCAAATTCTTGAAGAGAAAACTGGTAAGAAATCTAAAACATTAAGGCGATTATTACTCAAATTCCAATAGTTTGCTTATAAATTTATAAAATAATTTATAAGTCATAAAAAGATAAATTTAGATATTAGCAGGTTAATCATATGGGATATAACAGACATTACATTGTTAACGGTAAAAAAATCGATATTCTGAAGGAGGACTGGGATTTTCTTGTTCTTCTTGACGCTTGTCGTTTTGATTATTTTAATGAGGTGTATAGACAACATTTTGATGAAGGAAGTTTGAAGAAAGCAATATCTCCTTCAACTTGGACAATGGAATGGCTCAATAAAATTTTTGAAAATAATTACTATGAAGATATAATTTATATTTCACCTCATCCTTTTATAAATTCTCAAAAAAAGATTACTTTTAAAGATTCGTTTAATGATAAACGAAGTTTTGATGGAAAAAAACATTTTTTTAAAGTTATTGATGTTTGGAGAGGAAAAACAATAAATGTTTTGGATACAATAGTTCACCCAATTACAGTTAACAAAGCATTTCATAAAACATATCTAAAATATCCAGATAAAAGATATATTATTCACTATATTCAGCCTCATCGTCCATATATTTCAATTGATGATAAAGTAAAAGTAGATTACACTTTTTTTGAAAAATTGTTAACTGGGTTTTTTAGTCCTGTTCAAATATGGAATCTAAAAAAATTCTTAAATAGACCATCTTTGTCAGCACTAGAAGATTGTTATAGGAAAAAGGGAAGACAAGGTATTATCGAGGTATATAAAAATGAAATTGGTCTAGTTTTAGATACTCTAAAAATGCTAGTTGATTCTATTTCAGGTAATTGGTTAATAACTGCAGATCATGGAGAAAGATTAGCTAATTTTTGGCGGTTTAACTCTTTTGAACATGGAGGAAGACGTGACAGAGAAGTAATTGAAGTACCTTGGTTTGAAATTAAAAAAGGCAAGTAACATGAATAAAAAAAGAAAAATATTGGTCGTTTGCCAATGGGTTTCAATATATCCATGGAAAATTCCAACTCCAGTCCAGAGGGATGTTGAATTATTGAATGAAGATTTTGATGTAGAGCTATTTTCTTTTAATTATTTTAACTTACCCTTACTATATTTTAAAATTTTCAAATCTGATTTGGTATTTGCTTGGTTTGCAGGTGATCATGCCTTTTTTTCATCACTTATTGCAAGAATTGTTGGAAAACCGATGGCAGTAGTGGTTGGTGGCTATGATGTAGCCTCTATAAAGGAATTAAGATATGGTTCTTTAAGAAATCCACTGCCACGTGCTATGGTTAGATATGTTTTTAATCATTCAGATAAAATTCTTACCGTGGACGAGTCACTTAAAAATGATGCAATTGAGCTTACAGGAGTTGATGGAAAAAATATTGAAACCCTGCATACAGGATATGATGATAAAATTTATAAGCCAGATGGAAAAAAGGAAGATTTGGTAATAACAGTTGCTTTAAGTCATGATTGGAATAGAGTTAGGCTAAAAGGTTTAGATACATTTGTAAAAGCCGCAAAATATGTGCCTGATACAAAATTTTTAGTCATTGGAGTGATTGGAGAAGCAAAAGAAAAACTTAAGTTGATTTCTTCTCCAAATGTTGAGCTAATTGAACCGTTGTATCAAGAAAAACTAATATCCTATTATCAAAAAGCGAAGGTTTATTGTCAATTATCTATGCGTGAAGGACTGCCAAATACTGTTTGTGAAGCAATGCTATGTGAATGCGTTCCAGTTGGTACACATGTAGAAGGAATTCACACTGCAATTGGAAATACTGGTTTTTATGTTAATCACGGTGATGTAGAAGGAACTGTTAAAGCTATAAAGAAAGCATTGTCATCTTCAGATGAACCGGGTCGAAAAGCAAGAGAATATATTCAGAATAATTTTAGTTTTGAAAAAAGAAAACACATTTTAAGTAACATACTTAATAAATTGTTAAAATATGCTTAATTTAGGTTTTTACACTTAAATTAAATTTAACCTTAAATTCTATTTTATTATTTCAGGTTTTAATTTTTTTAATTTTTCAGTTATTTTAATTATATCTCTTTGTTTTAAATGTTGTCTAAATGGTAAATAAAGCATATTAGTAATTGTTTTTTCCACAACTGGAAATTGTTTTTTTTGGTCTCCTAATAAATCTTCTTGGATAAGATTTGGATAACGGAAATAATTTGACTGGATCTTCTCCTTTGTTAATTGTTCATAAATTTTTTTCGGATTCTTAATTTGTATAAAACATAAGAAATAAGAGGGTTTGATATCTTTGGTTAAGAATTTAGTTGCTCCTATTTTTTCGTGTAACAAATTAACGTTATCATCGTTTCGTTTAATTCTATTCCAGAATTTCCTATCTGAAAATTCTGATAATCCCATTTTTGCTTGAAGGTTAGTATATTTTATTCCAAAAACTCTGTAAAATTCCTTGATATTTAAAACTGATTTAAGGTTACCGGCATTTCGCCCTCTAAATATGATTTTCAATAATTTTTTACGACTTATAAGACCTAATCTCATTGAAGAATTTATAATTGGAAGATAAATGAACCTATGGATTGAATTTGTTCTTAGAATTGAATCAATGAAGGCATCATAAACAAATTTACAAGTTTTTAATCGACCAGGATGTGGTAATTTTTCAATCTCTTTTCTAATTTTATCATTAAGAATTTTATCATTAGTTAGAACTATTCCTCCACCACAGGTATTAAAATTTTTATATTTGCTAAAACTAATGACGCTGGCATATCCAAAAGACCCCATCTTTTTACCTTTATATGTCGCATTAAATGCTTGAGCAGAATCTTCTATAAGAAATAGATTGTATTTTTTTGCGATTTTTGTAATATTATCCATATCACAAGGAATCCCATGGAGATGAACTATGAGAATATATTTTGTGTTTTGTGTTATTTTTTCCTCAATCTTATCTGAATCGATATTTAAATTATATGGATCAATGTCTACAAAAACAAGTTTTAATCCAATTGCTTTTAATGTTCCAGCTACAATCCTTGGCATATATGCGGGAATTATGATTTCTGTCTTTCCTTTTTCAAAATCTAAACATTTAAAAATCAGATGTATAGCAAATCTCGCAGATGAAGTAGCTATTGCGTATTTGACTCCAATAAATTCTTTGAATTTTTTTTCTAATTCCTCTACATAATTATTTTTATAAAATTTCCGGCTGAATAAAATAGGAAGTGCTTTGATAATATATCTTTTGTATACAGATCTACCATGTGTATATCTTATAATCAATTTTTACACTCATCTTATGAAATATTTAGTCCTATTTTTAAATTACTGTAAAAAGTTAGTATCGCTTAAAAAGAATTAAAAACATCCTTATCTTTGTCTAAAATAATTTAATAACAAACTCTATATTTCCTCCCCCCGAGAATAATTACAAAAACAAGTCTTAGTTTAAATAGATTAGAATAAAAAAACCTGCTAATTTTGAAATTAAAACTTAATAAACAATTATTGTATTTTATAAATTTGTGGAGAACATATTGAAAAATAAAATTGTATTAATTACTGGGACAACTTCAGGTATTGGAAAAGAAACTGCCCGAGGACTAGCAAAGTTAGGTTCAACAATCGTTTTTACAACCAGGGATACTTTTAAAGGAGAAAAAACAAAGAAAAAATTGATAACATCAACTCATAATAAAAATATCGATTTTTTATTTTGCGATTTAGCATCGTTTGAATCAATTAGGGATTGCTGTAAAGAGTTTAAATTAAAATATGGTTGCTTGCACGTTTTAATTAATAATGCTGCCATATTGGATTATAAAAGAAGAGTATCAAAAGACAATATTGAAAATATATTTGCAACTAATTATCTTGGTCCATTTCTTATGACAAATCTTTTACTTAATGTATTAAAAAAAAGTAATCCCTCCCGTATTATTAATTTAACATCTAGTATGCATAATGGAACAATTAATTTTAATGATATAGAATTTAAACAGAATTTTTCTGGAAATGAAGCTTATAGCCAATCTAAACTTGGAGTGATTTTATTCACACGACTTTTAGCAAAAAAATTAGAGGGAACCGGTGTCACGGTTAATTGTGTTAATCCCGGGAGGAATAAAACTAACATATTAAGAGATGCAGATGTTTTTTCTCGTATTATATTAAAATCAAATGGAAAAAATCCTAAGATAGGTGCTGAAACTTCAATTTACCTAGCAAGCTCCCCAGATGTAGGAAAAATCACAGGCGAATATTTTGCAGAGAAAGAAATAAAAAAATCATCCAATGAGTCTTATAACATGGCTTTAGCAAAAAAATTATGGAATCTTAGTAAACAATATGTGAAATTAGATTAAAATCTGCTAGGCAGAAAATTAATATCTTGTAAAATATAATCTTATTACATTATAGGCGTCTTACCTCTAATCATTGTAAACTACTGCTTTATGTGTTTTTTTTGTAAAGCTGGTGGATGACCCTTCTTGATTGAAGGTGTCCATGTTGTTTCTCTTTTCCACTTCTTTATAATCCATCGTTCCCACCAGGAATCATCTATTCTAATCAATCGTGAAAGTAAAAATGTTGACAAATACCAATATGATAAAGATAGACGACTTTGTTTATTTCCTTGAAAAACAGTTTTGAGTAGTTCTGCACTTTTTTGAAAGCGAGATGCATGGGTAACGATTACTTTTGTAAGACCATCTTTATGTTTATACGAATAAATTGGAGTATAAGAGATATCGCGGATTGACACATGTCCCTTAGGGTGTTTCTGAAGATTGATGTATCCAATAATAGATGTAAGAGAATTTGAAAGAATCGTATCTTTAGTACCACCATCCAGGACAAAATTCCCTAGACTGTAAATAATAAACGTTTCCCTTTCATCCTTAGTTATATATTTTTCTATTGGCTGGAGCACATGAGGACCATGTCCAACGATGACATCTGCACCAGCTTCTAAAAACCGAGTAGCAAGTTTTCTCTGAAGTCTAGATGGTTCATGCATCATCCAGATGCCAAAGTGAGTAGAGACGATAACAATGTCTGCATGGCGTTTTGCGTTTTTAATTGCTTGACAAAACTGTATAATATTGAACTCTATGGGAGAATTATTTGATATGATGAAGGAAGCCTGACGACTACAACATGCATCTGCTTGGGGCAACTTTCCTAGAAATATTGGCCAGAGTTGATATCCTCTTGCAGTATGATTCATACATGCGGTAAATGCGAGAAATGCGATTTTTACACCCTTTTTCTCTTTAATGATATACGACGGTTCGTAGCAGCCTCTATCGTCATCAGCAGCAATTTCATGATATTGTCTTGTTCCCACAAAGCTAAGACCTGCTTTTCTCAAAGAATCAATT
>Ga0255055_10003452_pt1 | contig 10682 bp, 10 predicted proteins | sample JV7_2_27_MG_FD_188633 | JGI IMG/M metagenome (GOLD analysis project Ga0255055, IMG submission 188633) | Seawater microbial communities from Jervis Inlet, British Columbia, Canada - JV7_2_27 | ecosystem: Environmental > Aquatic > Marine > Inlet | place: Canada: British Columbia | collected... | reverse complement strand
AAGGTGTACTAGATTTAAATATGATAATTACCGAGAGGAAGGACAAAAAGGGAAATGAAAAATAAAATTATTTAAGTAGGGGCGCATTGCAATACGCCCCTTGATAAAAGCTAAGGATTAAAGCATTTTCACTTCCTTAGCTGGATTGGGGTAAGTAAATTAAAGAATAGGATCAAGTTTTTCTTGTAACTTTTCTTTTGACATTGCTCCTACTGTTCGGCCAACTTCTTTGCCTTCCTTAAAGATGATTAAAGTAGGTATCCCCTGGATGCCGTATTGAGCTGCAATATTCTGGTTCTCATCAGTATTTAATTTACATACTTTGAGTTTACCCTGATTTTCTTCTGCTAATTTTTCAATTGTTGGTGCTAACATTCGGCAAGGCATACACCAGGAAGCCCAAAAATCTACCAATACAGGGATGGAAGATTCCAAAACCTCCTGTTGAAAGTTGTTTCCGTTTACTTCTACTTCTAATGATTTGCTATTTCCCATCGATTCTTTCCTCCTTTTTTATTCTTGATGAAAAATTTTAGTAACTAATTCTAAGCCTTCTTTTATTAAGTTAAATTCTTTTGTTGATAATTTTTCTCTGATTCTTTTTTCGCAATTATTCCTCTCCCTCTCAATATCATCTTTGATTTTCGCTCCTTTGGAGGAAAGAGATAAAACGAATGATCTCCTGTCTTCCGGGTTAGTTGTTCTTAATAGGTATCCTTTTCTGACCAAGCCGTCTACTATTCTACTTCCTCTGGAAGGAGACAGACCCATTTTTTTGGATAAAACATTACAGGTTACTCTCTCTGTTGTCCCAATTTCTATAATCCCTTTGTATTCTGCTAAAGAAACATTACATAGAGCTCGAATTTGCTTTTCGTCTTCCACGCAGCCTTTCTTTAATTCGATTATCAGGTTTACCAGTTTTTTCTCCATCTTATCATTAACCTCTGTGCTATTAGCAATATTTGCTATTAGCAATTATAAAACATAAAAAATTATTTGTCAAGTAATTTTTAAAAAAATTTTTATTTTTTTAAAAGCTTGATATGGGGGGGGTCTAATCTTAAGCAAGGAAAATGCTAAGGATTTATTTTTGTATTATAGATAGTAACTATAATGTGATAAAATAAATAATAATTAATATCGAGTATACCGCATAACCTATTGCGCAAAGAGGAAAATATTTTTAGACTCAATAATTAAATTAGCATATCATTTGTAATATGCAATATATTCAAAAAAAGAAAGAAAAAAACAAAGAGCAATTATTATTTACCAGGAGATAAAATGAACGATAAGCCAGTGCAGCTGGAAGAAAACTACGAACTTTTTATAAATAGCTATTCACATCAGGGAGAAGGGATAGGCAGGATTAATAATTTTACAGTTTTTGTACCCGGGGCAATTATTGGGGAAAGAGTGAGAGTAAAAATTAGCGAAGTAAAAAAGAATTTTGCCCGCAGTCGATTAAAAGAAGTTATTTCATCTTCTCCTCATAGAATAAAACCCCCCTGCCCTGTTTATCATCTCTGCGGAGGTTGTCACTTGCAGCATATAGTTTATGAAAAACAGTTAGAAATGAAAAAGGGAATAGTAGAAAATGCTTTGGACAGGATAGGCAATCAAAATATCAAAGCTTTGCCCACCATAGGAATGAAAGACCCCTGGCGTTATCGTAATAAAGGCTATTTCCAGGTGAACCAGAAAAAAGGGAGGGTGCGGTTAGGATTTTATAAAGCAGGCAGTTATGATTTTGTACCAGCCAGCGGATGTGTTCTATTCAGTTTGCAAATTAATAGATTGGTTAGCTATTTGGAAGACCAATTAAGCTTACAAAAAGTTTCCCCACATAACAGCAAGACCGTGGGAGGAAATTTAAGGAATGTCTTAATAAGAGAGAGTAGGGGCACGGGAGAAATAATGATAGTTTTTATTACCAAAGAAGATAATTTGGGGTTTGACCAAAATGTTTTAAATGATTTAATAAAAACATTTCCTCAAGTCGTCTCTATTTATCAAAATATTAGCAGGGGCCCTAAAGCGGTTTTGCCAGGAAAAGACTTCAGTCCTTTGAAAGGGAAACCTGATTTGGAAGATGCTATTGGCCCATTTAAATTTAAAATATCGCCCCAGTCTTTTTTCCAGGTTAATGTGGCGCAGGCGGAAATATTAAATGAAAAAGTATTAGAGTATGCAAATTTAAGCGGAGAAGAGACAGTTATCGATTCTTATTGTGGAACGGCGGCTATTTCTATCTATGTGGCTAAACTGGCCAAAAAGGTTTATGGTATCGAAGTAGAAAAAAGCGCCATCAGGGATGCTAAAATTAATTGTGAGTCAAACGGTATCTCTAATTTAAAATTATTTACCGGAAAAACAGAAGAATGGCTCAATAAATGTAGGAGAAGTGGCGAAGAAGTTCATCTTTTTATAGTGGACCCGCCCCGCAGGGGCTGTTCTTCAAAAGCTTTAAAAGGGATTATAAAGATTAAACCAGGGAAAATTATATATATATCCTGTAATCCGGCAACTTTAGCCCGTGATTTAAAATATCTAACCAAAGATGATGATTATAAATTGAAAAAAGTTTTGCCCATAGATATGTTTCCCCAGACGAGCCACATAGAATGTATAGTATCTTTAGAAAGGCGACTAATTATTTTTTCTCCCCGGAAGCTATTTCTTTGAGACGTTCTATTATGGGCAAATGCTGGGTGCAAAGCTTTTCACATTGTCCGTACCCGGTACAAGCCGAATTCATATTATCTCCTATTTTTTTTATGATTTTTTCCAAATCCGCATCAGTAAAAGGCGGGGTTTCATCGACCACGCGGCAAGCCATATCGGCATGCTTACGGGCGGTAAAAGCGTTTAGTACTACCTATATTTGTGGACAGGATATTAAGAATCGCAAAGTTGCTTCTGTGGGGGTTTCTCCTTCTAAAGCTAAAAAAGAAAGCTATTTTTTCATGAGTGGGTATGGCTCCTCCGAATAACCGATTCATGACAACCACGCCATAACCACTTTTATGGGCGGCCATAACTCCATCCCAGCGATAAGGGGCGGTATCGAAATAGTTGACTCCTTTAGCATTTGTATAACGAAGAAGTTCGGCATTTTCCTCTTTGCTCTTGGAAATATCGAATCGCATTCCACCAAAACCTACTGCAGAAACTTTTTTCCCAGTCTTTCCATATTCCTTGTAAATCACATTTTAACCTTTTTGTTTTTATTAAGTCGCATAAAACTCCAGACTCCTGTCTGGAGATGTAGCGGCAGCCCGAAGGGCCCAAGCTCGTTTTTCGCTTGTAGCCAAAAGATGCCCTCAGCTCCTGCTGGGGGAGTTTCACTATTTTAAAATTTTATCATCTTCTCTTAATAATTTCAAAGTAATGTTTTCAGGGTGACCTTCTTCTATCCCAATTTTCCAAAATTTGAAGGTTTTAGCAGAGTCAATAATTTATGAATAAATTTGAAAAAATTTAGAAAACCGTCTATTCTAATAAAAACCCTACAACCGCTCAAAAGGACATAGTTATAGTGTATAATTATTCTAACGTTTAGGAAGTAGGAGCGTATTGCAATACGCTCCTACCATGATCGGAAGACTGATCGACCGGCTAAATAAAGGTTTCATAATGATAAAAAAAGAGAAAAACCAGAAATTCAATTTAAAAATTAAATCAAAAGATGTAGATCCGGGAGCTTTATTTATAATAAACAGATTAAATGATTCGGGCTATGAAGCTTTTGTGGTAGGAGGATGTATCCGTAACCTGATAATGGGAGAAGAGACCCGCGATTGGGATATAAATACTAAAGCTACCCCTGAAGATATTTCCGAAGTCTTTAAAGATTATAAAGTTATTCCGGTGGGTAAAAAATTCGGGACGGTTACCGTAGTTATAAATCATATTAATTATGAGGTGAGTACTTTTAAAAAGAATAAATCAGCCCCCACCCCAAATTTATTTGAAGATTTAAGACACCGTGATTTTACCATTAATGCGTTTGTTTGGAGAGAAAGGGAAGGGACAATCGATTATTTTAACGGGTTAGGGGATATCAAACAAAAAATAATAAGGGGAGTAGAAGATCCCAAGGAACGAATAAAAGAGGATCCGTTAAGAATGTTAAGGGCGATTAGGTTGGCCTGTGAACTTGATTTTAAAATAGATAAAGCCACCCTCCAGGCGATAGAAAGAAATGGCCCACTGATTAAAAAAGTAAGCCCCGAGAGGATTAGAGATGAATTTGCCAAAATATTGTTGAGCAATTATTCCCGAAGAGGATTTAAATTATTGTATCGACTGGGTCTGTTAAGATTTATTATGCCTGAATTGCAAAAGTGTGCGGGAATTTATAGAGAAAATTTTCGCGAGGGCGAGAGTTTATTGGAACATACTTTAGATATAGCGGGCAGCCTACCACCAGATCTAAATTTGCGGTTATCGGTTCTATTGTATAATATAAAGAGCATATCCCGATTAGATGAAAAAAAAGAAATTATCATTAAAGTATTGCGGCGGACAAGCTTTAAAAACGCGGTGATTAAAAAAATAATTATGCTCACTCGGGAAAATTGGCAAGCAATCGATTTTTCTAAAAAAATAAACATAAGACAGCTTGTTTCCAGAATAGGCATGGAAAATTTAGAAGATATTTGGAAACTGAAGAAGGCACTTATCAGGGAAAGCCGAAACTCTGAAGGATTTAAATCAGTAGAAATCGAAAGAGCAGAAAATAATGTAAGAAAAACCCTACAGGAAAAACCACCTGTATCACTTAAAGATTTAGCCGTAAATGGCAAAGATCTATTTGAATTAGGGTATAAGGAAGGGAAAGAATTGGGGGAAATTCTAAAAAAACTTTTGGAAATAATTATAGATAGGCCAGAATTAAACAAAAAGAAAATATTGATCAAACTACTTATAGAAGATGAAGAGAACGATCGATAATTAGGGGGGAGTAGAATTGATTTCGCATAAAAATCCACGGCTTTGGTTAAAAAAGCAAGTAAAAATTGTATTAAAATCATTAATACAGGGAGAGAAACTATAATGAAAAAAGTAAAGTTAGGAATTATTGGTTGCGGAATTGCTGCCCAAAGTTTACATTGGCCTGCATTGCAAAAACTAAAAGATGAATTCGAAATTACAACTATTTGTAATCATACTGAAAAAAAAGCCAAAGATTTTTCTAAAATATTGGGTGGGGTACCCTATGTTCTTGATTATCACGATCTTCTACAAAGACCTGATGTAGAAGCCGTAGATATAGTTCTTCCTATTCAGCTTAATTGTCAAGTTACTAAGGATGCCTTAGAAGCCGGTAAACATGTGATAGTGGAAAAACCTTTAGCTGCTAATTTGTCAGAAGCTAAAATGATGTTAGATTTTGAAGATAAATATTCCCTGGTTATGATGGTAGCTGAAAATTACCGTTATCGCTCCATCTTTCACCAGGTTAAAAATTATTTACATCAAGGTAAAATTGGAGAGCCTTATGCGGTATTTTGGAATGGGTTTACTCTGAATACTTTGAAGAATAATAAATATGCTCAAACAAAGTGGCGCATAAATCACCAATATAAAGGAGGATTTGTTACCGATGCAGGAATTCATTATATAGCAGCCTTGAGAGACATGTTCGGTAATATTAATTATGGGATTGCTTTTACGAAGAGGGTGAATCCTAATATTGGTGAAATGGATTCTATGAGTTTTCAATTCCGCACAGATAAAAATATTTATGGGGTACTTAATGCGTTTTATAGTTCAAAAGGTTATGAACAAGATTGTATTTTAATTTCTGGCTCAGAAGGAAGTATTTTAATTGAAAACGATAAGCTTACCCTAAAAAATGAAAAAGGAATGGAACTTGAGGAAGTAGAAGAAAGCATGGGGTATAAAGAAGAGTTTGAAGATTTTTTTAAGGGCATACGTTTAGGGAAAAAAGTAAGAAGTTCATTTTATGAAGGATATAAGGATTTGCAGGTGATTATGGGAGCAATAAATTCTACAAATAGATGGAAAGATTTAAAATTAAAAATAACTTAAAAGAAAATACGAGATTAGATTTTTAATTGGTTTTGAAAGAAAAATAAAAAAGGGAATTTATCACAAAATATTATTATAGTAAAATAAATTTAAACTTTATGATTTTTATGGAGCTAAGATTAATGAATAGAAGAATAAAAAATAAAAAGCTACAAGAAAAGATAATGATTGCAGAAAAGGCAGCAGAATTAATAAAAGATGGAATGACGGTAGCAACCAGTGGTTTTACTCCAGCAGGATATCCGAAGGCAGTCCCCTTGGCTTTGGCCAAGATAATCAAAAAAGGTAAAGAAAAACTTCAAATTAGTTTACTGACCGGTGCCTCAGTTGGAGAAGAAATAGACGGAGCCCTAACAGAAGCAGGCATAATTGCCCGAAGGTATCCCTATCAGACGAATAAATTACTTAGAAATAATATCAATAGTGGGGGAATTGCTTATGCCGATATTCATCTTAGCCATTTTGCTCAGCAGGTTCGCTACGGTTTTTTTGGCGAAATTGATTTAGCAATAATTGAAGCAATCGCGATAGATGAAGAGGGAAATATTATTCCCAGTACTTCTGTGGGCGTCTCCCCTACTTTCATTGATAGAGCAAAATCAATAATAGTAGAAATAAATAATAGTCAGCCTTTAGAACTGGAAGGAATCCATGATATTTATCAACCTCAAGATCCTCCAAACCGTTATCCCATCCCTCTTATAAAACCCGGAGATAGAATCGGAACACCCTATATCCCTACTGATCTAAAAAAAATTCAGGCTATTGTACTGACCGATAGTAAGGACCAGGCATCTCCGTTAGCTCCTATAGATAAAAATAGTGAAAAAATTGCTAATTACATAGTCGATTTTTTAAAAAACGAAGTTAAGCATAATAGATTACCTCAAAACCTTCTCCCCCTGCAGTCAGGAGTAGGGAGTGTGGCCAATGCTGTTCTAGCCGGATTATTAGATTCACCCTTTGAAAGTCTCAATTTTTATTCTGAAGTTATCCAGGATTCAGTTCTTGATTTGATCGATAGTGGTAAAATAAGAATAGCGTCTGGAACTTCTTTGACTTTTTCTAAAGAAGGGCAACAAAGATTTATAAATAATTTAGAAGAATATAAAAGGAAGATAATTTTACGCCCTCAGGAAATTAGCAATAATCCGGAGATTATTAGAAGGTTGGGTTGCATTGCTATGAATACAGCCATAGAATTGGATATCTATGGTAATGTAAACTCCACCAATATTATGGGTTCCAAAATGATGAATGGTATAGGAGGTTCGGGAGATTTTACCAGGAACGCCTACCTCTCTATATTTGTTACCCCTTCTATTGCCAAGAATGGAGATATTTTTTGTGTGGTTCCCATGGTCTCTCATGTCGATCATACCGAACATGATGTACAGGTGATAGTAACTGAACAGGGATTAGCAGATTTAAGAGGATTATCTCCTCGGGAAAGGGCTGAAACAATAATCAATAATTGTACCCATCCCGAATATAAATCTAAGTTGAAAAATTACTACCAGCGAGCTTTAGGAAAAAGAGGTCATATACCCCATTTAATTGAAGAAGCTTTGTCCTGGCATAAGAAATTTTTGGAAACAGGCTCGATGAAATAAACTTTAGAATATCTGAAAGAGGGGAGAACCAACTATGCCATATGGTTATACAGGAAATATACTTCATATAGATCTAAGTTCAAAAAAACATTGGATCGAAAATCCTGCCGAGAACTTTTACCGTACTTACTGGGGAGGTCGAGCTTTAGCTCTTTATTATATGTTAAAAGAAACGAAACCTCATACCGACCCTTTATCTCCTGATAACTTACTCATCTTTGCCCCTAGTGTAATAACCGGCACCCCTACTCCGGCTATTCCCCGCTATACCGTCTGTGCCAGATCTCCCTTAACTGGAGCTCAGGGAGAGGCGGAAGCCGGAGGTTGGTGGGGACCCGAACTGAAGAAAGCTGGCTTTGATGCCATCATTATAAGGGGTAGTTCTTCTGCCCCTGTATACCTCTATATCAAAGATGGCAAAATCGAAATTAAAGATGCTATCCACCTTTGGGGTAAAGACACCGGAGAAACCCAAAGGATAATTAAAAATGAATTAGCTGATGATAAGATCAGGATTGCCCAGATCGGTCCTGCCGGAGAAAACCTGGTGCGCTTTGCCAATATTGTAAATGAACTAAAACATTTTAACGGTAGGAATGGCTTAGGAGCAGTGATGGGTTCCAAGAAACTAAAAGCTATTGCCGTAAGAGGGACTAAACCCATAAACCTTTACAGTAAAGAAAGAGTAAGTCAGGTAACCAAACAGATTACCAAAAGGATAATGGATAACCCCCTAAGCCGAGATCTTCAGGAATTGGGAACTCCTGCTGTTATTCGTGGCTTTTATGAAGCAGGATGCCTTCCCTCCTATAATTGGACTACCGGTTATTTCAAAGAAGGAGAAAATCTGACTGCTGAAACCTATAACAAAACTATCTTAAAAGGCACTAAAGGCTGTTTTGCCTGTCCTGTTCGCTGTAAGAGAGTAGTAGAAGTAGATGAACCAGGCCTTAAAGTTGACCCCGCTTATGGAGGTCCGGAATATGAGACTGTAACCTCTTTAGGTTCTATCTGTGGTATCTCCAACCTAAAGTATATTGCTAAAGCCAATGAACTCTGTAATAAATATACTATGGATACCATCTCTACCGGTATGGTCATCGCCTTTGCCATACAATGTTACGAAAAAGGACTCCTCACCAAAGAAGACACCGGGGGAATAGAACTTACCTTTGGTAATAAAGAAGCAGTTCTTGAGATGATAGAAAAGATTGCACATCGAGAAGGACTGGGAGACCTCCTATCTCAGAGTTCTTACCTTGCTGCTCAAAAAATTGGTAAAGGTGCAGAAAAATTTATCTACCAGGTAAAAGGACAGGAGATCCCCATGCATGACCCCCGCCTTAAGACCGGGCTGGGTCTGCAATACGCCCTCTCTGACTACGGAGCTGACCATATGAAGGCTGCCCATGACCCCTTCTTTAAAGATGAAGATTCAGTAGGGATAAAAGAGATGAAGGGACTGGGTATCTTAGAACCAGTTTCTCCTACTGATATAGGCGAAAAGAAAGTGACTCTCTTTAAGTTATTAGATATCTACTGGACAGTCTTTGATATCTTGGGAGTCTGTAATTTTGGTTATGTCCCTCGCAGTGTAGGAACGATGGAGGAATTATTAGAGATTATCTGTGCTACTACCGGCTGGAGGACAACCTGGTTTGAATTGATGAAATTAGGAGAACGCTCCATCAATATGGCCCGCATCTTTAATTTAAGGGAAGGATTTACTTCCAAAGACGATACCCTCCCTGAGGTTTTTTATCATAACTTTAAAGGTGGTCCTTTAGACGGTCAAGGGGCGATTAATAAAAAGGATTTTGAAAAAGCTATAAAATTACGCTATGAGCTTATGGGCTGGAATGCGGACACCGGGATTCCTATCCCTGCCAAACTAATCGAATTAGGTTTAGATTGGCTCATCGGTGAGGTCAAATGATGAAGATAATTATTAAGCTGGAAGGGTATTTAAAGCACAAATACCCCTCTAATATCTTAGAACTAAGCTATTCTAAACCAGTAACTATTTACAAAATCTTAGAAGATGCTAAGATTTCTTCTGCTGATGTCTTTTTCATTAAAGTAGGAGATAAAATTGTAAAAGAAGATTATCTTCTTACTAAATCTACTGAGGTAAAACTGTTTCCGATTATCGGTGGAGGATAGAAAAAATTATAAATTTAATAAATTACGGAGCGTTTTCGCCGAGAAGAAACAGAAAGGAAATTCTCTGAAGGTAAAAACTTTAGCTTGTTTAATCTTTTCTTCTTCTTTTTCTATTTTTTTGTCCAACTCATACTTTAAAGTAATTATTTTTTCTGCCATAAAATTATTTATAGCTTTGATCTCCTCAGAAATTTTTCGTTTTTCAATAGGCGAAGAAGCCTTTTTAATTTTTTTAATTAATTTAGTTTTTTTCTCAGCCAGCTCCCCAATTTGATTTTTCTCTTTTTTGGTTAAAGGCAATTCATCAACATATCTTTCCGGGTTAAATTCCAAATCTCTTATCTTTTTCTTTAGGGTAGATATCTTAAAATTAGACGCCTCAGGGGAAGATTTAAAGTTAAGATGTAAAGTGCAGGAGACAACTAAAAAGCGAGGAGGCTCCACTTTAAAAAATTCTCTGATAATCTCATCGGTTACCAGGTCATATTTTGCCCCTCCCAATCCGTGAATAAAAAGGTCAGAAATAAATAGTCGGTTATATAAGGTTAACAAAAGAGCTTTAGGTCTTATCTTTAATTTTTTTTCTTTGAGAATACTTTTTAAGGAGAACAAAGATTTAAAACCATCTTTTTCTATAAGAAATATTTTGCCATAAGAATCGTTGTAGAGATAATTCCCCTCTTTCTCTCTCAGAATAAAAATTTTTCTCCTTTGGTCTCCCTCTCTCCAAATCCAGAAGGGAATTTCGATGAGATTTTCCTTGATCATTAAATTGGGTGAGGGATGTGCCCGGTTTCTGATTTTAAATAATTTTCTGTATTCATCCAATTTATTATTATAAATTTT
>Ga0255055_10003451_pt1 | contig 10683 bp, 7 predicted proteins | sample JV7_2_27_MG_FD_188633 | JGI IMG/M metagenome (GOLD analysis project Ga0255055, IMG submission 188633) | Seawater microbial communities from Jervis Inlet, British Columbia, Canada - JV7_2_27 | ecosystem: Environmental > Aquatic > Marine > Inlet | place: Canada: British Columbia | collected... | reverse complement strand
GAATCTTCAAATATGCTGGAAGAACGGACCGCAAGCGGTCGGGTTTGGTTTCTGTATATAAATCTCAGGTCATCCAACAGCGCACTTGAAATGTTAGCCCCCAGGAAACGTTCCATGATCTCCCGGTCAGACCTGTCAGTTGAAACAAATTCATAAAGCTGATTCTCCCGCATGAACTGATCAAATTCATCTGTTCCGATTACAACAGTCCTCGGAATTTGTATATCTACATCTGGAAATTCTTTCCTGAAACCCTCATTATAGGAACTTCGCAAGAAAAGCAGGAAGGCTAAACCCCTGCCTTTTCCACCCAACGAACCCGGGCGGAGACGGATAAAACGGGAATGCGAATGATAATTCTCCCGGTCAAAGTCAAAGATTATCCCCATTCGTTCCTGGAGGATATCCTCAACGGATGCGATAATCAGCTGCCGTAAGTCTTCTTTGTTTTCGAATTCAGAGACCTTGCGGGGTTTAACCTGCCGGGCCATTGCAAATTCACCCCGGGCTGCCAGCCAACCGGAGAAATGGTCGTTTTGGGCATGATAGACAAAAGACTCCAGGGGTACCTTCTTAAGCTCGTCCCGAAGCTCAAAAAGGTTATCTGCAGAACCAACGACGCTGTCGTCCGGGAGACGGAATGTAAACGAGCCAAAGCTCATATAGTCGAGTAAAAATGTACGCAGTTCGTTAATCAACGAGCGGTCATTTTTATTAACAAAAAAGCCGTTCAGCCCCTCTGATTCACTCCGGTTTTTTTCATTACTGGACTGGAGCATGATCGGCAGTGTAGGCGCTAGCTCCCTGATTTTGCGGACGAGGTCAAATCCCGCATCTTCTGCAATCACTTCATTTTTGGGAAAGCGGATATCCGTAATCATCCCCAGCAGGTGATCCTGGTATTTTTGATAATCTTCCAAGGCTTCTTCATAAGTGGTAGCAAGCAGAATCTTCGGACGGGAGCGCATCTGAAGCAGTGAAAGATAGTCGTTCGCCCCCTCGGAAATCAAACGCTGGGTTTGAAGCATAATTTCCGAGTATAAAACCGGAAGATAGAGCGAGTAAAAACGGATCGAATCCTCAACCACGATAATGACCCTCGTATCCCCTGTTTTTATATCGAGGTCAATATTCAGGCGATCTTCCAAAAGTTTAATGATGGCCACGAATACAGTAGAATTGCCGTTCCAGACAAAGGTATTATCAATGTTGCTTTCCGCCAGTGCCCGGGCTGGCAAATACTGCAGTTCGGAGGAGTTATTCAATAGCAGAACAACCGGGATATCCTGGATTTCCTTTACCTGATCAGCAAACAGCAAGGGGTTAATTTCACCAAGCCGCCGCATGGTAATTACCAGGTCAAATTTTCTTTCTTTCAACAGCTCCAAGGCCTGATTCGCTGATGTGGCCCGGAAAATATGGGGCAAAGTGCGCAGGTTTAGATTGTGGAATTCTTCAAAGATTTGATCAGAAAGACGGGCATCCTCTTCTATGATAAAAGAGTCATACGTGCTGGATACCAACAGGATCTCGTTAATCCGATTCTGCATCAAATATCGGTAAGTTTGGTATTTTGGACGATATTCCAATTGATACCCGTCGCCGTTGTTCTTACTTTTTCCCATTTTAATCACAGGGTCCAATAAACTTTTTAGCAGATGTCTGGAATTATATCTTATCAATACCATGGGATGCATAATCCTCTGAAGATTAGAGATTATTTAAGTTTCCCTGAAGAGCCGCAGTTCCAGAAATATTTAAGGATTACGCATCCTGTTAAGTGACGATTTTCGTGGAGAGCTATGGATTTTGAGTTACTTAAGGATTAAACCTCCTGCAAAAAGATGGTTATAGAGAACTTAGGAAGCGGAATCCGCAAAGGAAATGGCATCCTTCTCTTTCTTCATATTTTCTCCATATACTCTTAACAATATCTTAATAACTGCCTGCTACACTGAAACAGGATCCAAAAGAAAATCGGGGTTACCCCTACTCCGGCGCTCGCTGGATACTGTTTTAAAAAAGGTATAATGCGGATAAATGGTATTCCAATAGTCAAAAAGCCCCCAGTGTTTTATAAAATGCTCACCAGCAGAGAACCTGGACAAAGTCAGTAAGTTCAATTCCCGGAATAATTTCGGGGTTGAAAAATAATTAATCAATAATGAGGTATGAATGGCAAAAAAGATCCTGGTCGTAGATGACAATCCTGATATTTGCACCATGCTGAAAGAATATCTTACAGGGGAGGGATTTGATGTTTCCACCGCTCCCAATGGCCAAAAGGCATTGCATATTGCCAGGGAAGAAAAACCGGACTGCATCGTACTCGACATGATGATGCCAGAGATGGGTGGGCAGGAATTTATCCGGATCTACACTGCCGAATCGGATACACCCATTCTTGTCTTGACAGCCAAAGTAGGAGAAACGGATAAAGTTTTAGGACTTGAGCTGGGAGCGGATGACTACGTCACTAAACCTTTCAGTATGAGGGAACTAACCGCCCGCATCAATGCTTTACTGCGGCGGGCGTCTAAAGGCAGCACGGAAGCGGAAATTCTCCGCGTTTTAGATGTCTCCCTGGACAAAAAAGGGCATTTCGTTGAAGTGAGCGACCAGCCGGTAGAACTCACACCTTCCGAATTTCAACTCCTGGCAACCTTGATGGCTGCTCCCGGAAGAACCTATTCCCGGACCGAGCTTCTCGACAGCCTTGGTGAATCTTCCTTCCTGGAAGGATTTGAACGCACTGTGGATGTCCATATTCACAATCTACGCGAAAAAATCGAACCCCAAGCCTCCGAGCCAAAATATATCGAGACAGTCTACGGCGCGGGGTACCGCTTCGCCCGGGAGAGGAAAAAATAAATCATGCGGTCAATCAGTGTAAAGATCACCCTGGTGCTAATTGTCGTCAGCCTCGTTGGCGCACTTTTCACATCATTTTATATCCAAAACCGCACCCAAAATGCCTTTGATACTTTTATCAAGAATCAGGACCAGCAGGTTTTGGCGGAAGCATTAACGAACTACTACCAGGAAAATCAGGGCTGGGATGGTGTAGATGAAGTATTCAAGGATGTAGCTCTTTACGGCAATTCAAACTACAATCCTGGCGAATCCGGGGGTAACAATCCGAACCGCTCCATTAACCGCTCCTCAATACCCTTCGTTTTAGCCCTGGATTCGGGTCTGATCATTGCCGGGGGAATGAGCCACACAGGGTATCTTGCTGGTGACACTTTATCCGAAAAAGAATTGTTGATGGGCACAAAATTGATTGATGAGGGAGAAATCATTGGCTGGCTGATAGCGGGTCCTTCTCCGCAGCTAAGAAATAATCCCCAACAAAGTTTCCTTAACACCGTTCAACAGGGTCTGATTATCAGTTCCCTGGTCACACTGTTGATTGCCCTGGTGCTGGGAGGAATATTAATCTTGTCATTTACCCGTCCCATCCGAAAATTAGCTGAAGCCACCTCAGCGGTAGCCGGGGGTAAATTGGGCTATCAGGTGGATATCACTTCAAAAGATGAATTGGGAAAACTGGCCACCTCTTTCAACAGCATGAGCTCTGATTTGGAAAAGGCAGACAGGACTCGGAAACAAATGACCGCGGATATCGCCCACGACCTGAGGACACCTCTCAGCGTGCTGCATGGATACACGGAAGCTATGAGTGAAGGAAAACTATCTGGCAATCCTGATATGTACCGCATAATGCATCAACAAACCCAGCATTTGAATTACTTGATTGATGATCTGCGAACTTTGTCTCTGTTAGATTCTGGCGAATTAAATTTCCAAATTCAAAATATTAATCCCTCATTTATCCTTCAGCAAACTACGGACGCCTTTCACCCCATTGCTCGGGAAAAAGAAATAGAATTATCGCTAGACATTAAGAGGAATATTCCCCGGGTGAACCTCGATCCAGACCGGTTAACCCAGGTGTTGGGAAACCTGGTAAACAATGCCATCTATATCCTCTCAGCCGGTGGAAAGATTAAAATCACTGGAGGATTGGATAAAGATTCCCTGGTCATTCAGGTTACGGATGATGGCCCTGGTATTCAAGTTGAGGACTTACCTCAAATCTTTGACCGCTTTTACCGAGCGGATAAATCTAGGCAGCCAGATGAGGGTTCTTCCGGTCTGGGATTAGCCATCACCAAGAATCTGGTCGAGGCCCAGGGAGGAACCATCACAGCTGAAAGTGCGCCAGGAAAAGAGACAACTTTCACGATCAAATTTCCTGTTGAATAATCTATTTTCTCACCTAAAAAGATCCCGGAGTTTTAAAAACTCCGGGATCTTTTGTTCCTAGTAATCTACTCTGCTTTTCTGAATTACCTAGCTACCAATCTTACCTTCCAGCAGCGAAATCAGCTCATCCACAAGGGGTATGATCATCCGGGACATCATCCCATCCCCCGCATTTTCCCTGGCTGCCTGCTTAGTAGCCATCAATTCTGGATTTATATTCACGTCCTTGCCTGCTCCCCCTCCACTTCCGGGCACAAATCCTTCCGGTCTGTCATCTCCAGTTCCCCCACCCTTCATTCCTTCCAATATGATTTTTTCATTGATTCCAAGATCACTTACCAGGGTCAACATAGTTTCCTGGGTGATTTGCATCTCGGCAATATAGTTCACCTGATCTGCTGTCATGATTTCCTGGATCTGATCGATTACAGCATCCATTTCCTCAGGAGCTTTTGTATCACTTTCAGCAAGTACTTTATACATTTTCCAGTACGGCAAGAGCTTCTCTGCCATTTCAGCGTCCAGAGCCAGTTCAGTTTCTTCCAACAACAAAGATCCCACCACTAACTGAGTTGGGATAGACACCGCATCATCCGCATAGTCATTCGTTAATTTCACCTTATCGCCATCCAATGAAACTTCAACCTGCCCTGGTTCAGATAAACTTTCGCTCCCCGCTGTGTCCGTTGAACTCGAACTGCAAGCGGAAAGCAGCAGGAAGCTCACTGCTAATAATATTCCAAATCTTATCTTTAAAGACATAATTATCCATCCTTTTTTTATTTACTTTGATATTCAATCACAACAACATCTCCGGCTGATAAGCCTTTAATCACTTCCACATAAATCATATCTCTCAAACCAAGCTCAACCTCCAGTTGGCTTATTTCACCGTTTTCCAATACTAAGACAGTCCCCCAAGTACCCTGCTGATCCTGTAAAGCCTCCACGGGAAGCAGGACAACTTTATTCACCTCCCCGGCAATGACTTCTACTGAAGCCGCAGATCCCAAAGGGAGATCTGCCCACCCGGTGCTTGATATATCTAATTCCACCTTGGCGCTTACTACAGACGTTTTTTGACTAATTTTCAGCGAGGGATCAACAAATACGATCTGCCCGATGTAGCTTTTTTCTGGCAGGGAATCAAAGATAACTTCTACCGGATTACCTTCCTTCACCAATCGCCAATCACTTTCACTAAACGACACTTCGATCATAGGCGGTTCAAGCTGGGCGATTATCAGGATGGGATTCAGATCAACTTTTTCAAGCACTTGAAGGTCAAGATCCATGACCACTCCGCTGATTGGTGCCACCAGCCGGGTTGCTTCCAGATCTTCCTGAGCATCAATTACTGCTTTTCCAGCTTTCTCCAGGGCTGTCAATTGAGTCCCAAATGCATTTTCGGGGACAACCCCTTCCATCAATGCACCTAGATATGCTTCCCCCTCCTCGACCCTGGCATCTGCGGCAGCCAACTCTGCCCAGGCAAGTGCAATTTCCGTTTCTGAAGGAGGATCATAATAATTATGTTTAAATCCAAAGCCGTCTCGCCAGGGAAAGTTAAAAAAGGCCGGTACATACTCTTCTTCGTAAATTTGCCAGTTGAGGGCCAGACTCTGAGCTGCGTCTTTAGCAGCATGTTCTGCTCCAACAACCCTGCTGTCTGCCTTATCCGAAGTAGTAAGCGCAGCGTCCTGGTGTGCATTCAGGAGTTCTAACTCTGCTTCCCTTAATCGGATTTCCGCTTTAAAGACATAGGGACTGATCAAGAATTTCAACCCTGCTTCAGCATTCAGTACAGCCTTCTGCGCTTCAGCCAACTCCAGAGCAGCGGCAGCGAGAGCTGCATTGGAAGTCAATTCCCGGAGATTACTCTCGGTGATGTCAAGCGTCTCTTGAAATTCTTCATCGTCCAGGACCACCAGCAGCTGCCCCTCACTGACCTCATCACCGACCTCTACTAGAATTTCCTCCACAACTCCTCGATTCTCAAAGGAAAGTTCCACTTCCATTGCCGAGATCAACGTCCCGCTTCCAATCGCGGTTAACCTAATATCCCCTCTGCGGATTGTCGATGTAGTTTGACTGATCGCAATGTCTTCATCCTGATATGATTGAACCATTTGATAAATTCCAAAACCAGCCAAAACAACAGCTACCAAAATGGCTAAAATCCAGTACTTATTAAATTTACCTGCTTTCCTATCCTGTTGTTTCATCCAAAATTCCTGTCTATTCTATTTGGGTCTCCCCAAATGCAACTTCGAAGGTGACAATTTCCCCTCTTCCTTCCCCCATTTTTTACCAAAATAGGGAATGTTTTCCTCAGGAGAGAGGTATCTCTGATATTTCAGATCATTCATACCGGAGGGCGTCAATTGGATCTAACTGTGAGGCCTTGTTGGCCGGATAATATCCAAAGAAGACTCCCACTGTTGCTGCTGATCCAAACGCCAGAAGTACTGAAGTGGCAACAATAACTGTCCTCATACCACTCGCCTGGCCGAATAACCAGGATCCGATCACGCCAGCAGCGACTCCTATCAGTCCACCGATCAAACTGAGCAGTAAAGCTTCTGTAAGAAACTGCCAGCGAATATCATTCGGTGTTGCTCCTACAGATTGGCGGATGCCAATTTCCCGGGTGCGTTCAGTGACACTCACCAGCATAATATTCATGATGCCGATCCCACCAACAACCAGGGACACACCGGCCACCCAGGCCAGCAGAGATCGGAAAGCTGCCGTGGTTGATTCTTTTGTACTGATGATGTCCTGCTGGGTAGTGATCACAAAATCAGCTTCCTCCAGCGTGACCTCATGACGTTTCGCTAACAAGAGTTCGATCTGATAGATTACATCGTCCAGGGTTCTTTCCCCTTCTGGACCCACACTCTCATCTACCTCAACATAAATAGTCCTGACACGATCCCCCTTAAAACGGGCAAACTTGTTATCGGATAATTTATCCAGCACGATGGTGATTGGTGTATACAGGCGGGAATCATAATCCACATCCCCAACCATTCCTTTTTCATCAAAGATGCCAACAACTGTCAAGCGGATATTTCCTGCGACAGTGACCGTCTCGCCAAATGGGTCCCGGTCACCAAATAGTTCTTCCGCCAGACTGCTTCCCAGGATGGCTATCGGTGTGGTCCGATCAACTTCCTTTTGATCAAAATACCGTCCGCTGACAATTTCCATGTCCCTTACAGAAGGAAAATCAGCTGTAGTTCCCATAATCGTCACTCCGTCCAGGGAAGTATCTCCAGCTTTGATGGTTTGGCTGGAACTCTGTTCAACAACCACACCATTCACCCCACTGATCTGCTCGGCAATAGCGAATGCGTCATCATAAACCAATCCACCATCACTTTGCATTTTTCCAGGGCTTAAATTTGTCATGTTTGGAGTTACATAAATCAAGTTTGAACCTAACCCTGTGATCTCTTCCTGAATGGTCGCTTCTGTACCGGCGCTGATGGCAACCATGATGATCACGGCAGCGACACCAATAATGATCCCCAACATGGTCAGCAGGGAACGGATTTTATTTTTTAACAAGGCCTGCCAGGCAATATTAATAACTTTTAATGGCTTCATCCTATTTATGCTCCTTGCCGTTTTTCACAACCTGGGCAACTTTCCCGTCCAGTAAATGGATAGTCCGGTCAGTATATTTCGCAATGACGGGATCATGGGTGACCATCACGATGGTTACTCCCTCTTTATTAAGGGTAACCAGCAGATCCATAATCTCTGCCCCTGACTTGCTGTCCAGGTTGCCAGTCGGTTCATCTGCCAAAACCAGGACAGGATCATTGACCAGTGCCCGGGCAATAGAAACCCGCTGCTGCTGACCTCCGGAAAGTTCCTGGGGTTCGTGGTATATGCGGTCAGCCAAGCCTACTTCCCCTAATATTTTAATGGCTTTATCCTGTTGTTCTTCAGCTGTGAGTCGAGCTTCCCGATCATAGAACAGCGGCAGGATCACATTCCCCAGGGCTGGGGTTCGAGCTAACAAATTGTAGCTTTGGAAAATAAAGCCTAACTTGCGGTTCCTAATCTGCGCCAGTTCTACTTTATCCAGGTCACTGACATCCTCCCCATCCAGGAAGTACTCCCCGGATGTAGGACTCATCAAGCATCCCAGCACATTCATTAAGGTACTTTTCCCTGATCCCGAGGGTCCCATAATGGCGACAAACTCACCTTCATCAACCTGAATGGAAGTGCCATCCAGGGCACGCACCTGAAACTCTCCCATCTGGTAGAATTTTTTCAGATCCCTACCTTCAATAATTGGTTTACTTTTTATCATTATTGAGTCTCCACCTGTCCAGTTGTCACCACTTCACCCTGTTTGAGTCCGGAGATGATCTCGGCATAGATTAGATCCCGCAAACCAACTTCCACCAACCGCATCCTGGGTTCTCCATCTTCAATTACGAAGACCGCGTATTCACCATCCGAGAATTCTCGCACGGCTTCCACTGGCACCAGGATGGCGTTTTCCGCTCTGCCGCCGATAACATCCACGCCAGCAGCTGAACCAATCGGAAGATCATCCCATCCGGTATTGGAAGTATCCAGTTGAACCAGGCTGTAGACAACTGTCGTATTGTTTTGCGAAACCAATCCGGGGTCTACATGTATTACTTCACCCACAAAGATATTATCTGGCAGGGCATCAAAAATAACTTCAACCGGGTATCCTTCCCGGACATTTTTCCAATCCGATTCATCAAAATAGGCATCCAGCGTAGGGGGAGTCAAGTCGGAAATTACGAGTATAACCTCATTGCCAACCTTTTCGGATTCATCAGCGTGTAATGCGGTCACAGTGCCTGATATCGGCGCTATTAGGATGGTAGCTTCCAGATCTTCCTCAGCTTCTTCCACTGCTTGTCGGGCTTGTCGAATAGCAGAAGCCCGGGAACCTGTAGCCTCTTCCGGAAGATCTTCATTATTAATTAATGCTGTCAGCAAAATCTCCAGCTCATCGATACTGGCTTCGTAGCCGCTGATTTCCGCCCGGGCGATAGCTATTTCAGCCTCCGTTGGAGGGTCGATGAAATCAACTTTTTTACCATCGTCCCAATAATAACTGGTGAAATTATCCGGCAGGTAAACATCTTGGTAATAATGCAGCTGAACTTTAATATTTGATTCGGCCCAACTTAAATTCTGTTCAGCCTCTTTCAATAAGGTTTCGGCTTCCTCTGAAGAAGAATTCTCTGCAGCAGCCTTGGCTTCCGCTAATGCCCTGGTATATTCTTCCAGGTACTCCTCCGCCTGGAATACAACTGGACTTATTAAATGAATCAGATTATTGGTAGTTTCCTCAAGATTAATTTTCGCCTGGGGTAATTCTTTTTCCACTGCTGCAATAGCCGATGCGGAGGTTAACTCCCTTAAATTACGTTGAGCATTCACCAGGTTATTCTGCCGGTCGCTCTCATCCAGCCTGGCTAAAACATCCCCTGCTTCAACCTTATCCCCTACATCTACCAGGAGTTCAGTAAGAACTTCCTGAATGCCGTCGCTGATCTCAAATCTCACATCAACCTCAGCCGATGGGATCAATGTGCCGGCACCAGCCGCATAGAGTATGATATCTCCACGGCGGGCGGTTGCAGTCTGAACAGCAGCTTCCTCGCTGACCACTTCTTGAGATGGCAGATACCAAAAACGGTAAGCAGAAAACCCACCAGCTCCCAGGATGATCACAACCAGAGCAATAATCCAATAAATTCGTTTTGAATTTTCTTTTTTCTTCATCCAGAATGCTCCTTAATATGTAAAATGGCAAATTCTGAGCTAAGTGTAATTGAAGGTTGTTAAGGAATTATTTAGAGACTATTTAGAGAGTGTTTGGTGATTAAAACGCACAAAATAAGCTCCCTGAGTTTTAAAAACTCCGGGAGCTTGGTAATCACAACTAGGATGCGTAAACCTTGAAGGATTACGCATCCTCATTGATGTTTATTCCACAATCACCACATCACTTCCGCTGCGGCCAAACACTTCCGGTGAGTACATTTCTTCCGCCTTAGCCGGGGGTACTACAAACACACCCGGAGTTGTGGCGCGAGCCACATAGGAATACTCAAACACACCTTCCCACAACAAGGAGGTGAAGGCTTCCGCTCGTTCATCCCTCATGTTCTGGTGTTCGTACCACGGCCACCACCACCACCAACCGAAACGGTTATCTGAACTGTTGGGGTCCTGAGGAACACTGCCTGAGACTGCCAGGGCAGGATTGATGATTTCCAATCCAGCCGGCAGTGGATCAACCAGCGCTACATGATAACGACGGTTATCAGCCACCATGGTCAACCTGACCCTGACGCGGGCGCCGGCTTTGATAACCCAGGTGCCATCCTCTCGCTGTGTTACATC
>Ga0255055_10003450_pt1 | contig 10683 bp, 9 predicted proteins | sample JV7_2_27_MG_FD_188633 | JGI IMG/M metagenome (GOLD analysis project Ga0255055, IMG submission 188633) | Seawater microbial communities from Jervis Inlet, British Columbia, Canada - JV7_2_27 | ecosystem: Environmental > Aquatic > Marine > Inlet | place: Canada: British Columbia | collected... | reverse complement strand
AGGCAGCCACGATATGATCTATACGACCAACCTGCAGGGCAAGATACTGGATATTAATCAAGCCGGCGTTGAAATGCTTAACTTCCCGTCTAAAGAAGAAATGCTGAAAACGGTGCCGGCCAGGAACCTTTACCGCAATTCTTTAGATAGAGAAAAATTTCTGGCAGCCATTAATCGCAGAGGCCATGTAAAAGACTATGAAGTTGAATTTAAAAAACGCGATGGCTCTCCGATTCATGCCCTGATTTCGAGCCGACGATACGAAAACCCCGAAACCGGCGATGTCGAGTTCGAGGGGATCATTAAAGACATTACCCATCGCAAGCGGACTGAAGAAGCACTTAAACAGCGTAACCGGGAACTTTCGATTCTAAACAGCATTGCCGTGGCCTTAAATCACAATATGGCGTTGAACCTCATTTTACGCGAGACGCTCAAGAACATACTGAAGGTATTAGAACTCAATCGGGGGGCCATTTTTCTGATCGATCGCGAACGGGAAAAAACCGAGGTCATTGCCGAATCTGGCTTTCAAGTTGAAGACCCTGAAGACCCACAACAGGTTTTTTTCAAAGATCCGCTGCTGAGCAAAGCCCTCTTCGAAGATGAGATGGCTTTAAAGCCTGAACCCATATTTCCTACTTTTAAAACGCGTTTTCAAACGAAAGGGCAAAAATTTACGCCCTGGCTGACCTGTTTTCTGATTACCTTCAAAGGCAAAGGGATGGGATTTTTGGGATTTGAGATTCCCTCATCCCGGAAACTGAGTCAATATGAGTTCCATTTGATGGGTTCTTTGGGCAACTTTTTGGGCGGGGCCATTGTGAATGCCCAGATGCGGGAGACGATTCGTCGCAATCGGCAGGAGTTAAGGCGGCTTACCGAAAAATTATTTCAGGGCCAGGAAGAAGAACGACGTCGTATCGCTCGAGAACTTCATGATGAATCCGGTCAATCTCTAACGGCTGTGAAACTGGCCCTTGAAAGGCTGGAACAAAATGTGTCATCGCAAGAAAAAGGTTTCAAGGAAGAAATCGGCGAAATCATCAGGATGGTGCAAAGAACTTCCTCGGAAATCAGGCACCTTTCATACCATCTGCACCCGACCCTGTTAAGTGATCTGGGTCTTGAACCGGCGCTGGATCTTTATTTCAAAGAAATCAAAAACCATACGAGTCATAACATCGAGTTTAGCATGGTGGGATTTGATCACCGATTGGATGTTGACATGGAAACGGTTTTCTATCGTTTTAGTCAGGAAGCCCTGACCAATACCCTGAAGCATTCCGGTGCTGACAACTTCCGCCTCGCCATTATCAAAAGCTATCCCAAGATCATCTTCCGGGCAGAGGATGACGGTATCGGTTTTGACACTCAGATCATTGGAACCAATAAGCGCAATTTAGGCCTGCTGGGTATGCGGGAACGAACCTCCCTTCTGGGAGGAACCTTCAAGTTGCGCAGCAAACCGGGAGAAGGGACCCGCATCAGGATTGAGATACCTTTTGCTGAGTCATTGAGCCATGGCTAATCCAATTCGCATATTAATCGCTGATGACCATACAATTGTTCGGCAGGGTTTAGCAAGTTTGCTGAACGACCAGCACGATTTGAAGGTTGTCGGCCAGGCGGGCAATGGAAGAACAGCTGTAGACAAAACGGTTGAGTTAAATCCGGATATCATCATTATGGATATTGCCATGCCTCGGATGAACGGCATCGAAGCCGTAAAGCGGATAAAGAAAAAAGTTCCAAAAACAAAAGTTTTAATTCTGTCCATGTATTCTCATGAACATTATATCCATGAACTTTTAGAAAGTGGCGTGTCCGGCTATCTTCTTAAGGATTCCAGCGGCCGGGATATCATAAATGCGATTTATGCCGCCATGAACAATGAGACCTTTTTGAGCCCTTCAATTTCCAAGGTGGTTGTGGACACCTATCGATTCCCTCGAAAAGGCACCGCCAGTGCGGAGCGTTATAAACAACTGTCCAATAGAGAAAGGGAGGTTTTTCAGCTGGTTGCCGAAGGACATTCCACTCGACAAATCGCTGATATGCTTTGTGTCAGCATCAGTACGATCAAATCCCATCGGGCCAAGATTATGGAAAAACTTGAAATCTATTCGCCAGTCAAACTGGTCCATTTTGCCATCCAACTCGGCCTGGTTGATCCGGAATTATAAATATCAGCCATTTCAATCGGCTGACAGACTCCCCTAATGATCCTTCCTTTGCTTAATTAAGTCCCTGAAACCAGTTGCTATATTTCGGACCCAATTTATGATGTAAGTTTTAGATTTCAAATGAAAATCATCTCGTATCACCATAAAAATCATCTTTTAGACGATTTTCAAGAAGTGCTTAAATCGTATAAGAAGATTAGATAATTTCGGATCATGTGACAATAAAACGAATTTAAAACTAAATCTTTGATCGTAAGAAAGGAGTATTCATTATGTCAGAACTGACACCGAAAGAACGCGTGATGCGGCTGCTGCGAAAAGAACCCATCGACACCATGCCCTTTTTCAGCGGAATGGGGATGGTGGTCATGCCGGGAATTGAAAAAGCCGGCATTAAGTTTGCCAGTGTCCATACGGACGCCGAACGTATGGCCTGGTCGGCCATCTGGTCTGCTCGCTTAATGGGCTTCGACTGTGTGGTGGTTCCTTACGACATGACCATGGAATCCGAGGCCATGGGCAACACCATCAGCCTGTATGAAGATTCAGAAGATATCTTATATCCGACCATTCCCGAAAAAATATGGTCAACAATGGATGAAGTCACGATTCCCGATAATATCCAAGAATTGGGACGTCTGGCAATGCTGCCAAAAGTCATTGGAATTATAAAGAAAGAGGCTCCGGAACTGGCCGTCGGTTGCTGGCAGTTAGGGCCTTTTACCCAGGCCGGGCAGATTCTGGAGCTGGACCTGATCCTCAAGGGGATCTTTAAGCAAAAAGATAAAGTGGACGCGCTGCTGGACAATTTGACGGATATGATTATTAAAATCGGCCAAATGCTGCAGGCTTCCGGCTGCGACTACATTACCCTGCGTGAGCCGGGTGTGGCAGCCGATCTTTTAAGCCCCCGTACTTTTAAAGATGTTATCCAGCCGCGGTTAACGCGTATTATGGAGGCCTGGCAGTCACCCAAGCTTCTGCACATATGCGGTTCGACCGATCCGCTGATTGAAATGATGAACCAGTGCGGTGCGGATGGACTTACGGTGGACATCAAGTGCAACATCGCCGAAGCCCGGCAAAAGCTGGGTAACGACGTTTTATTAATGGGTAACATGGACACCTACACGATGACCTGTGACGCCGAAACAGCGGTTGAAACCACGGTGGCACATATCAAAGAAATCATCGACAACGGCGTCGATGCCGTCATGCCCGGATGTGATCTGTGGCCTGCCATCATCGAGGCCAACATGAAAGCTGTCGCCGACACAACCCATGAGTACGGCAAAAAGCCGAGTCCGGCTGTGGGCAGGCTTTAATCCACAGACTACGGAAATCGCCTGTTTGATTAATTAATAATATAAACTGTTAAACCGAGGAGAAAAGGATAATGGCATCAAAAGAAGAGTTGTTTGAAAAATTAAAAAACGGTGTGGTTGAGTATCAGGAAGAAGAAGTTAAAGAAGCGGCCCAACAGGCCGTGGATGAAGGCTATGATGCTCTTGAAATGATTATGGATGGTCTGGCCGCCGGCATGGAGATTGTCGGGGATCTGTATGACCGCCACGAATATTTTGTTCCCGAGGTACTGATGTGTGCCGATGCTCTGTATGGCGGGCTGGACATTCTCCGACCCCATGTTCCGGAGAAGGAAGGTGGCCTCAACGCCCAGGTCGTCATCGGCAGCATTCAGGGGGACGTGCATGACATCGGCAAGAATCTGGTCAAAATGATGTTCGATGTGGCCGGGTGGGAAGTTCATGACCTCGGCCGCGATGTTCCTTTGGAAAAATTTGTGGAAGAACAATTGAAAACCGACTCGGAGGTGGTTGCTATGTCGGCCATGATGACCACCACCATGCTGGGTATGAAGAAGGTCATCCAGATGATCAAAGACAAAAACCCGAACGTGGCCATTATGCTGGGCGGGGCCCCGGTGACCCAGGACGTGGCCAACCTGTTCGGCGCCGACGGTTATGCCGAATCGGCCGGTAATGCGGTTTCAGAAGGCATCAAGATGATCGGTCGGCTGAGAGAAATGCAAAAAAAAGAAGGAGCTTAGGTAATGTCTGAAGATAAAGCAATGGTAATTTTCCAACCGTCCGGCCGCAGAGGTGAAGTCCCCAAAGGTATCACCGTCATCGAGGCCTCGCGCTTGCTGGGGGCGGACATCGAAGCCCTCTGCGGTGAAAAAAAAGTGTGCGGCAAATGTGTCGTTCGCATTGAAGAAGGGCATTTCGAAAAATACGGTATCCAATCAAGCATGTCCCATGCCAGTTCCTGGCAGGAGGAGGAAGAAAAATTTATCACTCCCGACCGCAGGGAAAAAGGATTTCGACTCGGCTGTGTAACCACGGTGGAAGATGACCTTCTGGTTTTTGTGCCGGAAGAGTCCCGGGCCGGAAAGCAGGTTGTCAGCAAGGCGGCACGGGACATTTTCATCGAACACAATCCGGCCATCAAACTTTATTATGTCGAAGTGGACCCACCCTCATTTGAAGAACCCACCGGCGATTTCGAACGAATCTGCCGGGGGATCGAACGGGATTACGGACTCAATAATCTTACAATCGACATTTTTGCCTTAAGGCAGCTGCCCGGGGCCCTTCGTGACGGTAAATGGGCGGTGACGGTCAGTGTTTGGAATGACAGGGAAGTCATCCGGGTTCGACCGGGCAAACAGGAACGCACTTACGGCCTGGCCATCGATGTGGGGACCACCACCGTGGCGGCCTATTTCTGTGACCTGACCAATATGGATGTGGTCGACACGGTATCCATGATGAACCCCCAATGCAAGTACGGTGAGGATGTCATGGCCCGGATCACCTATCATATGACTACTTCGGACGGCCTGCAGCGTATGAGTGATGACATTATCGAGGGTGTCAATGAACTCATCGACAAAGCCATCGAAAATACCTTTCCGCCCCAGAAAAAGAAAAAGAAGAAAAAGGGAGAAGAAGGACCCGACGAATATGTGGAAGTTCCCGAGGAAGGGAAAACCTATCTGCGTCTGACCCGGGAAGATATCGAAGATATCACCATCGGCTTCAATACGGCCATGCATCACATTTTTCTATCCCTCAACCCCGAATATGTGGGGATGGCGCCGTTTCCGCCGGTCATCCATCACAGCCTGGACATCAAGGCCAGGGACCTGGGCATTAAAATCAATCCCTCATCCTACATGTTCGTGCTGCCGATCGAAGCCGGATTTGTGGGCGCGGACAACGTGGGCGTGCTGATCGCCGAAGAACCTTACAAACATGAGGAAAATCAGCTCATCATCGATATTGGAACCAACGGTGAACTCGTTTTAGGTAACCGGCACAAACTGATCTCATCCTCTTGTGCAACCGGTCCGGCCCTCGAGGGAGCCCAGCTCGCTTTCGGGATGCGGGCTGCGCCGGGCGCCATGGAGCGCATTGAAATCGATCCGGAAACCAAGGAGGTCGACTACAAAGTCATCGGCCGGGATGCCTGGCGTAAATTTTCAGAACCCAAAGAAATGAAGGCCAAAGGCATTTGCGGCTCCGGTATTCTGGATTTACTGGCGGAACTGTACCGCGCGGGTATTGTTGCCAAAAGCGGCGTGTTCAATAAAAAAGCGCTGGAAGGGCACGAGCGTTTTCGCGTCAATCCGGACACCAAACAGCCCGAATTCGTTTTGGCCTGGGCTGAAGAATCAAGCATTGACAAGGACATCGTGGTCACCCAGAAAGACATCCGCCAGATTCAGCTGGCCAAGGGTGCCCTGTATGCCGGCTGCAAACTGATGGTCAAACGCATGGGGCTGGAAAAAGTCGATAAAGTAAAGATAGCCGGTGCCTTCGGGACCCATGTGGACCGCACCAAAGCGCTGGTTATGGGCCTCTTTCCGGATTGTGAGATCGAGATGATCGAAGGTGTGGGCAATGCCGCCGGCGATGGTTGTCGCGCTGCCCTTTTGAATGTGAAAAAACGGGTAGAAGCCAACTGGTGTTCCCGCAATGTGGAATACATCGAATTAACCGTCGAGAGCTCCTTCCAACAGGAATTTATGGAAGCCATGCAACTGCCGCATATGACGGATGAATTTCCGCATTTAAAAGGCATCGTGTCCGATGAGATTTTGAACCAGTAAAATTTATGGTCCTTCATAGCGAAGATAAAAATTCGTTAAAAGCAAAAAATGGAACCGAAGGTCGTTCAACCGATACCTGTGTCTCCGTGAATGCGGGTATCTGCGGGTTTAACTGTCGCATAAAAGCATGGAAAATAGACAAAAGAGCCGTCGGTCTGGAAATCAGCGAATCTGAATGTCAACAGATACTGCAGTTTTCCGAACTCCTGAGTAAGCTAACCCTAAAGGGGCTTTTTATGCCGGTGACCCGCAACCCGGTGTATCTTACCGCCGAACAGTCGGGCTGCCATCCGTCCTGCCCTGTTCCGGCGGCCGTACTCAAAGCCGCTGAAGTGGCCATGGAAATGGCGTTGCCGCGCGATGCATCAATTCGATTTGAGCCGTGCAAAGGGGAAAAGGTTTAATGCCAGAAAAAAAGGTTGTTCCCTTCAGAAGCAATGAAGGCATATCTTATTCATTGACCCAGCGTCTTCTTGAAAAGGGTGAAAACTATGGCCTGACGGCGATCTTTCCGTTCGCCATTGACAAAATCGTGGTGGCCGAGTGGGTTCGTTTAAAATGCCACTACGGCTGCAGCCGTTTTGATTCCAACTGGACCTGCCCGCCGGCTACACCGGGCCCTGATAAAGTCCGCGCAATCCTCGATGAATACGATACAGCGCTTTTATTGGTGGGAACCAAAAACTGTTCGGATTTTTACCTGAACAACGGCCGCAAAAGAATTAGCCAGGTGCGCTGCTGGAAAGGCACCATCAGTCTGGAACGGATGCTGTTTCTGGAGGGTTATTACAAAGCTTTCAGTCTCGTAGGAGAATGCTGCGCTCTTTGCAAGGAATGCGCATACCCGCAAGACTGCCGGTTTCCCCAGGAAAAAAGGCCGTCAGTGGAATCATTTTCCATCGATGTCATCGGGACCCTGAAAAATCTCGGTAAAACCTCAACAATTGCAACCCAGACCTGTGAAACCTATAACTATTTCGGAATTATACTTTTGGAGTGAAATTACGCCTGGGCAGAAAATCGAAAATGAATCTTGACAAAATTGGTAGGGAATGGTGAGTAAATAAATCAAACTGTTGCAATTGGGTAAACAGGTTCACTCGCACCTGCCTCAAGGGGCAGATGAAACTTCTGTGCAACTTACCCGACTATTCGCTAACAGGCGATGAAGGGAGGTGATGGAGCAAACCTTGGTAAAGGATTTTTACAAATTTGACTTGAATTTTTTAAGAAAGGAGAAGATCTATGGCCAAGCAATTGCTGATTGATGCTTACAGGGGAAAAATGACCCCTAAAGCCCCATGGGTGCCATATGCCGGCGTACATTGCGCTTTTCTGATCAATGAACCGGCAGACAAGATGCTCCAGGATGCGGAGCTCTTAGCCAAAGGGGTTGTACATACCGCGGCCCGGTATAAAGCAGATGGAATACCCCTGCTTTTTGATCTGTCGGTGGAGGCAAATTCAATAGGATGTGATCTGAAATGGTGGCCGGACAACGTACCATCGGTAACCACCCATCCATGCTCGGATAAAACCCCCGCCGATGCCGGTCTGGCACTTCCCACCAAAGAATCGGGTCGTTGGCCGGTGATTTTTGAAGCCGCCAGAATTGCCAAACCCCAGCTTGATGAGGCCGAGTGTGTCATGATGGGGCTTTTTTGCGGACCCCTGACCCTGGCCTCCCACCTGGCAGGTGTGCGGATTTTTACAGATGTTTATAAACATCCGGAATTTGCCCATGAGGTCATTAAATTTGCTGGTGAAGTAGGCGCCGTAGCCGCGGGATTTTATGCGGAAATGGGTTGTGATATTATTGCGCTTGTGGATCCGGTGGCGTCCCAGATTAAATCTGAGACCTTCAAGGAATTCGTAACGCCCAATTGCCAGCCGGCCATCAAGGCGATCCATGATGCCGGAAAGACGTCATCATTCTTCATTTGTGGTGATTGCACCAGAGTCCTCGAGGATGTCTGCCAGATCGGCACCCACGGTTTTGCAATCGATGAGCAGTTGAATATGGTATTTGTCCGCGATCTGGCTCGAAAATACGGCGTCGGCTTTGGTGGGAATCTGAAACTGACCCTCGCCCTGAGCCTCGGTTTGCTGTCGCCTAAAGAGGACGCCATTGTGAGTCTGGCGGCCGGTGGACAGCACGGTTATACCTTCGCCCCTGGCTGAGATATGCCCTACGATGTTCCGGTGGAACATATGGATCAAGCATTGGAAGCCAAGGAATGGTATGAACAATACTACGCCAAGTATCCGGAAGCTTGGTAAAAAAATGAAAGGAGGCTTCGGATCATGGCAGACGAAAAAATACATATAGATGTGTTGACCCTGGACAGCGTACAGTGCGCCGCCTGCGGCTATATGATGGAGTCCATCGCCGCACTGCCGTCAGATGTACAAGATATGATCGAATACACCGAGTGGTCCATCAAAAATAAAGATGGTGTCGGCAAGTTTCTTGAACTTAAAGGCAAAGTTTTACCGACCATCTGCATTGAAAGAGACCTGGTATTTGAGAGTATCATTCCACAGTATGAGGAACTCATCGATGAGATGGCCAAGCGTGCCCCTTCGGACAGTATGCGGGAACGCCTTGTATCACTCCGTGAGCATGGATTTGAATTTGACAAAATTCAGGAAAACCTGGCAAAGGCGGGGTCGGGCCGATCGACCCGTGTAGATTCAAAAATAGAGTTATAACATGCTGATGATTTGTCGCCGGGTCCTTTAAAGGACCCGGCTTTCCTCAGTTTTTACTGGGAGCTCCGCTTATTGTGAAAAATTATGGGGCAGTCGATCAATTACAATTTTTAATAATCAAACATGACCTCCCTGAAACAGATTTGGCTCTGTTTAATGTCAAATGCCCATACTGTGGCAAATCCGACCGCATCCGGCGATTGGAACCACCGGATTCTTTAAATTTTCGATTCAATCCCCAAGATTTGACTGAGTATACTAAAATCTGGTACAATTTCGCCCGGCCTGATGAATCTTTAGGCGTCTGTAAATTCTGTGATACGCCGCTTAAACTGATAAATAACAGTAGTGCGGAGACGCTATTTCAGGGCAAATAGATGTATCCCAGATTAAAGGTTGAGGTTTGGAAAATCTAATGTCCAAAGGAAATTTTTCATGAAGGTAGAAATATTAGGCACCGGTTGTAAGCGCTGCGATCAGCTTTATGAAAATACGTTGAGCGCGGTATCAAAAGTTGATTCTTCATCGGAAATTAAGGTTGAGAAAATTGGGGATGTCAATTACTTCACTAAAATGGGTGTCTTCATGACCCCGGGACTTGTGATTGACGGCCAGGTGATTTCAACCGGCAAAGTACCAAGTGCCAACGAAATTATGAAAATGATCGTGGAGAAGTTATAAGTCATGTCCGAAATAACCCGTGTATATTTGATTACCGGCTTTTTAGGCTCCGGCAAAACCACGTTTCTCAATCGGATTATTGACGCTTTCCCGAAGGATAAGAAACTGACCCTTCTGGTTAATGAATTCGGTGAAATCGGCGTGGACGGTACGTTGGTCGAAGGTGATGATATTGACATGATGGAGATCAGTAAAGGCTCTATCTTTTGCGTGTGTGTTAAAACCGATTTCATCAAAGGCCTTTACGAACTCACCACCAAGGTGCAGCCTGATGTTCTGCTGATAGAATCCACCGGGGTGGCCAATCCCTCTGACCTTAAAAAAGATATAAAGCTGCCCATATTCAACGATCGGTTTCATTTTATGGAACAGTTTTGCGTGATCGATGCGGTGCATTTCATAGATGCCTACGGCGTTTATGCATCCCTGGAAAAGCAGATCGCCTCTTCCACGGTATTTATTATAAATAAGATCGACCTTGCGTCACCGGAAACAATTGAAAATACTAAAAATGTCATTCGTCAATTTCACCCGGACCCGTTATTTTTTGAAACGACTTATGCCGATATCCCTTTTGAATCGTTTTTTGATTTAACAGCATCCGTATCACCCGATTCAGAAACGCCCCAACCGGAAAAAGTAAATACCACGCTACTGTCGGATGAAGAGCTCGAGCAATTCATTGATGACCTCCTCGACAGCCCCGATCTCGAGATCACACCGCCCGACACCCTTATGTCAGTCGCCTACCACTGGAAGGGAGACAAAATGGAGCAGATCAGCGCAATGGCCGAAGCCCTGCCCTCTTCCATCGTGCGAGCCAAAGGCTTTGTTGAGGAGAAAAACCGCATGTATTTGTTTAATTATGTGATGGGCACCTGGACAGTGGAAGAAACCGCCGTTCCCAAAAATCGTATCAAAAATAGAAACATTGTGGTTTTTATCGGACCTCCCGAATCCATGGAAGGCATT
>Ga0255055_10003449_pt1 | contig 10684 bp, 8 predicted proteins | sample JV7_2_27_MG_FD_188633 | JGI IMG/M metagenome (GOLD analysis project Ga0255055, IMG submission 188633) | Seawater microbial communities from Jervis Inlet, British Columbia, Canada - JV7_2_27 | ecosystem: Environmental > Aquatic > Marine > Inlet | place: Canada: British Columbia | collected... | reverse complement strand
CCGGCGTTGAAGGCGAACCCTGGGCAGTGGGTCTGGCTGTGGCCTTTGCTACCTCTTTTGCCCACTTCCTGATCGTAGGGACACCGAATAATGCCATTGTTTACGGGTTGGGGGTGTATCCGGATACTGGGGAGAAAATGATTCATCCCATGGACTTTCTGAAATACGGCTTCTTACTCTGGGTTCTTTCAATGATCGTTGTTTGGGTTATCGGCTTCATGGTGATTTATCCTATTGTGGGATTTCCTGATGGGATTCTTGAAACTGCCAAGAGTGTTATGGCAAGTGGTATGCAGTAGCTGGTTACTTCGGATAGCAGTTTTCGTTTTTTCACAATTCAGGAAGTAGAGAATCGCAGATGCAATTTACTAAAGAATATGCAGATGGATAACGGCTTTCATGAAGACAAAATCCCTTCCTTTGGAAACCTCTTATGGATTGAACTTACAAATCTATATTAAACGAATTCAAGAATAAAAATTGATTGTAAATTTTGGATTGCGATACGCAATGTGAAAAATAGCTAAATGATGGATTGCGGCTATGCTTCCACAATCCGTATCCCGAGTTTTGAGTATTCGATTGCGCTTACTAATATTCAATGAGACTACCCGATTACCTCCCTTCGTAAAACACAAAATATCCACTCCCGGTAATATTCCTGTCAATACTATTCTTTGTCCCTATAAGATCTAAACCGTGCTGGAAATCAAATAGGATGCTAGGTATGAATCAATTGCAGATCTCATATTAGACCATTGTCAAATCAATTAAATCCTGCTTTAGACCATTTTCAGATCATCTCCCTCTATTGTCAGATATTCGATTGCTCCTATACCGGAACAAAGGTGAATTTTATCGCTGTTCCAGAGGTTGCAAAGTCAACAAATCATAAAGAAATGGCCAACTATCATGTGGTTGGCCATTACAAACAATTCCCCTTTTCGCAGCAAAACTATTCATTTAAACTCATCCTCATCGCTCTTGAGTTCATTTATTATATCAGAAAGCTTAGGAGAACCTATCGTTATATATTTACGTTTCCGTTTCAGTTTCCGTTCATACTTTTTGAGTGGGGAGTATTCATTGTAATATTCCTGATTATTGAAGTGTTTATAATACAATTTGATGATGGCATCATGCCTCTCCATTATCTTTTTAGGTGTTCCTTTCAAATGGTGACCGGTAACGGGAATATCACAATCCCTGTCGTATACACTCATGTAGGGTAGTCTTTCGTGACCTGATTCGCGGTATAGTGAGCGACGACCACGAGGGAAGAACCTCACCCCTTTGACAAAAATAGCAATGGTGTTGCCAGATGGTAATATTTCTGTGTAACTATCAAGCTCTTCAATAATTGCTTTAGCCCACTGTTCAATTTTACCAGTCTCGGGGTCGCGGCTAAAGCTCAATAACCAGGCGGCAATATCATTGTCAGGCGTGGGTTTCTCAAGACCCATCGGAGTTTTATATTTACCCATAACGTCCTCCTTTCTATTCTCGGCGAGGTGTTATTGATTTAATAATTTGTATTCATACTTTACAAGATTGAGAAACGGAAACCTTCCTTGATAATATATCGAACATCCATTCTGGCTAAAAATCGTATTCAATACTATTCTTGTTGCATTATGTTTCTTTTCCTGAATCGTACCGAGAACCAAACCAAAATAATAATAATATCAGTAAATTACATATTGACAACCTGAATAATCTTTGATATTAATTCACAAAAATCATGATAATTTTTGATACTCGGGAAGGCCAAAGGTCTTCCTTTTGTATTTTCTGCGATGCTTATTTTCTCACCTTTTCATGGAGAACAGAACATGACCTCTGATCATAAATTTCAAATACTGTACGCAGCGGCCTACGACTATCTCGAATCCAAAATTGGAAAGGAAGCACTTGAACAAAAGCTCAATCATTATCGCCAATACAAAGTGGACAATATGAACGATGTCTTTTGGTATCAGGTGAATTCACTTACAAACAAGGTCAGTATGAGATCCACAATCGGAGCAATAGATCCCTTGGAATCTTTCCTGTTTGGCTTTGATCCCTGGCAAACCCATGCCCATTATGAGGGCAATTGGAAGAAGTTGTTTAAAACGATTCAAAATAATCACACACCACCTGGTCCAATGAATATAAATAAATCCAATAGCTACTGGGCAATTTTTACAAAAGGCATTTTATCCGGTGCGGGATTCCTTTCCCGATTTGACTCTTTTGAATCCTTTGATGAATTCGTCAACAGCTTTACCTTCAATGACATTTCAATCGCAGCGCTTCCGATCCTGTTGGATCAGGAAATATATGGCATGGGTTTTCCGCTTGGATGTGACTGGTTAAAAGAAATAGGCTACACTAACTATGCAAAACCTGATACGCATACCATCGATATTTTATATGAAACCGGAGTCGCGCCAAGTCAGGATAATTATGTGGTGTATAGAGCAATGGTTCGGATGGGCAGGATCAATAATGAGGTGCCGGCGGTTGTCGATCGATTGTTGTGGTTCATCGGATCCGGCAAGTATGTTGATGAGGGTGCAAAAATCACCCGCCAAAAAGCCGGGTTTATACGGCTTCTACGGCCTAAATTAGATGCAAAATGACGGTTTATTGAGCGTTTCCGGTACTTGGTACGGAACCACCCCGCAGATCGCGGTTGTTCGTGGAAATGCGACTTTTTCGTCGTGCCTAGTGATTTGTCCAGATAATGAAAATCAAGAAAGGTAAAATAAAGAGATTTCAAGTTGAATAAATTCAACTCGAAAATGAATATATAGTTGGGTTAGCTGTCCCGTGAATTTAACGGCTGGCCCCCTTTGCTAATCGCCGGTATCGTATGAGTCTCTATAAGCATCCCTAACAAACCTCCATGGATTGTGCGCATCTTCATCATTTTCCCAAGTCTCCTTATCAATAGGAAACAGCAGATGTAACTCCCGACGGGCTCTGGTGACAGCAACATTCATCAGCTGTAATTCGCTTTCCTTTTTCTTTTTACTCTTGAACAACCCGTATTTTTCGTAGAGATGATCAAGGGTTCCTAAATAAAAGACGGTGTGGAATTCATCCCCTTTGGAGCGGTGAACGTTTGAAAGAGTCAGGTAAGAATCTGGATACGGTGGTTCGTCTTCAACCGGGTAACACAAAGAGTAAGAATGATCCAAATATCTATCAATGGTACCGGAAAGAGAATCGCATTTGTGAGAATGCTTGAGAAGGGTGGGCCGGATGTGCTCTTTAATAGAATTATTGACCTTAGGTAGTGTGCGAGCGTAGTCAATAATTTCCGATAGCCTATCAGCGTTGGATGCGGTTGAATTTTTCATGGAATTAACAAATTCAATTAGTTTTTGTAAATGTTCAGTGAATTGGTAAGGTTTTTGGTAAACAGTTTCTTCGGGTTTCTTTGTTTGTATCCATTCAATAATTTGTTCAACTCTCTTCTTGCCAACATGCTCCAAAACCATAAGCACCGGTTTCCAATCTGCATCTTGAATAGTTGAAGACTCAATAATTTTAATCAATGAGAAAACAACTTTAATAATGGGTCGATCTCTTTTACTTTTATCTCCGAATATCTGAAATGGTATACCTGATTCGGCCAGGAAGTCCTTAAAATCCTGCAGATCTTGATAGGAACGATAAAGTACCGCCATATCTTCATATCTAATTCCTTCTTTTAACAGCCTTTCAATTTGAACTCTGATATATTCATAACGCTCCAATCTATTAGGATTGTAGATAACTTGTACCTTTTTACCTTCCTTTTTTGCCGTTATTTCCTTTTTAATGGCAAATGCACTTTGACCAATTAATAGGTTGCTCAATGTAACAATGGGTTCCGTGCTCCTCCTATTTATTTTTAAGACAGGTCTTTCACAACTATGATATTGCTTCATAAAATGCCTGAAACGATAGAAAGACGCGCCGGCCCAAGAGAATATCGTCTGCCCATCATCCCCGGCACACAACAATTTCGATTTGGGACCAACCATCTTCTTTATTACCCTCCACTGCAGACTACCGGTATCCTGGAATTCATCAACTATAATCACTGGAAATTTCCTGCCTATTTGTTCCCTTATTTTCCGATTATGCAAAAGCTTAAAGAACCGATGCACCATGTCGTCATAGGTTATGATATTGTCCTCGCGCTTTTTCTGTTCCAACGATTGAAGGTTTTCGATAAAGGTTTTGGTATGGCGGGCATATTGAGGATATTTATTTCGAATGACGTCAGCTATTTCTTCAGCATCTTTAATATGCATGTGGTTAGTGTCCAACAATGCTGCCTTGATTGACAAATCATCCCTCCAACCCGGTTTGATGTCTTCCAATATGTCATCCAATATTTGCTCATTACATTCGTTATCCACAACAAACCCGCTAAAATCCTTACCCTTTGCGTATTGCCTTAATTGTTGAAATGCGAAACTGTGAATCGTGCTACAGACAATCCTATCGACAATGGCTTGCTCATCTCCATTAGAACCCACTAACAATTGTACATTCTTATCGTTAACCCATTTTTCGATAGCTTCCCTGGCCTCATCGGCAGCCTTATTTGTTAGACTAATCAATAGGACCTTGGCATTGCCGGCAGCCCAGGTTATACGATGGCGAATTAGTTCAACAGCTTGTTTGATGGCATAACAGCCCAACACGGTAGTTTTGGCGGTACCGGCTCCGGCATTGACGAGGATTCGTTTGGCGGTTGAAAGAATAACTTTAATTTGCTCTTCATAATATTTAAACATGACTCTACCTCCTGCTGTAATGGGATTTAGGATTACGGATATAAGTGAAATTTGAAATTGCAGAGGTTAGGACTGGTATTGTTTATAGTTGCGGCACCATCTATAATCGGACAAGGCTGTTCGGACAGGATCGGAAAACAAAGGATGGTCCATCAGGTAATCACGATAAAAGTTGGATGGCCACACATCAAACTCTTCCTCCATAATATCCCGCAATTCCCAAATAGGCCGTGACCAATCAAGGCCAATAGACCTTAATCTTCTCTTTAGGGTATTGGTTGGTTGGTGAAATGAATAGTATTTCGGGTAAACAAAGGACCAATCACAGACGGCAAGATCCTCAGTGTATTGGATAAAGTTATTAAGCTGCGGGATTCTCAATCTCAATTCTACGCGGACTACATCACCTTCATCTCTCAATCCATAAACATTCCACATTTGTTGGATCTTATCGTATACGTGCAGATAATTAGAGGACTTCGAAGATCCAAAATATAGGCTTGTTTTATACTCCTTTTCTGAGCCCGTCTTATGTTTCTTACCTGGTTTAATGGCTCGGATCACCTTTGCATAAAGGTCAATCTCAGTGGCGCTTATGATATCCAAGGCTATATGAATTTGAGATAATCGTAGACGAGCACTGCAATACTGTTCGAAGAACTTCTCTACTATTTGTACGTCTTGATAGGAAATTGTGTGAAAGTAGCTGGTATAGAAAATCAGGTATAACGGTGAGGCATTATGACATTTCCTCTTTCTCTGATTGCAGATCAACAAAGAGTTGCCGTTTCTCATGTTTTCAAACATGACAACCTTCTCATATTTAGTCAGTGTCGGGTCATCTTCCTTGTTCTTAGCAGGATTGAAATATCCTCTAAATTTGAAATTAGGTACATCCTGGTATGGATACAGTACTTCTGATCTGTGTGATGTGAACAAGGCTAATTTATCTAACTTTACTTTGATTCTCATAATGCTATCCTTTTAATTGTGCTCGTAACCAGTATCTAACAAATGCTGGAGCCCTCAGCAGACTACTGATTGACTGGCATCAAAACCGATTAGTGAGTTTCACTTGATTGTTAAGTGGCCAAGACGATCAAATAGCAGTGGTAAACGCCTGGTAAACAACAAATTGATTTATCTACAAATATTATTATTATGTATCCGAATTCGAGATAGGAGCAAATCACGCATGATTTATTCACATTATGATATATGTATCTATTTGAATTGCAGTAATAAACGAGTTCTGCGCGGCGCGCGTCAAGAGAGTTGTCACCTGAGCCATAACTCAGGCCGCCTTTTTTAAATGGTGCATCTGGCTGGTTTCGATCTTTTTTTCAGGATTCAACCAAACCCGATGCACAGGGTTCCAGTTACGTATTTGTTTTGACCACCGATTCGGATTTCGACTTCGGGCCTTTTTATACACTTTTCGACGATTGGCCAGGATGTATTCCTCACGACCATAATGACGATCATCAGGAGTAACGTAGCGAATCGAACTGTGCAGATGCTGTGTATTGTACCAGAAGATAAATCCATCGACCCATGATTGGGCCTGATCAATGCCTTCAAATGATTTGGACGGATATTCGGGCCGGTACTTCATGGTTCTAAAAAGCGATTCAGAATACGGGTTGTCATTGCTGACGCTGGGCCGTGAGAAGGACGGGATAACTCCCAGTTTGTGTAATGTGGCCAGCATGGTGGCACCTTTCATCGGTCCGCCGTTATCTGAGTGAAGCACGAGTTCTTCAGGCTGCACACCGTGGATCATGCACGCATGGGCCAATAGCATCGAGCTGTGATCCATGGATTCTTCGGCAAAGACCTGGGCGGCGATGATCTTGCGGCTCCAGACATCGACAATCATGTAAAGGTAGAAAAATAGACCCTTAACGGAAGTCTTCAGATACGTGATGTCCCAACTCCACACCTGGCATGGGCCGGTGGCCACATGCTCCTTTGGACGATGAGAGACAGCGGGTTTTGAAGCCTGCCGGTGGGTCAGCATCTTATGCTCTTTGAGAACCCGGTAAAAAGTCGATTCAGAGGCCAGATAAACACCCTGGTCGGCGAGCTTGGGGACGATCTGCTTGGGAGAAAGATCCCGAAACGGCGCACTGTTGGATATATCCAGTACCTGTTGCCGCTCCTGCTCACTGAGCTTGTTTACAGGTGCTGCCGAAGGCCCCTTGCGTTGATCTTGACCGCCGCCTTGTTGGCGCCACCTGATAATCGTACGGCCACTGAGTCCGATCATGGCGGCGGCTTTATTGACCCGAGCACCGGATTCAACGGCCTTGTCAATAAGCTCTATGATCATTTTCCGTTGCTCCCGGCTGTGGGATCGTCCTCGTCCCCCCAGATCTCTTGGACTTTTTTTTTGAGCACCAACAACACCGCGGTTTCTGCCAGGGCCTTGTCCTTTCGACGCAGCTCCTTTTCCAGGGCGCGGATGCGTTTGGTATCATCTTTTTTGCCTCTGATCCTCTTTTTTGAGGAGCCATTTTGAAGCCCATCGAGCATCTGCATTCGCCACTGCTCAAGATGGGTCAGGTGCAAACCTTTTTCGCGCAGAAACGCGCCCAGCTGCTCCTCGTCGAGCGCGGCCGCTTCCATGACGACCTTGAGCTTATCTTCAGCGCTCCAATCGTTAGGGCGCTTGGGACCTTTTATTTTGGTCATTTTGCTATACTCGTGTACATTGTTGGGGAACCCATACGATGAATCGACGCCGGCCATGCGCAACCATTTGGAAAGCGTTGGTTGCGGAACCTCGACCTGCTCGGACAATGCCGAGGCCGACATCGCACCTGGACCGGTCATTTTTTGTATCATCGCATTTTTGAACATATCAGTATACTGCATGTCAACCTCCTCCGCCCCCGAATTTAATTCCGCGGAGGAATATTTGGCCGCCACTGCTGGGCCAGCCCCGAGGGGCTGGCCCAGCAGTGACCAGGTTGATCAGAGGTGACAACTATCCTGACACAGGGGGTGCGGAACTGCGGATTTCTTCCAAATCCTTACTTACACATGCGGTAGGGTTTTTACTATTATCTCGTAATTAACAGTGTTATGATGGTGAAAAAGAATTGATTAGGGATGAAGCGGCAGTATTTATGATTTTTTATGTTGAATACAACTGAGAAGAATTAGGGGCAAGCATATACAGAAAACCCTTGATAATACTTGCCCCTGAAAATTAACAATAAAATTCCTCTATTCTTGATCCGTATTTCTGCTCGATGTGCTCATGATTAAAATCTTTAGATTCCTCGAGCAAATCAATGGCATCTATTATTTTAACCTTCTGTCCTTTGTATTTTGGAAACTGCTTAATAAAACCCCGCAAATCATCAGTCAAGGCAATTTCTAGAACTCGGTTCTTAAACTCCTCAATCATCCTAATATTGAAAATCCCTGTCCATTCTTTGGATATCGCTAATTTTGGTGGATTATAACGACCGAGCAAATAATCAAAAAGACCTTTGAATTCTGCCGTCACTGTTCTCAAATTGTCCAAGGGGTGTAAACTTTGATTCTTTGGTAATGGAGTTAGCGTATCAGGATCAAGGAATTTAATGGTATGTGAGCAAGCCGGTTGATACCATGTCAGAGAATCAAAGCTTGCCTGTTCAAAAAGACCAAGTGAGATAGCATGTGCCAAAAGAAAAATGATCACCGGAGCATTAGATCCCAAAAAGTGAATGTAATTAACTCCCATGTCGTTAAGAAAAGATAAGACAAATGCATTGCCTAAAGCATCCCTTGGCTTATTTCGAAAACGACGAATCGGATATGCGTAGATGTTTACTTTAGGGGTGAAAATGTCCAAAAAGTAATCTTCAACCTCCAAAGGATTTCTAGGTTGCAGTACAATGCCAAACTTAGTGTTTGGACATAATAGCTCCTTCCATTCGAGCATGTGATCCCGCGCCTTACGACTTTCTGTGATTTTCCATAAATAAGCCAAATCATCATCTTCGTCCCAAGTCGGTAAATCAATCATCATGGCCTTTGAACTTTTCCTGCGACCGTATTCTTCACATTGGTAAACCGAACCTAGAATAAAAAAGTCCGGATCATTGATGTTGGTTTCCATGATAGGATCGATGATAGGTATTCTCCCTTCATCCTCGGCTCTTAAGGCCTGAAGACCACCGGAATCGCACCAATTTTCCTGATTCTTCGATTTTGCTCGATCGTTCAAAGGGTCTGGCCGAGTTGCATTGTCAAAATAACGTTCTATTAGTTCCAGAGCCTTGGCATCACTTTCTGGCGCACAAGGATAGTATTTCAATTTTTCAAGTTCTTTTTTATCCATTTTATTCCTCCTTTGAATGGCCAAAAGCTAACAGACCCTTGGCCATTCAGAATTTAATTATCATTTTCCAAATACTGCCTTATGCAATGCTCTTTTAAATTTAGTTAAAATTGAGTTTAGATCGCTAATTTTCTCCCACAGTTCTTCAGCTTCAGTAGATGACAGTTCACGCTTGGGTTTATACTCACTGTCAATCTTATTAAATCTTTTACAAATCTGTTTGAGCAATTTCTTCACTCTTGTAAGATCTTTCCGATTGACCGGATAGAATTCCGCTAGACTTGATCTCCCATCATTTTCCTCATCACCGCCACCTGGCTCAGAATTAACACTGTTGCTTTTTCCATCTTTCCCGCCCGAATCCTTTGCGCTGCGATGTCTTTGTACTTTTTGTCTTTTCTTACCTGGCTCATTATTACCGCCATCGTTTGGTTTATGGGATGCTATGATCACAGGGGTTGGCTGGTCTTCTTTCTCGAAAAGAGCATCGTGGACGATTATTCCAATAGCCTCTCTGATTTCGTCATCATTATGCTTGGCACCCTTGAGCCTATCAATTTTTGCTTCGATTTTTCCCCTTAATCCCATCTTATTGAACTTAGGATTCATTTCATGAATCCTACTAATCAAAAGGTTTTCACTGCTATTATTTAACAGGCGATATAATCCCTCAATTCCTACCGGGCCTATATGGTCACCAAACCTGTTTAGGTCATCGATCTCATACCGTTTGCAGTACGGCACGGTCTGCTTTAGAAGGTCATTCAAGCTTACTTTCTTCGGTGCCACTGCAGAACGCCGATCACCACCATGGACGTAAACTCCGTATCCAGAATATTTTAGATTTTTGGCTTGATCGATTGCACGAGCCTTCTCAAGGATATGGAAAGGTTTGTGAGGTTTGAAAATGTATTGTATACGCGGGATTGCCGAGTCATTGGGTTGCTCTATCTCGCCAATGACAAACAGGGTGAATTCTTTGACTTTCCGTTTTGTGCCCTCAATAAATATATCCAACATCTCAACAACAAAGAATTCACTCGTAGTCGGACAATAAAGCGCCGGGATTGGTGTCTCTTCAATCTGATCCTTGGTCAAGTCATCCTCGACACTGGGATCGAAGCGATCTTGAATGGGTGGGGGTTTAATCTTGTTTGACGGTGTTTTAGTTATTGTCGGCTTTATTGGTTTGTAGCCGAATATTTTATTTTTATCACTAGTGGATGTCATTTTTAAATCTCCTATTTCTAATCTTAGAATTTTAAAGTGAAATTGAGACATCCACTAATGTGTCTCCTATACAGCTGTAAGCCGAATGGCTCACAGCTATTTGGTTTTCTGCCCAATAAGGCTATTTTTGTTATTTATTGCGCGCATTCCTCCATTTTTTTGGTTATGGTAATTAGCCAATGGCTATCGTCAGATAATCGTTGTGTAGCGTCGGTGTAGCGCATCCTCTCTGAACCCTACATAATCAGGCTATGCCGTAGGTTCGACTCCCGCCGCCTCCACCAGTCTTCGCTTAAGCGAAGCAGCAAGCGAAGACTGCCGCGACGTAGCCAAAGGCGAA
>Ga0255055_10003448_pt1 | contig 10690 bp, 7 predicted proteins | sample JV7_2_27_MG_FD_188633 | JGI IMG/M metagenome (GOLD analysis project Ga0255055, IMG submission 188633) | Seawater microbial communities from Jervis Inlet, British Columbia, Canada - JV7_2_27 | ecosystem: Environmental > Aquatic > Marine > Inlet | place: Canada: British Columbia | collected... | reverse complement strand
GATCCCCGCATCATGAATGCTGCGTGTGATTTCCGGCCAAACGCTCTCGTGATGGCGTTCGTACTCGGCGATCAGCTCGGGATCGTCCTTTAGATCAAGTGCGAGGCAGTATCGTCGGCTCATGGCGGTAGCTCGTTCATGGCTAGCTACGGCAGCGCTAGCCGAGGTCTTATGACGCGACTCAGGTGGCGGCCCGGTCCAGGTGTACGTATCCGCCGTCCACTATCAAATGTTGGCCAGTGACATGGCCGGCCTGCGGTGACAGAAGGAAAACGACCATCGCAGCAATTTCCTCCGCCTTGGTCATGCGCCGCCCCAATGGGATCTTACCGACTACCGCCTCCAGTTTCTGCGCGGGGTCAGGAAACGTATCGAGCCATTGCCGGTAGAGCGGTGTCATAACTTCGGCAGGCAAGACGGCATTTACTCTGATTCCATATGGCAGTAGGTCAACGGCCCACTCGCGCGTCAGTGCTAGAATCGCCCCTTTCGCGGCAGCGTAACCGGAGGTACCACCCTGCCCCGTTAGCGCGACCTTCGACCCAATGTTCACGATCGCGCCCCTCGCCTCCTTTAGATCGGGTAACAGGTGCTGCGTCACATCGTAATAGTGCAGAAGATTGCGACGTAGCGACGCGAGAAACTCCTCCGAGCTGCCGTTCTCGAGACCCACACCGTCGTTGACACCGGCGTTGTTGACCAGTGCAGTGACTGGTCCCGACAAGTGAATCGCTTGCTCTACGGCAATCCGGCACGCATCCGGTTCCGCTAGATCGGCCACCACTAGTTCGCAGCTACCACCGCCCGCAGTGAGTTCATCGCACAACTCACGTCCAGCCGTTTCGTCACGATCTACAATCACCGGGATCGCCTCTTCGGCAATGAGGGCACGGACGATGGCATCTCCGATCCCCTTTGCACCTCCCGTCACGACTACCGTCTTTTCTGCAAGCGCCAGATCCATATCATTCAACCTCGGTGTAAATCAGACTTACAGTCCGTAGAACTGCACCGCGTTTGCCCCAAACAGCTTGTCACGCTCAATGTCGGTAAGGTATTCGGCGTAGCTATCGATAAGGTCCCTGACCCTTCGGTAACTCGCGGCGAGTAGACATACGGGCCAGTCGGAGCCGAACATCAATCGGTCAGGACCGAATGCCTCGAACACGACATCCAGATACGGGCGGATATCCTCGGCGCTCCATCGTGTCCAATCTGCTTCGGTGACGAGTCCCGACACCTTACACCACACGCTGCCATGGCTCGCCAGTTCTCTCATGTGCGCCGCCCACGGTTCTATCTCGCCGTCACGTATTCGTGGCTTGGCGGCATGATCCACCACAAAGCGCTGGTCCGGGAGCTGCTCGACCAGAGATAGCGCCGCGGGCAGTTGGTGTGGATATACTAGGACGTCGTACGTCAGACCGTAGTCCTGGAGTAGCCCAACGCCCCGAACAACATCCTCACGCATCAGGAAGTCTTCCGACTCATCCTGTGCTATATGTCTCACCCCGCAAAGACGTTTGAAACCGGAGAAATGCTGGAGCCGCTCCTCGAGGTCAGCCGCACGAAGGTCAACCCACCCAACCACACCCAGCACAAATGGGTACTCCTCGGTTAACTGTAGCAAGAAGTGTGTCTCATCCTCAGACTGGTCCGCCTGCACAGAGATGGAGCCGTCGGACCCATGCACCGATAGTTCGTTCTCCAAGTCCTCCGGGAGAAAGTCACGCTTGAGCACGGCCATCTCGTCCGTGATCCAGGTGTCACGCACGGGGTCGTAACGCCAGAAGTGCTGATGAGAATCGACTCGCATTACCGCTTCGATTTCTCAATGCTTTCGTGTGCAACCGCCTCCTGGCGAGAGGTTCCCAAACCCTCAATGCCCAGCTCTACAACGTCACCGGGGTTCAGGTAGCGTGGTGGATCGAGCCCGAGCCCGACGCCAGCGGGTGTGCCAGTGGAGATGACGTCGCCAGGTAGTAGCGTCATGAACTGACTCAGATAGCTAACCAAAGTTGGGATACCAAACACCAAGTCAGAAGTGTTACTCTCCTGCAGAGATTCTCCATTTACCGTAAGCCAAAGTCGTAACCGGTGCGGGTCGGGAATCTCATTGCGGGTTGCGAGGAACGGACCGATCGGAGCAAAGGTATCGAAGCTCTTACCCTTAACCCATTGCCCGCCCCTCTCGAGTTGCCAGTCCCGCTCGCTGTAGTCGTTGTGTAGCGTGTATCCGGCCACATGCTCCATCGCGAGTTCCTCCAACACGTAGCTCGCGCGCCGTCCGATCACGAAAGCGAGTTCTACCTCCCAGTCGGTCTTCTGTGAACCGGGTGGAATTACAATATCGTCATTCGGCCCACACAGGGCTGTCGTCGCCTTGAAGAACACCACCGGCTGCTCAGGTATCGCGCCGCCAGTCTCGCGGGCGTGTTTCGCGTAGTTCAAACCGATGCAAATGATCTTCGAGGGCCGAGCGATACAGGAGCCAAGCCTCACACCTGCATCCACGATGGGGCAGCCCTCTGCATGCTCATCGAGCCAGGGCTCAAGTCGCGCCAGGCCGTCGGTGGTGAAGAACTCCTCGGTCCAATCTTCCCCAAACGAACTTACGTCAATGCGTTGGCCGTCAGGTCGCAGCACACCTGGAAGTTCGTTCTCACGTTCACCGAACCGTATCAACTTCATTGAGACTCCAGTGTCATGTATTCAGCCGCAGGAAACCACCGTCGATCGGATAGTCCGTTCCGGTGGCAAAGGCAGCCTCGTCAGAGCAGAGGTACAGCGCCAGGTCGGCGACCTCCTGCGGTGTTCCCATCCGGCCGATTGGTTGGGTTGCGGAGAGCTTGTCGAACATCTCCTTCTCCCGCCCTGGATAGTTGTCGCGGAGAAACCCGTCGACAAATGGCGTGTGCACACGCGCCGGGGAGATCGAAACGACTCTGATGTTGTCGCTCGCATAATCCTTCGCCACCGAGTAGGTCATCGCAAGCACCGCGCCCTTCGACATGGAGTACGCGAATCGGTCCGCTAACCCCACCGACGCCGCCACCGATGCCATATTCAGAATCACACCACCGCCACGTTCCTTCATGCTCCCAATGCATGCCTGCATGCAGTTGTAGACGCCCTTTACGTTTACGCGGTAGATGCGGTCGAGATCGTCTTCCGTCGTCTGCTCGAGACTTCCGACGTGCGCGATCCCGGCGTTGTTGACGAGGATGTCGATCCTGCCGTCTCCGAGGATCTTGCCGAAGACATGTGCGACGTCTGCCCCGTCAGTCACGTCGCAGTGGTGGGCATTCACCGATCCGTTGGCGCCGGTCATCTCGCCGGCCACGCACTCCGCCGCTTCACCGTCGATGTCCAGGATGTGCACCGCCGCGCCTCTTGCTGCGAAGGTCTCGGTGATGGCTCTACCTATACCACTGGCTCCACCGGTTACGACGGCGAGCTTGCCGTCCAAGCGAAAGAAATCTGTGCTCACAACATCCACCCCTCTGCGCAAAGGTCACATTTGTTAGCTTGGCTATTTCAACCGATCCACGCCGCTCCAGCAGGAAACTCATACTCTCTGATCGACCCCGGCTTCATCGTTATGCTGTACCCGGGTGCAGTTGGTACGACGTATCGGCCATCCCTGATGACGACTGGATCTGCGAAATGCTCATGCAGATGATCGACGTACTCGACAATGCGGTTCTCGAGTGAGCCGCTCACACACAGATAATCGAATATGGCGAGATGCTGCACATACTCACACAGCCCCACTCCACCTGCATGCGGGCAGACGGGGATACCGAACTTGGCTGCCATGAGCAATACGGCCAGAACCTCGTTGACCCCACCGAGACGACAGGCGTCGATTTGACAGAACTGGATCGCACCGGCCTGCATGAGTTGCTTGAATAGCACTCGGTTCTGACACTGCTCGCCGGTAGCAACCCCAATGGGCGCGATTGCCTTTGCAATGGTCGCGTGGCCCAGCACGTCATCCGGACTGGTTGGCTCCTCGATCCACCAGGGATCGAACCGTGCAAGCTCACGCATGTTTGAGATCGCTTCCTCGACATCCCAGCGCTGGTTCGCGTCCATCATCAGTTTGCTTTCGGGGCCGATCTCTTTGCGGATCAACCCCGATCGACGCACATCATCTGCGAGGTCGACACCCACTTTGATCTTGAAATGAGTCCAGCCTGCAGCCATGCCGTCCCGGCACAGGCGACGAATCTGCTCATCAGGGTATCCCAGCCATCCGGCCGACGTCGTGTACGCGGGATAGCCGTCACGTAGCAACTCTGCCTCGCGAGTTTCACGCCTTGCGGCGTTCCCCTGTAGAATTGCGACGGCCTCTTCCGGCTTCAGTGCATCGCTTATGTAGCGGAAATCGATGCAGGCTACCAATTCCTCCGGCGCCATGTCTGCCAGTAGCTGCCACAGCGGTTTGTCCTCCGTCTTGGCGTACAGATCCCACACCGCGTTCACCAGTGCTGCGGTGGCAAGGTGGATCACACCTTTCTCCGGCCCGACCCAACGCAACTGCGACTCGCTTGCCAGTCGGCGCCAGAACCCGCCCATGTCCTGCCGGACCGTCTCCAGAGTCAGTCCGGCGACGAGAGGAGCAAGGGCCTTGACCCCGGCCACGCACAGCTCATTGCCCCGCCCGATAGTGAAGGTTAGCCCGTGACCCTCCAGCCCGTCCGAGCGATCCGTTCGCAGAATCACATAGGCCGCTGAGTAATCGGGATCGGGGTGCATCGCGTCGGATCCGTGTCGGCCGTGGGAAGTGGGAAACCGGATGTCATAGGCGTCGACGCGTGTGATCGTGGTCGTCACTTGGGTCACCTATTCAGCGGTTCGTAGGTTTCCAATCGGATCGTCCATGCCCACTGCCCCGGTATATCGCTATACGCAATACTGGAGAGATCTACGTACAGTGTTTGATCGGTGTAGCGCCAGGGAAGCTCTCTATCCAGACCAAGCACACTGATTCTTGTACTTGGCGCTGGTTCCGGGACGTTGAGCGTCAGCTCCTTGTCAGGCCACTCGAAAGTGATCGCGTAGAGATTGCCGTTGTTGGTCGTGTAGGCCATGTACCGCTGCATCGAGCGATAAACGGCATTCAGTCCATCACCTTGCCGCAGGTTTGCATCGGTATACAGCCGAGCTTGGGGGACTATCTCTCTTGCCTGACTCTGACTCATCCAATAGAAGTGGATGGATGCGTTGACCTTTTTCTCCTGGTATTCGATACGGATCGGGTACTTGGTATTGGCCTGGAGTCGCAGCGTGCCTTCGACCGTCGAGGCCTCAGTCTGCTCCCATTGATCCACCACCAGCTCATCGCCGATCCAGACGCGGATGCCCTCGTCCGCCGCCGCTTCGAACTGGTAAGGTTCCGAATAGAGCGACTCGACATAGCCGGTCCATATCGCCGTGAAATCGTCCTCGCGGATCGGCGGGCCCGGTGAGTTTCGTACCCAATCGAAATCAATTTCAGGATCGACACGCTCCAACGTCACCTCACGTTCCTCACCCGTCTTGTGCCATGGCCGCGTGCCATAGATAGCCTCGCCATTCACGGCAAGCCAATCGCCCAACTGGATCAACCGCTCTTGCTGCAACAGCGGGATCTGTCCATCTGCCTTGGGGCCCACATTGAGAATCATGCCGCCGCCCGCTGCCACTGCGCCGGCGAAAAAGTGGATCAGCTCCTCCGGCGTCATGTAAGCTTCGAGCGCCTCGTTGCGGTTCAATGCAAACGAGCGGCCCAGACCGCGGACTTCGGCCCATGGGCGGTCCCTCACGTTGATACCCGCGCTGTACTCGGGAGTGAGGAACCCGATACTGCTGCCAGCACCCCAACGATCGTTCACGATCGCATCCGGGCCGACGGTGTCGTAGTACCAGTCAATCAACTCTCGCGCATGCCACTGTTCGGCCGTGTTCAACCACTCACCATCAGAGAACAACACCACCGGCCGATAGGCCGACACCAATTCCTTGAACTGCGGAATCATGTACTGCTCTACATATGGCGCTATCGATTCCGGCGGGTCGGTGTACCAGCGATGCCGTGGGTTGTTCCACTCTGCCAACGAGTAGTAGAAGCCCATCCGGAGGCCCGCCTCGCGCACAGCCTCGGTCAGCTCACCAACCAGATCACGCCTCGGTCCTACTTCGACGCTGTTCCAGCCGGGCGAATACTCACTTGGCCACAGCGCATAGCCATCATGGTGCTTTGTCACCAGGACGACGTACCCAGCACCTGCCCGCCGGAACAGATCCGCCCACTCAGCTGGATCAAACAGCTCCGCCTTGAACAGCGGCGCTAGATCGCGGTAGGTGAAGTCCTCACCGAATTGGTCGCGTACGTAGCTTGTCCGGATGGTATCACCCGTCTGGAGACCTCGCAGCAGCCATTCACCGTACGACTCCTCGCCACCGTAGGCGACCACGGAGTAGACACCCCAATGAATGAAGATCCCCAGCTTCGCGTCCGTAAACCACTGAGGATATGGCCGGGCGCGCAGCTCCTCCCACGATGGTGCAGCCGAAGGTGGTGTCTCCTGGGCTCGGCTGGACTGAGCTAGCATGAGAGTCACTAGGAACAGGGTAGTCCAGACTCTTGGCATCATACGCAATACGAGAATGGGGGTCATGGAACATGATAAGATGTTGGTGCGATAAGCACTCCGCTAGAGATCGCCGATTTCGGTAACTTCCTCTGGCAGCACTATACGCGATCAGATACCAAGGGGTGTTCTCATGGACATGCAGGAGCACTTCTACACCGACGATCCCGCCGTCGGCCCCCCCGATGTGCGGACGCGCTTGGCCGACACCGATTACTTCTTCCTCGGAAACGGGCATATCCAGGCGGCGGTCCAAGTGTGCCGCTCTGGTGAAGGTACACCTTTGGGATTGCTCATCATGCACCCAGAGCGATTTGGACCCAAACGGTCGGCATTGACCTGTGATCCGGAAGCAGGACTCGCCAAGACAGTGGTTACCGTGCGAGTTGGTGATACCGTTTTCACGCACCAGCCCAAGAACCTCCGTGCGCAGTGGGATGAGAGCGAGCAAGTCCCCACCGTGCGAGTCTCGTGGTCCGCAGGATCGTTGAAGGTAGACGAGGTCTTCTCTTGCCCCGATCGAAAGAGCCCTCGTGTTTGCCGTCAAATCGAAGTTGAGCGGGAGGACAGCACAGACACTCTCATCTCACTGCTAGCACATGAGGCTGCACCCACAAGTGAACACTTGCTCGAATTCGCGGGTTACCGGTCGGCGGCCATCCTACTCACATATGATATCGTCGTGAGTGGTGATGACATTGAGGTCAAGTCACATTGGGAACCAGATGCGGTCCCACTCGCAGAGACCACCCGATACTGGTGTGGTCTCTGCAGCATTCGGACAGACGACGATGATCTCAACCACATGTATCGTGCGGCTCGCAATCAGCTACTCGCCGCGGTAGATGCCGGTGGCCGTATGGACGGCAGCATCTGGCAGTACAACCTGGAGTGGGTACGAGATCAGGCCCATGTCACGGAAGCGCTCGTTAGGCTGGGAGACCACACGCTGGCCGGCATCATGCTCGGAAGACTCTTGGATGAGTTCGTTTCTGAGGACGGCGACACAGTCGACTCAGGACGGCGTCGTGCAACGGCCGAAATTGAGCTGGATCAGAATGGTGAGTTGCTAGCAGCGCTACGCACCTACGTCGATTGGACCGGTGATACCGAATTGGTGGAGTCCCGCTGGCCCAAGGTCCAGCAGTTGGCAGAGTTCCCACTCGGCGGGCGATTCCGCCATGAGCCATCCGGCCTGCTGCACAACCAACGTGAGTATTGGGAGAGACATGAGGGGCACGGCATCGAGGACGGATTCGAATTGATGCATCAGTTCTTCGTTGCCCTCGGCCTGTCGGACGCCGCTCAGCTGGCGCAGTTGATTGGGGCAGACGCAGATCGGGATCGATGGACTCAGGCCTCCGAGGCACTGAGGCACGCCACGCTCGAGAATCCGCAGTATCGTTTGGTGGAGCACGGCCACTTCATCAAGCGACGCGGAGTCAACGGCGCATGGCAAGAAACCATCACCGCACCACCTCACTGCTTGTTGCCGGACGGAATCCCGTTGAAGGAATCCGGCCCACACTACCTAGATCCGGACACGTCATCTGTCCTGCCGATAGCTCACGGGTTCATCGACCCCAAGGGTGAATTGGCCCAGGGCATACTGGCTCATGTCGAGGAGCTGTGGAACCAGTCGTGGGACGGTGGTGGTTACGGACGTTACAACGCCAGCAGCGAAGCAGACTCGGCGGGGCCGTGGCCCTTTGCATCGCTGTTCGTAGCCCGCGCCTACACCGAGGCCTGTGACGACGCCAAGGTCTGGCGCATACTGCGGTGGCTGGCAAGCAAACCCGGTGGCATCGCCGGTTCCTGGTTCGAGTTCGACGGACCGCGGATCGCACCACCATATCCTCAGGTAGGGTTCACGCCCTGGACGTGGGCCGAGTTGATCACACTCTACATCCATCATCTACTCGGCGTGCGCCCTGATAGTGAGGGGATCACCATCCGGCCACATCTGCTCAGGGGGCTCGACCAGATGGATGCTTCGCTCCGAGTACGGGGTCATCGGCTCGAGTTGGAGGTCCAGCGGGCTCGGACTGACGCAGAACGAGGCGGGCGCACGGGTTCGGAGGATCTGGAGTGGCGGGACGGCGGCGTGCGGCTGGCGCAGTTGGACTCAGATGTTCATGTGGAAGTGCGTTGTCGATGACGCTGGCTGTAGCTGAAGGGCTAGCATTTCGCAGAACGCGTTCTGCCGCGTGATCTGGCAGGATACCCCGCGGCGTCTCGCCATCAACCGGGTGGCTCCCCTCCGCGTACTGTGGTTCCACACACTTGCCAGCTCGTAGGAGAACTGATAAGGAACCAACGTTTCGCTGCGGTGACCCACCCGGAATGACGGCATGATTGGCCGGCGATATCCCGCTCAGCCCGGCAGAGATCCATCCGGTTGACGGACCGATGCCCTATCACGAAGACGTTCCGGCAGCTTACTGCTAGATTCAATGCAAAGACAGCATCGAGAATCACTGGCACACACACGACAATGCCCAACACCTCTTCACGCACCATACACTTGCTCTGTAACTCGCACCTAGATCCCGTTTGGCTCTGGGAATGGCCCGAGGGCGCCGGCGAGGCACTGTCATTGGCTCGGACCGTGTGCGACCTGTGCGATGAATTCCCAAGCTTTGTCTTCAACCGGAATGAGGTTCAGTTCTACCAGTGGATCGAGGAGTATGATCCCGAACTCTTCGAACGCATCCGCAAACTAGTCGCAGACGGTCAGTGGCATGTGATGGGTGGCTGGTACTTGCAGCCTGACTGCAACATGCCGAGTGGAGAGTCGTTCGTACGTCAGATACTCGTGGGCAAGCGATACTTCCAGGAGAAGTTCGGCGTGGAGCCCCGTGTGGCCGTCAACCTCGACCCCTTCGGGCACACACGTGGCCTGGTTCAGATCCTGAGCAAGAGCGGGTACGACTCGTACTTGTTCTGCCGACCCAAGTCAGATGAATCTTCACTGCCAGCTTCTGAGTTCACCTGGGTGGGCTACGACGGTTCACGGATCACTGCGGCGGTTGCAGAATCGCACTACAACTCGGCGCCGGGCGGTGCGCGCGCGAAGATCGAGGAGTGGAGTGTCCGGGATGCCAACAAGGAGGTTTGCCAAGTGCCGTGGGGTGTGGGAGATCACGGCGGTGGCCCGTCGAGGCAGGATCTCCGCGACATCACGGCCCTCATCAATGAGACCGGTGACACTCGGATAGTTCACTCCACACCGGAGCGGTACTTCGACGACTTGCGGGCCAGAGGTGGTAGTCTCCCTGTTCACAAACGTGACCTGAATCCGTGGGCGGTTGGGTGTTACACGTCGATGATGCGGCTCAAGCGGCTGCACCGTCAGCTAGAGAACGAGCTGTACTCATCGGAGAAGATCGCCACTACCGCGTGGGCCCAAGGCCTGATGGAGTATCCTGACGCCGAGTTGGCCAACGCAGCGCGTGCCATGTTGACCAATGAGTTTCACGACATCCTGCCCGGCACTTCGATTCCATCTGCTGAAGCGAGCGCGATTGCCGAGCTGGGTCACGGCTTGACCATGACGTCGAGGGTGAAGATACGCGCCTTTCTAGCGCTAGCTGCCGGACAGGCTAAAGGCAGGGAGGGTACACATCCGATTCTGGTCTACAATCCCCACCCATTTCCTATCGACACGGTCGTCGAGTGTGAAGTGCAACCGGCTTGGCCGGATCGTGAGGATCAGTACGGAGTACCCACAGTTACTGCCGTGCGACGGCATGTTCCCGCTCAAGCAGAACAGCAGGAAAGCAACATCAACGAGGACCATCGTAAGCGCGTGGTGTTCAAGGCTCGGCTGAAGGCCGGGAGCATGAGTCGGTTTGACTGCCGCTTTGAGAAGATCGCGAGCAAGCCAGAGCCCACGACTCGAATTCGAAATGGCAAGCTACGGTTCCGCAATCGGGATCTGGACGTGATCATCAATGCACGGACCGGCCTGATCGACCGGTATCGAGCCAATGGAGATCACTACCTGGCACCTGGCGCCGGCGCTCATCTGGTGATGCTGGACAATGCCGACC
>Ga0255055_10003447_pt1 | contig 10695 bp, 13 predicted proteins | sample JV7_2_27_MG_FD_188633 | JGI IMG/M metagenome (GOLD analysis project Ga0255055, IMG submission 188633) | Seawater microbial communities from Jervis Inlet, British Columbia, Canada - JV7_2_27 | ecosystem: Environmental > Aquatic > Marine > Inlet | place: Canada: British Columbia | collected... | reverse complement strand
TACTCGTCGCGATGCTCGAACACGAGCCGAACCGCCCGCTCCCGCACCTCCGGCGCATACCTGCTTGAACTTGACATGACCCCATCCTCTCAGGAAGTGGAGCCTCCGGAAAACCCGGACCGGTTCACATCACCTATGCGCTGTGAGTATGTGCTCGTCGGTTGACGTTTCCGTGCACGGAATCTGCGGGCAGCGCTTGGTTGAGGTTGTGAGATTGACGGAATGTCAGTCGAATCTGTCGATGATGGCTGTGATGATCTCGTTGGGTGCGTCTTCTTGGATGTAGTGCTCCGCATCGGGTAGCTCCACCACCACCCGGTCGGTGAAGACCTCTTCCATTCGAGCCAGGAATCGGCGACGGAATGCCTGGTCCTTCATCCCCCACACCAGTAACACTGGCTTCGACGCAAGATTCGCCTTCACCCGAGTCTCGAGGTCTTCAAGCCAATCCCCGGACGCCAGGATCTCCCTGGGAGCGACAGGCAAAGCCACACGCAACTCGGCAGTGGGCTGAACGGCCCGGTAATGCTCCATCACCTCGTCTGAGAGTTTCGTCGTCACGCCCCTTGGAATCCGTTCGACAAACCAGTTGTTCTCCACAATCCGGCGTCTCATGAACCCAGTAGACATGAACTTGCTGAACAAACTGAAGATCGCCCTCTTCTCCCTCCAGAACCACGTGTTGCCCAACACGATCCCGGACACACGACCAGATCTGGCTGCGGCCATGCTCATGCTGATCGGCCCGCCCCAGTCTTGACCCATCACGATCATGTCATCCAGACCCAAGTGGTCCACCAGCTCCCCCAGAACCCCGGCGTGCTCCTTAGGCGTGTATCCATAGCCGTCAGGACGGACAGACAGCCCATAACCCGGGTAGTCGATGACCACGCACCGAAACCGGTCACGCAGACCAATGACAATGTGCCGATAGAGGAAACTCCACATCGGTTGGCCATGACAGAAGACAATGGGACGCCCCTCACCTTCGTCGATGTGATGAACGCGACCGACAGAGGACTCAAACCATTTCGACTCGAACGGAAACAAGTCAGGAGAGGGTGTGAAATCAACCGTCATGACTCCAACCATTACCTCGACAGGCCGTGAGAGTCAAGGCAACACTACGAGAGGGAGCCGATACCCCGCCCATATCGAAGCCTCTTTGTGTCAAGGGGGTGTTTTTGGGCGGGTGTGGTGGGGCCGGGTGTTCCGGCCGGGTGTAGCGTTGGACGCGGGCTCGGGGTGGCTGAGCTGAAGAGCCGGTGTTCAGGATGCGAGGCCGGCCACTCCGATCGGCGCTGCGCGACGAAACAGAATCGTCCCCCGTCCCAAGTAGCGATGGCAATCGCAGCCGAGATCACCGGCGCCGGCGACCCGGCATCTCCGGTGATCGATCTCGCCGCGTATCAACGGCTCATCGACCGTACGGACGGTGCGTGATGAGTACCGATTCGGTGTATCAACAGCTCCGCAGCCATCTGGCGTATCTGAAACTGCAAGCAGCAGCCGAAGCGTTGCCCGAAGAGTTAGAACGGGCCCGTGGCGTCAAGGCGGGTCACACCGAGTTTGTTGAAGCGCTGCTCGCTATCGAAGTCGATGCCACCGAACAACGCCGATGGAACGCACGGATGCGGTTTGCGAACTTCCCCGCCCCGTGGAGGATCGACGACTTCGACTTCACCGCCCAGCCCACGATCGACGAAGCAATGATCCGCGAACTGGCGACCTGCAGCTACCTCGATGACGCCACCAACGTGCTGTTCATCGGGCCGCCCGGCGTCGGCAAGACCATGCTGGCGATTGCTTTGGGCCACGCCGCAGTCGACACCGGGCATCGCGTCTATTACACCACCGCCGCCGACCTCGAAGGGAGATGGGCCGCCACCATGCGGTTCTTCTCCGGACCATCCGTCCTCATCGTGGACGAGCTCGGCTTCCTCCCCATGGCCCGCCGAAGACGCCGCAGCACTGTTCCAAGTCATCGCCAGACGGTATCTGAAGGGCTCCGTCATCTTGACCACCAACCGCGGAGTCGCCTCATGGGGAGACATCTTCTCCGACACCACCATCGCCGCTGCCATGCTGGACCGCCTCCTACACCGCAGCGTCGTGTTCAACATCGACGGCGACTCCTACCGCCTCCGCGCCCACCAAGCAACAGCACGCAAACGCCGACCGCAAGGAGACAACAACTAACGTTCACACCCGACCCAGGGTGGGGAATTTCGATGAGCAACCCTGGGGAATTTCAGTGAGCGGCGTCAACATCCGCAGCACCGCAGCGTGGTCTTCGCGTCGCACCACCGCCAGACCGGATTGACGGAACGCCGCGATCGCCACCGAGCGGGCATCATTGGGGTCGTTCTTATCCGACTTGCCCGAAGAGAGCACCCTCACTCGAGAAGCCAACACCGCCGGCACGTCTATGACCTGTTCCCCGCTGGCGACGAGCTGTTGGGATAACAAGTAGCCGAGCCCGCCGGCGGACTCGACCGCCCACACCCGGGCGCTGTCACCGTCAACGTTTCCAGCCCAATCCAAGAGCCGAGCCATCTGATACCGGTCCGCCGGGACCGTCAGCTCGCCCAACACGGTCTCGGATTCGTCGATCGCAACCGCAGTATGGGTTGCCTTGTGCGGATCGATCCCAATCGTGGCGACCATCATCAACCTCCTTGCATGGGTCACATGGACGGCCACGGTGGGCACTCCTGATCACAACACGGGTTGCCTCTGGCGTTCGCCTCTTTCGAGCCACACCGCAACCAAGGGTCCCGACGGGCCAGCAATTCGTTCCAAAGCCACCCATCGGGTGTCAGGCACTTCGAGAGCCAAACGCGCCGAGACCCCCAACGCTACGAGACCCACGGCCCCGCAGCACCACCCGCATCATCAATCAGGCATTCATGAGGGAGCGGGCCGTGTCAAGAGGCGTTGTTTCGCGTTCTTCGTGGTCGGCGGCGCGTTGGAAGATCCGACGGCAGGATCGGCGGCTCGGGGATCGGTTGTTCAGGTCACTGCAGGTGGTGGTCCTTGGTTGGTGGGGGACACGGTTGTTGCCGGCTCCAGCCCCGATGGGGGGCAAGGCGGTTCGGTGCCTGGGCATTCATCCGCCACGCACAATGTGGTTGGCATGGAGCGCTACGGCCACAGCAACGACTGGGCTCATTCACATACGTCGACCCGCACCACAGGTGGGGTCATGCCTAATAGCGAGCTCGCAGCCGTCGCCGTGTCCGAACCTCACGCCGCCTCCTTCAAGCAGCGGATCTCACCGTCACGCATCCCATCGAACACCAAGGTGACCAGTTTGCGGGCAGCGGCGACTCGGGCGATGTTGGTGCCTCGGCGTTCGGCGATCCGTAGGTAACTGTCCCGGATGGGAGCGCCGCCCCGCCATCGGGCCACTGCCTCGACCGCCGCCCACCGGATCAACGCCGATCCTTGTTTGGTGATTGAACCGCGGAACACCTTGTCGTCGGACTCTCGATGCCGCGGGGTCAACCCCACCCAGGAACAGAGCCGTTTCGGGTTGGGAAAACGGGAGATGTCACCGATCTCAGCGACAAACACCCCAGCAAACACCCGACCCACCCCCGATAGCTGCTGGATCGCCCGATAGCCGACGTCGTCACGCAACACGAGATGGATCCGTGTGTCGAGTTCGGTGACCTCCCGGTCATAGCGGCCAATCAAGTCCCGCAGCGAGTCGATTCGATACTCATAGGCCTCGCCAAGGGGTGTCTCGTCGAGGAACCGGGCCCCATGGGGCCCCCACAGCGTCGTCAACGACGGCACCACACCTTCTTTACCCAACACCGAATGCACCTGAGACTTCAACCCGGTGCGGAGCTGGGATAACTTGTGGCGATACCGCACCAACTCGCGCAGCTCCCGTAGCGACCTGGGTGCAATCCACGACTCAGGCAGGCTCCCCATCCGCAACAAGTCCGCCAGGAGAGTGGCGTCCTTGTCGTCGTTCTTGACCCGGCGGTTCTCGAAGCCCTTCACCCCCAACGGATGCGCCAAATGCACCCGGCCCCCGGTCTCCGCAATGACATCAGCAGCCCAATACCACCCCCACGTCGCCTCCAACACCACCTCGGGCTCTGGGCCGGCTTCCCCAACCGCTGCTGCCAGATTCATCGGCGAATTCTCGATCCTCCGCGACGACACCTTGGTGCCATCCGGATCCAAGATCACCACCACCGACCGGCGCCGGTGCAAATCAATACCCACATAACGTGACACGACGGGCCTCCCTTCTCAAGGCGGACATTGACAACCCGAAGTATCGGGACTCTGTCAACGGGGAGCGGAGGCCCGCTCCCTCATCGCATCACACATATGCGCTCCCTACGTTGGCCGTTCATCGACTGGTGACCGCGGGACCTGGTGACGATCGGCTCTACCTGACGAGGGGCCACGGGCTGAAGCTGAATGTAGGCCTTGGAGGTGCCTGTGCGTCACGCTTCGGCCAGTGTCTGTCTGGCGGTGATCCTGGTGGCGTGTGGCGGTGGAAGCCTCACCGTATCGGAGTACGCCGCGCAGGCCGAGGAACTGGTCGCGACGTTAGAGGCACGTTTCGAGTCGCTGGACACCGAGTGGGAATCCCAAGCCCCCACCTTGCGGGGTGCTCGGAGTTACTGGGAAGGTCGCCTGGCGGTCCGTGCCGAGTTCTTGGAGGGCGTCCGGGCTCTCGAACCACCCGATGAACTCGCGGATATCCATGCTGCAGCCCTTGATGTGTTCAGCAGAATCACTACGGCGGATGAGGCGCTGGCGGCTCGTGTCGCCACCTTCGAGACGGTGACCGAACACTGGCAGTGGGTGGACACGCCGGAGGGGCAGGCTTCCCTAGCCGTGCTCGAAGAGGTGTTTGCGCTCTGCCGCGCCACCCAGGCAGAGTTCGACGCTACCGAAGAGCGCGAGTCCTTAGAGGACGTCCCGTGGATTCCCCCCGAGCTGAAGGAAGTCGTCAAGGTGGCCTTCGGCTGCCCACCGTAGAAGCGTGCTCCCGGACAACCATCAGCCGCCCGTATCACATATGCGCCAGGCGTCGATCATGTATGGCAAACTGTCCCAGCGACTGTGCGAGGTTGATGTGGGATACCGAGAGACGATGGTGCCCATCAAGACCGCACTAATCGTGGTCGCAGCCTTCATCTTCTGGTTCGTCAGCATCGGCGAACTCGTTGTCAACGGATTCAGCTTCCAGGTATTTCTTTGAGCGGGGTTCGCCGTGGTCGCCTCAGCACTTGTCGTGCATCGCTTCAAGGCAGTGAGTGAGTGGCGGAGCGGAAACGAGACGCAGCTGGCTAGCGGCGTCACAGGCCGCCCATATCGGCTGCACCTATGCGCTCCCTGCGAGGCGAACGCATTGCCGGTTGTTATGCGTGGGTCGGGTCGTGTTGAACCGCTGCTGGAGGGGTTCGATCCCTGGTGTCTAGGACAGGTCTTCGGCCGCGACGCGAGTCCTCGGGTCTGTCTTGAAGACAGCGACGAGACCCAAGTACAGCAGCGGCAATGCCAGGTAGAGCAGCAGGCTGAGCGTCGGTACCCAGTCTGCAATGAGCATGGCGATGCCGTAGACGACGATCGGCGCCGCCGCGGTTACGGTCCCCAGACGTTGCGCCTGTTTGTCTGGTGTCTGCCACAGCAACCCGGGATGGGTATGCAGGTAGAGCTCGAGGACGGTACGAAACAACGTCGCTGCAATCAGCACGACCCCGTAGACATGAAGAGCCGTGGCGTCGCCTTCGTACTCTCCGAGCATTGATGCCCCAAAGGGGATCATCGCCACCGGGAGGAGAAACAACAAGTTGAGCCACACCGTGTTGAGATCGACATAGCGGACCTGGGCGAAGGCGCTGCGATGCCACACCCAATACATGCCGACCAACAAGAAGCTGATGATGAACGCCACAAACGTGGGGCGAATATCACTCAGCGCCTCCCTGAGCGACTGTCCAGCACCGAGGTCGGGAACCTCGAGCTCCAACACCAGGATCGTGATGATGATCGCAAAGACACCGTCGGTGAAGGTCAACAGCCGATCAGGATTGGCGTTGCGCTGCTCCCGAGCATTGAATGTGGTCCGACCATTCTCGGCCATGTCTCTAGCTTAGATGCCCACTCAGACCCGCCCATATCGGCATCCATGAGGGAGTGGGCCGTGTCAAGGGCGCGTAGGTTTCGTTGGGTCGTTGCGCGGTGGGCTTCTACTCGGTGTCGGTCCAGCGGAGGAGTGCTGGTGGGGGTGGCCAGATGTCCCAGTCGCGGATGCCTCCCGCAACGATCCGGTCTCCGGAAACGGCGAGTTGTCGGAGGGCTGGTGTCCCGAATGTGTCTTCCGAGCCGATGAGGCGCCAGTTGCGCCCGTCGGTAGACATCCAGATCTCGTCGGGTCGGTCGAGTGCCTCTTCGGAGTGTGATCCGCGGGCCACGATCATGTCTGAACCCGCAGTGACGCCCCAAAGCGCACCGAGGTTGTCGGCTCTGGCGAAGACCCGGGTCCAGGTCGTGCCGTCGGCGGAGACCCACGCCGCGGGCTTGGCTTGGTATTCACCCACCGCATAGAGCTCGTCGCGGTACTCGTGCATGTCCCAGATCGACGCATCCTCGAACACCGGGGCATTGGCGACCAGTTCGGTCCACACCGAACCATCGGGAGATGCCCAGAAGCCGTCGCAGGCGGTTGCAGTGACAGAGGTGCAATCGAACCCGCCCCACGCCCAAGCCACCCAACCCTCATCCCAAGACGTGACACCATCGAAGCGACCCACTTCCCCTGGAACCTCACCGCCGGTCGACACCCACGAGGAGCCGTCGCTGGAGGTGAGAATCTCGGTTCCCTCTGGCGTGTCTGCTATTGCGATGAAGCCTCGATCAGAGGCGGCAATCGCATAGATGCGTTGAGGGCCAGTGGCCACTTCGTGCCAGTTGTACCCGTCGGCAGAGAAGTACAGGCCACTGTCGGCCTCGTCCTCGCTCATGGCGATCGACCACAGCATCACCCCGACGGGACCGGCAGTGAGGCGCCATCTCGTCTGGGTAGACGCCGCAACGTCGATGCTCGGCAAATTGATGGGCTCCCAGTCGACACCGTCGCTCGACACCCAACCACGAAGACCCATGGTCCGCCCATCGGCATCGAGAATCTCGCCCACCGCCACGAACCCGGGACCGCCCACAACGACACCATCAATGACCGTGGCAGTACCGAACACGTCAGCCGAAGCAACCTGTGCCCAACCACCCGATGTTGCTACCACAGTGGTGTCCGGGCCGGAAGGCTCCGTCACAACAGGTATCGTTTCTTCGCCCCGGCCTACCAACAGGGCCACGCCGCCAACCGACACCAAGACAGCCAACGCGGACGCCAACACAACCACCCAGATCCGCCGCGTCGTCGGCGGCTTCGCCGGCTGCAACCGAGCCCGGCGAGGAGCCGTCACATCATCGAGAGAGACGTCACTCACTTCAGCCTCGAAATGGGCCTGGTAGCCACGCAGCTGGCTCTCGACACTCATGACCTACCTCCAAGCGTCCTACGCAGTCGCCGCAACCCGCGCTCGGTGTGGGTCTGCACCGTGCCCACCGAAACATCGAGAAGCTCCGCTACCTCGGCATAGGTGTATTCGAGCGTGTGCACCAACACCACACATACCCGCTGTTTGAATCGCCCTGGGTTTGATGGAGACTCGTTCTATTGGTTTCCAATCGTCGCGGTAGTGGCGGTTTGAGCGTAGTGGGCCTCCTCATACTCGATGGGTGGCACGTCATCGAGGTAGCCGTGGAGCCGCTCGACGTTGTACCAGTGCACCCAGGAGAGGGTGGCGAGCTCGACGTCGTCGACGCTGCGCCACGGTCCCTGGTCGGGTCCCCGAATCAGTTCGGTTTTGTAGAGCCCGTTGATCGTCTCGGCGAGCGCGTTATCGAACGAATCACCGACGGATCCGATCGATGGGACAGCACCGAGCTCGGCGAGTCGTTCCCCGTACCGCACGCTGGTGAATTGGGAGCCGGCGTCGGAATGGGTCACCAGTCCTTCGAGACGGGTACCCCGCGACCAGCGGGCCATCTCCAACGCCTCGAGGACCATGTTGGTGCGCATGTGGGTAGCGACCCGCCAGCCAACGATGTGTCGGGAGAACGCGTCGGTGATGAAACACACATACGCCACCCCCGCCCAGGTCGCCACATACGTCAGATCGACTACCCACAATCGGTTCGGTTCCGTGGCAGTGAAGCTGCGGTTGACAAGATCTGGATGCCTCGCAGCGTCCCGGTCCGCTCGGGTAGTCCGGACCCGGCGTCCCCGCCGCACCCCTTCGATCTCAAGGACCTTCATCAAACGAGCCGTCTGGTCGCGGCCGATCACATGGCCGCCACGCCGCGCCGCCTTCCACAGTTTGCGGGCCCCGTACACCTTCCGGTTCGCCATCCACAGCGTCAACAGGATCGGCATCATCACCGCATCGCGCAACGCCCGAGCCGACAACGGCCGGTTCTTGGCGGCGTAGTACGTCGACGGGGCCACCTGCAACACCCTGCAGATGGGCTCGACCCCGAACTCGTCACGGTTGCCGTCAACGAACGACACTATCTCTTCTGTGGGCGGTCGAGCTCCGCCGCGAAGAAAGCCGAAGCCCGCTTCAAGATCTCGTTGGCGCGACGCAACTCCCGGTTCTCCTGCTCGAGCTCCTTGATCTTGGCGGCGTCCTCGGTAGTGGTACCAGCACGGATCCCTTCGTCGATGTCGGCCTGGTTCACCCAGTTCCGCACCGACTCCACTCCGTAACCGAGCTGCTCAGCGACCCTCTTCACCGCTCCATGACGTTGCCCGGTCTCGGCTCGCAACTGACGAACCAGCCGCACCGCCTGAGCCTTCTCCTCGACCGTATACCGACGCGTCGTCGGCTTCCCCGGTGTTCCTTGTTTACTCATGACTCCATCCTCGTTTCCAAGGCCAGAAGTCTCCAACTTTCCCAGGGCGATTCAGATCTCCGTCCTCTCCGACCCAGACAACCTCCGCATCACTCACCTCCATACGAAACACCACAACTCTCGTCGAAGGTGATGCAACGACCACCTGAAACCGCAGCCGATATGGGCGGTGGGCCTACGGAGCGGGTGATGGGTTTGGGCGGTAGACGTCTTCAGGGTTCTGCGGTAGCGAGGAGCAGCCGAGGGCGTACTCGACGATCTCTTTCAACTCGCCGGGCATCCAAGGCACATCAGAGAACGCCCCACGCTCGGCAGTGGCATCGAGTGTGGCCTGAAACTCGACGCACACCTGGTTGTCTGCTGCAAGTGCAACCCGATAGGCCGCCATCTCATGGCTCTCACTGAGCTCGTACCAATCCGCCGCCGCGCCCGCCCTCGCAGCCAGCTCTGCGATCGGGAGTTCTCTGAAGAACAGCGCATGGAGGTCAGCGATCTGATCGGGTGGATCGATGGCTGCAGCGGCCTCCAGGGCCTCAGCTTGGATCTCTGCCACCTGTTCCAGAGCCACGTGGAGGTCCCACGGAGTGAAGTCGGTGAGCGGTGCTCCCTGGTCGGTGAACCCGAGATGCTCGCCCTGGCCCACAATCAGAACCTGGCCTTGCGGGCTCGCCACGACCGCTTCATACCGCTCGATACCTCGATCGAAGATGGCGTCGACACCTTCGACGTACTCGCTCATAGTCATCTCGCCACCCCCGCAACTCACCAGCGGCAACGAGACGCACAACGCAAGCGGAACCCAATGCTTGATCGCCATCGGTCCCCATCTTCACCGACGTCAGCTAGCCGCAGTAGGGCAATTGGTAACAGGCGTCGACGCCCATATGTGATGCGATGAGGGAGTGGGCCTCCGCTCCCCGTTGACAGATTCCCGAGACGCCCATATGTGATGCGATGAGGGAGTGGGCCTCCGCTCCTCGTTGACGGTTTCCCGATTCTTCGGGGTGTCAGCACGCCCTCGTGAGGGGAGGCCCGTTGTGTCACGTTGTGTGGGTGTTGATTTGCATCGTCGCCGTTCGGTGGTGGTGATCTTGGGCGATGACGGCACGAAGGTGTCGTCGAGGAAGATCGTCAACGATCCGGAGACGTTGGTCGAAGCGGTCGTGGCGGCTGGTCCATGCCCGGAGGTGGTGATCGAAGCTACTTGGGGCTGGTATTGGGCTGCAGATGTTCTCTCCGAGGCGGGGTGTCGGGTGCATTTGGCGCATCCGCTCGGGGTGAAGGGCTTTCAGAACCGTCGGGTCAAGAACGACGACCGTGACGCCACGTTGTTGGCTGACCTGCTGCGTATGGGCAGCCTCCCGGAGGGGTGGATCGCGCCGCCGCCGTTACGCGAGTTACGCGAACAGGTGCGGTATCGCCACAAGCTGTCTCAGCTGCGTACCGGTTTGAAGTCTCAGACCCATGCCGTGTTAGGTAAAGAGGGAGCCATTCCTGAGTTGAGTGAGTTGTGGGGCCCGGCTGGTGCGCGTTGGCTCGACGACCAACAACTCGCCGAGGCGTACTCGGATGCGGGTCGAGTCGCTACGTCGTCTCATCGCCCGCTACGACACTGAGGTGGTTCGTCTCGACAGAAGGGCTCACGCCCGGCTCCGCGACGCCGGCTACCAGACAATCCAGCAGCGGTCCGGGGTCGGTCCCGTGCTCGGCGCAGTGTTCGTTGCCGAGATCGGTGACGTGTCA
>Ga0255055_10003446_pt1 | contig 10696 bp, 10 predicted proteins | sample JV7_2_27_MG_FD_188633 | JGI IMG/M metagenome (GOLD analysis project Ga0255055, IMG submission 188633) | Seawater microbial communities from Jervis Inlet, British Columbia, Canada - JV7_2_27 | ecosystem: Environmental > Aquatic > Marine > Inlet | place: Canada: British Columbia | collected... | reverse complement strand
AAAACACTTTGTTACCCATCTTTTCAATGACCCATCGAGCAGCCGATTCTAAATTGTCATTCAATTGCCGTTCATGGGATCCATTTGCATAAAGCTTCACCTGGATTTCAGGAAATTTTATCCGCAGGCCCAGTGATATTTCCGGAAAAGTGTTCTCTATATCAGCAAGGAGTTCAAAGGTTTTGGACTCGGTTAACCCGAATGTCGATAGCGTTTTTACCTGGAAGAAGTTCCGTTTAGCCCCCAGAATTCGGCCTAATTGGGGCAAAACTGCATCTGACAGCATCCGCCGCATTTCACCCGGTACGCCCGGCAGGAAGAAAAACAGACATTTTCCGATTTCTAAACGAAAACCAGGGGCGGTGCCTATCGGGTTTGCAATACATTGCGCCCCTTCCGGCAGTATGGCCTGTTTTTGACTGGCAGGATTGATCGCGCGCTTACGTGCCTTAAAAAAGTTTTCAAGCGATTGGCGCGCGGACTGATTCAGCACAAGCGAAACTCCGGCTGCCTCGGCAGCTGCTTGGGCTGAAAGATCGTCTGACGTAGGCCCCAAACCGCCGGTTACCACCGCAATATCGGCCCGGTTGCCAATCTCTTTAAATGCTGAAATTAGAAGACCAAGATCATCGCCCACACACGTATGTCGGGCCACGGTAGCTCCGACTTCTTCCAGCTTCTCAGCGATATAGGCCGAATTGCTATCAATTAGAGCCCCCGAGCGGATCTCTTCGCCCGTTGCCATAATCTCAGCAATCATCGAATTCAAACTCCTAACTTCTAAACGTGTTACCTGAATTTTGCACGAGTCGGGGGCTTCCATAGGCAAGGCATTTAAGGGCGATGTCGTAGTATACTACTTCGAGCCCTTAATAACGCAGCATATGGGAGCCTCCGGCTCGCCCTGTGGGTGAAAATAGATGAGAAATAAAAAAGATCATCATCCGATTTATTTTTTAAGTCAAATGGCTTGTACGCTATTCTTGTGCGACCTGCTGTAATTAAATAACAAAAAGATTCTCATCTATTTTCATGCAAGATTCAGGTATTGGGGTATCTTACTCTGGTGGCGTCAAGACGAATACAGAGGTCGGCAGTTCAACGTTTACCCAATATCGATCGATATCCAGCAGGAAATCCTCACCTTCATTCGTTGAGAGTTTTAATCGAAACGGCACCTGATATCCGTTTACAGTGCGCATGTTTTCAATTTCGGCACGATACTTCAATAAACCGGAACGATCAAATATGTCAATTTGACGAACTTGAGATCCGCTTTCGTCAAAATAAATTTTTTGCCGAATGCCCCACCATCTTTCTTTCAAAACTAAAACATATCCGTTGTCGGACTTGTCTTCGATCACATCGACCGAATGGAATTTGCGAAGTGGTATTCCACCGGCTAAAAGCATCACGATATCGCTGGATGTAATCGGAATCGAAATAATGTTTTTCAGACTGGGATCACTTGCGGCAATTTTTTTGAAAACCGTATCATGACCACGGGTTTCCAGATAGTAAAGCCATTTACCGTCGGTGGCCAGCTTAATGGCCGGATATCCGGAAATCAACACGGCAATGCTCAGCTTTACGGGCTTTTCCCCAATCCAGGCCACCCGCTGATCAACTTGAATGCTGCCATTTTGCCATACTTTGATCTTGCCGATACCCTTGAAGTTTTTCAGCGTATCATTTTTTGATTGCAGGGCAGAAAGCAGGTTACCGACTTCGATGGTTTTTTCGACAGGAATGATCTCCAATTCCTTGGAAGGTTTAAAAACAGCGCAGCTTGAAAACAAAAAGGCGGCAGTCAGCAGAATGACGACAGGATACCATTTCATATGGTTTAGGAACCATTACCGGTGAGTTCGCGAATCTTTTTTTCAAGTTCTTCTTTATCTTTTTCTTTATGCTTTAATGATTTTTTATAAAACTTAAGCGCATTGGTTTTATCGTTAAGTTTTAAATGGGCGTCTCCCAAATGTTCCAGCATGATAGGGTCATCCGGAACAATTCCGATCGCTTTTTGCAGATATTCCAACGCCTTTTCAAACTCGCCCTTTTTATAATAGACCCAGCCCAGGCTGTCGGTAATATACCCATCATTGGGTTTGTATTTTAATGCTTCCAGGATTAGTCGTTCCGCTTCATCCAGATTCTTGCCTAAATCCGCATACGTATACCCGAGGTAATTCAAAGCATTGGAATGCTTTGGATCTAATGAAATGACTTTGCGCATCGCATCAATGGAGGCCTCTTTTTTATTCGACTTGTCATATACGACACCCAGGCGAAAGTAGTACCTTGGATTGTCCGGCTCTAATTTAATCGCCTGTTGGATAACCAGCTCCGCTTTTTCGAATTGCTCTTCTTCTTCATAAATGGTGCCCAGATAATACTTGAACTCCGCGTTTTCCGGTTCATTTATAACTGCATCGCTCAAAAGCTTGATGGCTTCGTCATTTTTCTTACTCTCCGATAAGATATAGGAGGTATGAATGACGGCGTCTTCGTAAAATCTGGACTCCGGAGTGACTTTCCTGAAATGTTGCAAGGCGTTTTGATTATCTTTTTTTCCATAAAGGGCGATGCCGAAAATGTGATGCATATCGGGACTGTCAGGAACAGCTTTGAGCATTCCTTGAAGGATAACAATTCCTTCATCATATTTTTTCTTATCGATATAGAGCTGGATGGTTTGAATAATGATTTCGAACTCGGTAATGCTGCGTTTGCCTAATTTAAAAAAAATCGCTTCAGCCTCTGCTGTTCTGCCATGGGAATAATGGTAGTAGCCTAGCTCCATGGCGGCTCGAACGTTGCCGGGATTGCGTTCCAAAATGTCTTTATAAATTTGAACAATTTTTTCGCTTTTATTCTGATTATTGTAAAGCTTTAGAAGCTCAAATCGCGGCTCCAAAAGATCGGGTCCAAGTTCTAAGGTTCGTTGAAATTCTTTTTCAGCCGCCGCCAGTTTGCCCTGCTCGGCATAAATTCTCCCTAAAAAATAGTGGCCGGCATAGGATGCAGGAAAATGATCAATCAGTTCATCAAAGATTCGTTTGGCTTCGTCTAACTTCCCGGCATCCAAATACATACCCCCAAGAAGTGAATATACTTTTTCCTGTTTCGGGTCTTGCACAATAACTTTTTCATAAGCGTCTATCGCCTCCGCGTTGTTCTTTCGAACCTGCTGGATGCCCCCATATAAAATTAGTGACTTAACATCAGTGGGGTGCTCTTCAAGGATGTCTTCAAGAACGCCGATCGCATTTTCATCTTCTTTGCCTTGCAAGTAAACGGTTGCGAGTTCACGCTTTAAATATAGCGAGTCCGGATCCATGTCGCTGGCCCTTTTAAGAAAGACGATAGCTTTGTCCAGGTTGCCCATCCGTCTTTGGATCTGAGCCTCGGTAAAGTAATAGTACCGGTTATCGGGTTGCTGAATCAACGAATGCACATAGGTGGGCTTCCCTTTTTGGGAAGAATTTAATGTACATCCAGAGCTAAAAAAAACGACCATAACAAATATGGTCACCGCAGCTCGCAACATTTTCATTTGACTCATTACCTTATATATCCTTTTTGAATCTTTCTGGTTTATTATTTGGCCGCGCTGCCTTCTGTATAAGAAGCAAAGTCCGGAATTTCCCTTTTAAAAAATTCCCTCATTTTCTTGATAATATTTTTTTCCACCTGTCGGACTCGCTCCCGTGATATTCCATACCGGTCGCCGATCTCCTGCAGCGTCACCGGATTGTCCGAAAAAATTCGCAAATCAAAAATTTCAAGCTCCCTTGGCGTCATTTTTTTCCGAAACTCGGCGATTTTATTATGGAGAAGAACTTCTATCTCCTTTTTTGATACTTGATCCTCGATGGATTCCGTGTTCGTGCTCAAGAATTCAATTCTTTCAGTGTCTGAATCATCCTTTAACGGGGCGTCTAAAGAGAGGTCCCAGCCATCCAGACGCTGGTCCATATCGACTATTTCACGCTCAGAGACCCCCAGGCGTTCGGAAAGGAGTTTGGGTTTGGGATCAAAGCCATCATCAATTAATTTTTGCTTCTCTTTTTTTAATTTGAAAAATAGCTTGCGCTGCCCCTGGGTCGTGCCGATTTTAACCAAGCGCCAGTTGTCCATTATAAATTTAAGTATATATGCCTTTATCCAGAATGAAGCATAATATGAAAATTTGACATTTTTGTAAGGATCAAATTTCTTAACCGCCTGCATCAGCCCGATATTTCCTTCCTGGATAAGATCGAGCAAATTCTGCATCCACACCCGTTGGAATTCCAGAGCGATTTTTACCACCAATCTTAAATTGGAGGTGACCAGTTTGTAGGCGGCTTGCTTGTCGCCATGTTTTCGAACTCGGATACCTAATTCCCTCTCTTGTTCTCTGGTCAACAAATTGTAGGCGCTGATTTCTGTCAGGTAGCGTTGCAGTGGATCAAATTTAACCAGTGCTTTTTCAGAATTCTTACCTGCGGGCAACTTGCCCTTCTTTATGATTGCCGGGGCTTTTGTGCCTTTGACCGCCTTACGGGAGGTGGTTTTCTTTTTGGCAGTTATTTTTCGCTTGCTTGTCGTTTTTTTCATGAGAAATGTTCAGATTTTAAATTTCCTCTGGGGCGCCAAACCGTTTGAATGCCTTATGGATCAATCGCTTCCCCTCATTTCTATGGACATGTGACAGAACATGTGATAGAAAAATCAGCTCGAGGTGCGCCTGTAGCTCAGTTGGATAGAGCAACGGACTTCTAATCCGTAGGCCGCAGGTTCGAATCCTGCCAGGCGTACCAGTTATACCAAAGCTCCAGAGCAATTTGCTTGGGAGCTATTTGTTGGAATCAACAAAGGTCAACTGAAGTTAAACTCAGGTAGGCCTCTCGTTCTGCCTTTAGAACGTCGGGCGTTTATTTTATCAGATTTAGATGATATTAAATAGCAGGACTTAATGGAAATCACAAGTTTTTTCTTCGCTACACTTGGTAGAGAGCATTTTGAGATCAAGAAGTTACAAAATCAAAGTGTTTCTAAAAAGCGCTTGACCTGATATTCGAATTCCCTGGTTTCAACATCAACTGTCCGCATCCTATCTTCCTCGACAATGAATATGGATACATAGCCGCCGCTGCCCTCAAAAGAGATGCAGCATGGATTGCGTTTCTTTTCGTCTAATTGTTCACCCTTCTTACCAAAGAATTTATCGGCTTTGAAAATGATGTCTTCGGGTTTCAGCCGTGTCTGTTTTGTTATTCGGATCATAGAGATTCTCCAAATACAAAGCTTAAATTATGGACTAAAATGAAGTATGGGGTCACCGGAAATTGTGATTTGAGGATTGGTATTACAAAAGAATGGAGTCAACTAATCGATAACGGTTTTATAATATTTTACACCCACTATATACTCAGTCACCTCGGGGTCAGGGAATTGACAGCACCATCTAACCTCAGCAAAATAACCTTCATAAAGCTCCGCATGAATTGTATCGGGAGCATTATCTTCCATCATAATGTAAATGTCGGAACCGGTGGCGAGCGCATCAGGCGTTTTAAAGCACATGCCGTCTTTTGAATAGTTACACATCATCGCGTGAAAGAATCGATCGGTATTATGATAGGCATAAATAATGGGAGCATCATTGTCATAGCGTTCAAACACCCTTCTTTCATCTTTTGTATTCATTACCTCCCCTTTCTATCCGGGGTTTATCGGTTAAGGATGTTTAGCGTTTTATGCAGAACTGCAGAAGACCATCGCTGTGGGCTTAACGTTTAATTATCGAATAAAGACTCCCTTATGTCAAATAAAAATATAGTGATATCAAACAAATAAACCACACGCGGCGAATGATGGATGCAACCCACAGTTCGATATCCAGGCCATAAGGTCGGATGCACTCAAGTTCGGTACTTAAATGACCGATAAGCACTTTATATTCCAAGAGAAACCGTTATCTTATAACTATCTAAAATATTTTATAATTTTTAACACACCAACATATTTCTGGTAAAACTTTTCAGGGATCAAAGAAGGAGAATTGAAAATGGGCGCGCATAATTTAATGTTTTTAGAAAATCTAGAATGGTTTGACGATACCGGTCAGGAACTTGTCCACCGCCTGCCAGAAGAAGGCTCTGGCGAGATCAAATACGGTGCACAATTGACCGTCAGGGAAAGCCAGGCCGCTGTTTTCTTCTACAAGGGCAAGGCCGTCGGCGCGTTTGGCCCGGGGCGGCATACCCTCAAAACTGCCAATATTCCGATTTTAACAAAAATTGCCAGCTTACCCTGGGGTGGAACGAGTCCCCTTCGTGCTGAAATGTACTTTATCAATCTAAAAGTGTTCACCAATTTGAAATGGGGCACTCGAGATCCGGTTGCCTTCAAAGATTCCGAACTGGACCTGATTCGCCTGAGAGCTTTCGGTGTGTTTAATCTACAGATTGCCCAACCCGTATTGTTTGTTAACAGTTTAGTCGGCACCCAGGGCATGTTTACCACCGCTGAAATAGAAGAATATCTGAACCGGGTTATTGTCTCCCGTTTTAACGATTATATGGGCGAAACAATTGATTCCATTCTGAATCTACCGTCAAAGTATGACGAGCTTTCCCGGGGACTCTCGGAGCGATTAGAGGAGGATTTCAGTCATTTTGGTATCCGGATGACCCATCTTTACATTAATTCGATTACCCCTCCGCCTGAGGTGCAACAGGCGATTGATGATCGTAGCCGGATGGGTGTGTTTGAAGATATGAATAAGCTAATGCAGATGAAAGCCGCTATGGCTATGGAAAAAGCCTCTGAATCCGAAGGGGGTTCCGGTATGGGAATGGGTACCGGACTCGGGTTGATGATGCCGGCGATGTTCGCCCAATATTTCGCCGGGGCCGGTCCCCAAACAGCTCCGGGCGAGGATCAGTCGGAATCAAAATGCCCGGAATGCCACAATTCGATCCCGAGCCATTCCAAGTTTTGTCCGGATTGCGGCCATCAACTTTTAATTTTTGAACAATGTGCACACTGCTCGAAAAATCTCACACCAACGGCAAAATTTTGTTCCCGCTGCGGTCATCCGGCTGAGGAAAAACCCGAAACAAAATTGTGCCCAAATTGCGGAAACGAGAATTTAGAGGATGCAATTTTTTGCAATGATTGTGGCGAAAAACTCTAAAGGAGGACCGCATTAATTTCATCATTGAGCATCAGTGCCCGCAATGCGGTGCACCTGCCGTGATGGAAGAGACGGAGCGCCTCTTTAACTGCGAATTTTGCAGGGTAAAGTCTTATCTGGTCGCAAAAGATGTGTTCCGTTATATGCTTCCCAGCAAAGCGGCAGCGTCAAAGGATTTGGTGTTTTTCCCCTACTGGCGCTTCAAAGGCATGCTGTTTGCCTGCACGGGTAACGGTATTCGAAATAAATTTGTCGATGTAAGCCACCAGGCTGTTGTCTCAAAATTGTTTCCAGCTAGCTTGGGCCTGCGCAGCCAAGCCCTGAAGCTTAAATTTGTCACACCGGAGACTGCGGGTCTATTCCTGGAACCCACCCATACCCTAGCGGCTATCGAACAAAACTTTGACAAGCGTTTTGATAAATCTTTACCCAAACCCGTGATACACCATGCCCATATTGGAGAAACCATCAGCCTGATTTATGCCCCTTTTTATATTGAAAACCGCATTTATGATGCGGTGCTCAACAGGCCCATCCCAGCTGTTCCGACCGAAGATTTTAGCATTGATCAACTGCCTGCCGAAAGCCCAAACTGGCGTATTCATTTTATTTCGACCCTGTGCCCCAACTGCGGCTGGGATCTGGATGGAGAAAAGGATTCGCTGGTTTTACTGTGTAAAAATTGCACCTCCGCCTGGTATCCAATCGGTAAAAAATTAAAAAAGATAAAATTCGGCAAACATCCAGCCCATGATAAGGCGACTATTTACTTGCCGTTCTGGCGCATTCGGCCTGAACTCTTCGGAATACATCTTAGAAACTATGCCGATTTAATCAAAGTCGCCAACATTCCTAAAGTCGTTCAGCCCGGTTGGGAGAATATCGGTTTTCGTTTCTGGGTACCGGCATTTAAAGTTCGTCCAAAGATATTTTTGCAGCTTTCAAAGAATATGACGCTCGCCCAGCTTGATAACGAACTGGCTGAGGAACTGCCCGAACATCGCCATCATCCAATAACCTTACCGATAACAGAAGCCATCGAGAGCTTAAAAGTCAACCTGGCCAGTTTCATAAAACCCAAAAACAAGCTGGCAGACATTTTTGATGGGATTGACATCACGGCAAAAAGCTTTGTGCTGGTATATGTGCCTTTCCTCGAAAAACATCACGAATTTATCCAGCCCGATTTACAATTTGCTATTAATAAAAATATCCTCGCTCTTTCTGAAAATCTTTAACGCCAGCCTTTCGTTAAATAGCCGACTCGTTAATTCGTTCAAGAGTCTGGATTTCGTCAAATCGTTAATTTGTCGAGTCGTCAAGGAGTAAATGGTTGTATTCATTTTTTAACCAATTGACTATTTGACAAATGCACTCGGAAAGCATATTTCGTCCGCATTGCCCGGCATTGAAAAATTTCATGATTCATGAGATAAACAAGTTATTGTGAATCCAAAACCGCCCACGCTGGATACACTCATCGATCAATTTTTAAACTATTTATTGGTCGAAAAAGGGCTATCTAAAAAAACCATTGAGGCCTACAGTCGAGATATCATCAGATATCGTAGTTTTCTAGCTGAAAATAAAGCGACTGCTTTTTGTGAAGAGGATACTCCCTTTATACTAAAACATTTAATTCTGCTCCGAAAATCAGGGCTTGGGGCGCGTTCAAGAGCACGGCATCTGGTTGCTATTCGAGGACTCTATCGCTTTCTGCTTCAGGAAAAAGTCTTGCGGCATGATCCGGCTAGACTGATTGATCTGCCCAAAAGCAGTTTAAAATTACCTTATGTTTTATCCATGGGTGAAATCGAGCTTTTGCTGGAGGCTCCGGACACCAGTAAACCCCTCGGCGTCAGAGACGCCGCCATGCTGGAACTTCTTTATGCGGCCGGATTACGAGTATCTGAACTCATCAATTTAAAAATACAGGATATCAATCTGGAAGCCGGGTTCGTTCGCATCTTCGGCAAAGGTTCCAAAGAAAGAATTGTGCCGATCGGCATGCATGCCAAAGAAAAAATCAGTCTCTATCTAAAAGCAGCAAGATCTTTGTATTTAAAACACACACCCAGTCCATATCTTTTTATTGCCCGCGCCGGCAAACCCATGACCCGCCAGGGGTTCTGGAAGTTGCTTCGACGCCATGCGTTGCAGGCAGGACTAAAAAAAAAAATTACCCCTCACAGTTTAAGGCATTCGTTTGCCAGTCACCTGTTGGAAGGTGGCGCCGACTTGAGGGCGGTGCAAATCATGCTGGGCCATGCGGATATCTCAACAACCCAAATATACACACATGTCACCCGTGAGCATCTTAAAAAATTGCATAAAAAATTTCATCCAAGAGGATAGGAAAGCGGTGTCTTAGAATAGGCGGCTTAATTCGGTGCTATAATCTTTCGCAGGCCGTTAGAAGCCAGAACCGAAAGTTGAGTTAAAAGGTTAATGCCTTATTTTTTGGCAGGTGATTATTCAATTCCGGTATTCATGGTTGCAGGCACCTTGCAAAAATCCACATGCTCAACGGATGAAACAAAAATTTTACACGGCGCGCAAAATTTTTTCGGCCTCCCTCTGCCCGTCCAAAGCATTTTCATCCTGTGGTTTGCTCCGCATTTCGGGCAAACACATTTTACAGTAAGACCTTCCTTTAATTTGATCTGATGAACAAACTTTTTCTCTTCTTTTAAACACCGGTTTCTTTTGGTTGCGGCCATTTTTATATCTCCTTAGCAAAAAAAATTAGATCCTGTTGTTAGCCCGTGCTTAAATTCCCCCTTTGTTTAATTTGGACCGCTCCCTTCCGTATTGATTAATCTGTACCTACAGATATCAGTTCGTTAGCATTTTGCAGCGTTTGCATCACTTGATATTAACGTATCAAGTGATCTTACTTTTTCTTTCTTTTATATTTTTTTAAAAGGTCTGCGATAGCCTCTTCCAGCATAATACCTAAGGATTTATCCTGGTCAACCGCAAGATGCTTGAGTTCCTTGAGTCTATCTTGGTCTATCCTGGTGGAAAATGTTTTCTTTTGACCCATGTTATAAATCTTATATTATTTTAATCTATATTTCAAGAAAAAAATAAATATTATATAAATTATTATTGTTTTTTTTAATTAATTAATTCTAGCATATATTCGATTTAAAACACCCCTTGAAGACATGATCCGGCTTTGATTGCAAGCGGGGTTTTGCCTTGCCGTCACCATCCTCTTCAACATGGCTGCAACCTAAAATCTCATCCGATTTTTATTGTAAGCCGGCAATTCAGATTACTTGACAACCCAGAACCGATAATGTTAGTGGCCTAGGTAACTCCAGCTGCAACCTGGACCATTTAAATATAATTTCGTTTTATCAGCAAAAAAGTAGGCCACCAGTTTGGATGTCGTTATCATCGTAATCGGATTGATTTTAGCCCTAGCCGGCATAATCGGCTGTATCTTACCCGTCATTCCCGGACCGATTTTTAGCTTTCTGGCCCTTATTCTTCTTTCCT
>Ga0255055_10003445_pt1 | contig 10697 bp, 7 predicted proteins | sample JV7_2_27_MG_FD_188633 | JGI IMG/M metagenome (GOLD analysis project Ga0255055, IMG submission 188633) | Seawater microbial communities from Jervis Inlet, British Columbia, Canada - JV7_2_27 | ecosystem: Environmental > Aquatic > Marine > Inlet | place: Canada: British Columbia | collected... | reverse complement strand
GAGCACCTTGTTCTCTCCCCGTGTTATACATTCGATCGATAAGGTTAGGATTTACTTCTGCTATTAAGCCTATTTTACCACACATCTTAATAGCCAAAGGTTGTGCTCCACTCATTAAGCCCAAACCTGCACTAACTATCAGTTTTTGCTCAAATTCAGAGAGATCTTGATAGATTGGTTTTTTCTCAGCTGCATGGATCGCGGCTGCAATTGTTTCATATGTACCTTGAATGATTCCTTGCAAACCTATGAAAATGAATGAACCAGCTGTCATTTGACCATAAACTGTTATTCCAGCTGCAACAAATTCTTCGAAATTTGGTGTCCAATGAGGTACAATAACACTATTTGTAATCACGCATCTTGGAGCCCATCTGGTAGTCTGCATTTTTCCATATGGAACACCTGATTGGAGAAAAAGTGTTTCGTTAGGTTCAAGAGTTCTTAATAATTCAATTGTCTCGTAAAATGATTTCCATTCTCTAGCTACTTTACCAGATCCACCGTAAATATATAATGTCTCCCAATCTCTGCCATTTTGTAAATTCGAAATCATTGCTCTGATAATAGCTTCAGTTTCCCATCCAGCTTTGGTTGATGGTTTAAGTGCCTCTTCTCCACTTGGAAGAGGAGGAATTTCATCTGGTTTGTAATCCATTTTCAGCTTCTCTTCTTCTGGTAAACGATGTTTTCCGACTATTATCTCTTCCATTTTATTTCTATAATCCATAAACCCACCTTATCGTTATTAATCTAAAAAAGAAATTAAGCTATCAAAAATCTTACTATCTAATGTATCTTCAAAGGCTAAATAAAATAAAAAAAGAGAGAAGGATATTAAAATTCAAATCTTCTTAACTGATTATTACATTCAAAATTCACTAGTGCTATTCTTGATTGTAAAAGTCTCTGGTAGTCATCTATTTCTATCACTTGAGTAACTACTTGTGATACGTGAGATACTGTACTTTTTCTTATGGATGTAGTATTAAATACATACTCATCATCAAGTGAGAAGTAAGCATCTACACTGTAATGATCTGAGGTGAAATTTGCAGAAGGAGTGTCACCAACTGTTCCATTAATCATTTTGTCGGCTAAATGCTGATTAACCAGAAGATAATCAATACGTCCCCAGTACTGCGGATCCGTAAAACCATAAGTCCATCCTCTTTCAGTTGGATACATGGTTCTCCATGTATCTGTAAAATTGTGAACTTTAGAGGAAAATTCACCATACACAGGATCGCTTGGTGTCAAGAGCATACGCATTGGACCAGATCCAAGATTTTGAGCTACTGATGCCAAATCACCAACATCTAAATGATTTTGAGAATTGAAATCTCCTCCAAATATTATAGGAACATCTCCAATATCATCCATGTAGTTAATGATACCTTCCATTTCTCTCTCACGCATATATGTATTGTTTGTTACTGCGGATATGCAACACTTCCCATGGTATGCAATCACATGAGTAGGAGTTCCTTGAATATCTACAACCATATCAGCCCAAGATCGATGATAATCATGCATAGTGCCATCATCCATTTTATATGTGGGAAATTCATGCCATTCTAAAACTGGGTATCGGCTTATTATAGCGACACCATCTGTAGTTGCTAAAGCATCAGTTGCGTTTCCAGCATAAGGAGCTTCGTAATAAAAATACCCACTTAATTGATTGGTCATCACTTCCATATTTCTACCATTATCAAAAGAACCAGTTTCACTAATGAGCATAATATCTGCGTTCTCCTCATACAAGACATCCATCCAACTAGTACAAGTCTTTAATTTCAAACATTCTGTGCCACTTACCCAAGCGTTATGAACCATAACTTTGAATGCATCAGAGGGTGGAGAGTCGATTGTGTTATCCACAACCACAATATTAATCCATGAAGCTTTGTTTCCTTTTCCATCAGTTGCAAGCATCTCAATCGTTTGTCTTGAACCATCAGCAAACGGTGTAGTATCCCAGCTATAGCTGTTTGTTTTTGATACTAATTCATCATTTATGTAAATTTTATATGATCTAATTCCAGAAGACTTATCACCAGCATCAATGGCGTTAAAATGAATTTCAGTAGTACCCGATACAACAGCATTCCAGAAGGGTTCAAGCCCTTTTAGAACTGGTGGAACAGTTTCACCAACGAAAAGAACTACGGGGGTAATAATACCAACTAATGAGATTAGAACTGCACCAGAAATTATTATTATAAGTTTGGTTTTCATTTATACTACCTTTAGTTAAAAACCTATTACTTGATAACTACAAAAGTTTTACCCTAAAAAAATCATATTTTAAATATAAAAAAGCTATAAATTTCATAAATCAATTATTCAAAAATACAGATTTTGTCTCTAATTTTTTCTCCTTTCTTGGGAGTATATATAAGCACATAATCCTAACATCCTCTATGAAAAGAATCTTGATTACAGGTAGTAGCAGAGGTTTAGGTCTAGAATTTGTGAAACAATTTTTGGAAAAAAATAATAGAGTTATAGCTAGCAGCAGGAATCCTCATAAATATCAGGATTTGAAAGAATTAAAAGACAGATATGAAGATAACTTGATTATTACTGAACTTGATGTTTCCAAAGAAGAATCAAGGAACACAGCTTTTGAGAATATTACTAATCAATTTGACAAAATTGATCTATTGATTAATAATGCGGGGATTCGATTTGGAGGGGAGAAATATAGTGATACCTTAGGAAAATTACACAAAGAAGACTTTAATAAAATTTTCATTGTTAACTCAGCTGCTCCTCTTTTGATGGTTGAGAAATTTCTTCCTTTACTAGAAACCTCTGACAAACCTGTAGTTATCAACATTTCTTCTAGCAGTGGAAGTATAGCAAGAAGATTAAAAAAGGGTGGAGGTTTTAGTTATAGTTCCAGCAAAGCTGCTTTGAATATGATTACAAAAGCACTCTCTGTTGAATTAATGGATAGAAGTATTGTAATAGTGTCTTTACATCCAGGCTGGGTAAAAACAACAATGGAATATACTGAAAATGCACCATTATTACCAACTGAATCTGTTAAAAACATGATAGAAGTAATTGAATCTTTAGATATGAAAGATACTGGCAAATTCATTGATTGGCAAGGAAATGAAATGCCTTGGTAACAAAAAGATCCAGATGCTCAAAATTTTAAAAACAGAACATTTAGTAACTTTAATAAATCCACATTTTTCTTTTCGTTCATGAAAGTAGTAATTATAGGACATGGGTCATCTGGATGGACTACAGCAACAACCATCCGAGCATGGGACAGAGCAGCTGAAATAACAGTAATTGATAAGAAAAATTATGATGCTTATCATCCTTGTGCAATGCCTTATGCCATTGGTGGTTTATGGGAAGATGAATCTCCCCTTATTGAAAGCATGAACTATCAAATGATGAAGATAGACTTCCTTCGACGTCATGAAGCCTTAAAGATAGATCGAGAAAACAAGAAAGTTTCTGCTAAGAATCTGGAAAATGATGAAATTATCGATGTTGACTATGATTATCTGGTCATTTGTACTGGATCTAAAGCAAAGACACCTCCTTTAACTGGAGTAGATGGCAAGAATGTATATGTTTTGAAATGGATAGAGGATTCTGCTCTTATTCGTAAAGCTGCCGCGAATGCATCCAAAGTAGCAGTTGTTGGTGCTTCTGCAATTGGTCTTGAAGTAGCAACTGAACTTGCACACAAAGGAATAGACACAGTTGTTCTTGCAAGATCACGAATCATGCGTCTTCTTATTGACCCTGATTATGCAAATGAAACAGTGAAAATATTAGAAGAAAAACTACCTAAACTAAGAATCATCACTGGCGTAGGTATTAATGAAATAGTCCTTGATGAGAATGGAATAGCTACAAAGGTTACAACAGATCAAGGTGATTTTGAATGCGATTTTGTAGTTAATGCAACTGGAGTTCAACCTGAAGTTACCTTAGCCAAAGAAGCTGGTTTAGAGATAGGTGAATCATGGGCAATTGTTACGGATGAAGAATTGAAAACATCAGATCCCAATATACTCGCTGTAGGAGATTGCGCTGAAACCACACATTTAGTTTCAAAGAAACCAATAAACTCAGCAATTGCAACTTGTTGTGTTAGAATGGCTCGAGTAGCAGCAATGACAATAGCACGTCCAGGAACACTGAAATTCCCAGGAACACAAAATAACTTCATAGTCCCTTATATAGATATTCGAGTTGGTTCAGTAGGACTTATTAAAAAAGCAGCTGAGGATGCAGGTTTTGAAGTTGTTTCTGCAAAGATTAAAACTCATGACAAACCTCTTTATATGCCAGATGCTGTAGAGTTTTACTTTAAAATTCTTGCAGACAAAAATACAGGAAAACTTCTAGGTGCTCAAGCAATTGGACCTGACTCAATCACTGATAACTTGAACATAGTCTCAATGGCTTTGCAAAGCGAGATGACTTTTCAGGAATTACTAGAAGCAGATTTATGTTATGCTCCAGCTGTTAACGAAACCATTTATCCTGTTACAATGGCATTAGAAATGATCGCTAGAAAAATGCTACGAAGACAGAAATAAGATTATTAGAGGATTTTCAAAATCCTTTACCTTTTTTTAAAATAGTTTATATTTGAGTCTTTTATTTTTTGTACAATGAATAAGTACAAGCCTAAAGATCCAATTAAATCACCAAGATTTTCTGGAATCAAGACATTTATGAGATTACCTCACTTAAAGACTACTGAAAACATAGATTTCGCAATAATCGGAGTACCTTCTGATGCTGGAGCATCTTTCAGAACTGGTCAGAGAGAAGGACCCGCAGTAATTAGAAGAGTATCAGCTTTGTTGAGACACCATAATCCAGAACTTTGTATAAGCCCTTATGACTATGTTTCAGGTATAGATTATGGTGATTTATCAGTAGTCCCAGGATACATTGAAGATGGTTACAAAAGAATTGAAGAAGAATTATTTCCAATAGTTGAAGCAGGTGTTGTTCCCATATTACTAGGAGGGGATCATGCAATTACCTTACCTGAGCTAAGGGCTGTTGCAAAGAAACATGGACCAGTTGCGCTTATTCATTTTGATGCCCATAGTGATACAGTAGACGAATATTTTGGAAGACCATACAATCATGGTACTCCATTTAAGAGAGCAATAGAAGAAAAACTACTACTTACAAATAATTCAATCCAAGTTGGAATGCGTGGTTCTATATATTCTGAAAAACATCTTGAAATTCCAAAGGAATTGGGATTTGAAGTTATAACAACCACTCAAATAAGAAAAATGGGATTGAAATCTTTAATACAAAAAATTAGAGAACGCGTAGGAGAATCTAAAGTATTTGTGACATTTGATGTAGATTTTGTTGATCCTGCATATGCTCCAGGAACTGGAACACCGGAAGTAGGAGGTTTCACAAGCGGTGAAGCTATGGAATTAATAAGAGGTTTAGAAGGTATGAATTTCATTGGATTTGATGTTGTTGAAGTACTTCCAGCTTTAGATCCCTCAGAGATAACAGCTCTTTTAGCATCAAATATAGTTTTCGAATTCATCTCACTTTTGGCTCTAAGTAAAAGAGAGAAATAAGTATGATATAAATCTACAATAAAAATCTTAGAGAAAAAATTACTGTGTTTTTAAATCAAACTGATAATTATATAATGAAGCTAGCTCATCTCAGTCTGCTGGATATGATTATCTCCCCTTGAATCAAGACCTCAAACTAGTTTTTGGCTAGCTTCTTTATTTACTTTCAGACAATAACAGTTTTTAATATCTGGCGTTTTTTCAACTTATGGCAAATAAAACTATGCTCAAGCAAGCACTTCACTTAATTGAAAACTGGATTGATTATCAAGTATATACCAAGGAGCTTCCAGGTATCGCTGTGGGTGTTTTTGTTGAAGATGAAATTATTTTCAAGAAAGAGTATGGATATGCAAATTTAGAAAATAAAGTCAAACTTACAGATCAACATCTGTTTCGAATAGCATCACATTCCAAACTATTCACTGCTACTGCAATTATGAAACTTTATCATGAAGAAAAATTATCAATTGATGATAAGATCTCCAAGTATTTACCATGGTTTACTTCAGAAAAAGATGAGAATCTTCAAAACATAAGAATTCGTCATCTTCTTACCCATTCAAGTGGTATGACTAGAGATGGTAGAACCGCTCATTGGAGTACTCATGAATTTCCAGAACTAGAGAAGATTAAGGAACAAGTTCTAGAGGGAATCAGCTTTTTTAAAACAAGTGAGATATTAAAATACTCTAATTTCGCTTATACTTTACTTGGTCAAATCATAGAAACTGCTTCTGGTCAAGATTATCATGATTACATCAAAAAAGAAATTCTTGAACCATTGAATATGCAAAATACTGTAACTGATGTTAATGAAACAAATATTGCCAGACATGCTACAGGATATAAAATAAAATTTCCAAGACAGGATAGAGAGAGCTTTGAGCATGTTCCAGCAAAAATAATGCACTCTGCAACAGGATTAAGTAGTACTGTTGAAGACTTAATCAAATTCTATCAAGCTCACATCTATGGAAATGATATTCTCTTCCCAGATTACATTAAACGTGAAATGCAAAGGATTCAATTCAAAGCAAAAAAAGCAAACTGGGGATTAGGGTTCAGTATCACAGCCCTACCTAATGAAGATATTGAGATTGCAGGACACGGTGGTGGGTACCCTGGTTTTATAACACGATCAGGAATTATTCAAGATAAGAAAATAATATTGGTTGTACTTACAAATGCAGTAGACGGACCAGCTTTAGTTCTTGGAATGGGAATACTAAAGATTTTTCAAAAACTTGTTAAGGACAAGGAAAAACTCAAACAGAAACCAGATGAAATTGTCCCTGATATGAAAGACATAGTTGGATTTTACATCTCAGACTGGGGACCTTCACTGTTTAGTCAAATAGGTTCTAAACTTGCAGTTATTGGACCTGGTGCTGATGATCCTGTTGAATTCTTGGAATTTTATAAACATGAAAAAGACCACAAGTTCATATCATCCAAAGATTTTCCATTCGCTTCACCTGGACAAGAAATTGAATTTATAGATGGTCCTGATGGTGAAAAGATTTTCATTGATAGTCATGGTGGGAAGCACAAAAGGTTCAGTTTTAGTTACTGATCCTATACACCTTCTTTTTTTATATCTAATTAAAAAACAGAAAAAAGCCTAATTACAAAGGCATTTGTTCAAATTTCGACTGGAAAAATCTCAAATATTGTGGTTCGTAAATCATTTTCAATCCAGGTATAGTATCCCTTTTCTCATATAGGTTGATAATCGAATTAGCAGTATATTCCATATGGGTGTTAGTGTAAACCCTTCGAGGAATTGTTAATCGAACTAATTCTAAAGCAGGAAATATATTTTCCCCCGTTTCTTTATCTCTACCTTTTGACACTGCTCCTCTTTCCATTGATCTAACAGCTGAATCTTCATAGATTGCTCCAGCAAGTGTTTGTGCAGGCCATTGTTCTCTTTCAAGATGAGGTAAGAATTTCAGAGCGTTGAGAAAGACAGCATGACCTCCAACAGGTTTCACTATTGGGACATTAGCTTTCATGAGCAACTCCCCTAAATATCTAACTTGATTTACTCTATATTTCAGATATTCATATTCTGCTCCTTCTCTCAATCCTCTAGCCACTGCTTCCATATCTCTGCCAGCCATTCCTCCATAAGTATGAAGACCCTCATACACAACAACCATATTTCGGGTAGCCTCAAAAATCTCCTTATCATTTGTTGCTAGAAAACCACCGATATTAACTAAGCAGTCTTTCTTAGAGCTGTAAACACTACCATTTGAATAGCTCATCATTTCTCTTAATATGTCAACAATAGGAGTGTCTTCGTAACCTTTTTCTCTTTCTCTAATGAAATATGCATTTTCACTAGAACGAGTTGCATCATAGATTATTTTTAGTTTATAATCATCGCAAAATTCTCTTAACTTACGAAGATTTTCCATAGAAACTGGTTGCCCTCCAGCCATGTTGACATTCATTTCTACACTAACAAAAGCTATTTTTTCCAACCCATAATCATCAATATAGGTTTGTAATTTATTGAAATCCATATTTCCTTTGAAAGGATGTAAATTTTCAGGATCATGAGCTTCATCAATGATAGCATCTACCATTTTTCCACCAGGAATTTCTACATGGAGTTTAGAAGTGGTAAAGTACATATTCCTTGGGACAATTTGCCCAGGTTTCACAAGATGCTGGAACATAAGATGTTCTGCTCCTCTACCTTGATGAGTTGGTACAAGATACTTATAATCAAGAACATCTTGAACAGCTTTTTCTAAGTTATAGAAATTCTTACTGCCAGCATATGCTTCGTCACCTATCATCATCCCTGCCCATTGATTATCAGACATGGCAGCAGTTCCAGAATCTGTCAATAAATCTATATAAACATCTTCAGATAAAAGCAAAAATGTGTTAAATCCTGCTTCTCTGATTGCTTCTTTTCTTCTTTGTTCAGAAGGAATTGTGACTGGCTCAACAACTTTAATCTTAAAAGGTTCGACTGGTGGTTTCATGATTTCAATTCCAAAAATTTATTCACTTTACTCAATAAGTGTAATTATGTTAAAAATATTTCGTGGACTAATCATCTTAATTGTCACAAAATCAGAAATAGGAAGAATAAAGTTCATTAGATTAAAGAAGATATTTGTTTTGGGATGAGCGATTATTACATAAAAAGAGAAAGGAAATTAAAGAGAAGGTTAAGATTTTTCTTAAGAAGTCTAAAACAACCTATCATAGATTATTATGATGATAGTTTCTATTCAAAGGTTTATCATGAAACAGAGAAGGAGTTTGACTCTGTTATTAAGGCATTACCTGATATTGGAGGAAAAAAGAATCATTTCACGATAATAATAACAATAAATGGGTTCATTCTTGCATTCTATAGAGTGTTGAAAAGGAACGGGAAAACAATTGAAGAGGTTATTCGGATTATATGTGAAGGAACAGAGAGAAGATTCAAAAGTATTCCACGACCAATTACATGGATTATAGGGAGAATTGTATTTAGTCCATTATTCTATAGAAGTATGAAGAAAAATGCAGCGAGATCACAAAAAAGAGAATATCCGGAAAATTTCGTTTACACTGTTGAAAAGGGAGCAAAAGAATCATTCTATATGAAATCAATCTACTCCGAATGTGCAGTATGTAAATTCCACATTGCAGAAAATGCTGAAGAGATTCTACCTTATTGTGATTTTGCGGATGTACTCATGAGCAAATATTTTGGATTAGGGTTGAAATATGAATCAAGAATAGGTGCAGGAGACGAAACATGCACAGGAACGTTCATGAGAGGAAGAGAAGTTGGAATTCCTGCGCACTTAAAAGAATTTATAAATTGAGTTGAAAAATTTTTTTAGAAAAATTCGCTTAGCTATACCTGCAAATAACTCAATTAAATGAACAGATTTACATATAGTTTTTTAATGGTTTCAGTTTAGTATCAAATAGGATATTAAAATTACTCTGAAGTGTGAAAAAACCATGACAAATTTGTTAGATGATATTGACGAAATCTTGCTGATGGGACCGGGACCCTCTTGTGTCCATCCCGATGTATATAAAGCCCTCAATCGTTTCACTCTAGGGCACTTAGATCCCTATTTCATTAAAATAATGGACCAGATTCAGGTTTTACTACAAAAATTAATGAATACTGACAATAGATTAACAATTCCAGTATCGGGAACAGGATCTGCGGGGATGGAAACCTGTTTTGTTAATCTGATTGAGCCGAAAGATAAAGTCTTAATATTGATAAATGGAGTTTTTGGAAAACGAATGTATGAAGTAGCTACGCGTTTAGGTGCAGATGTGGATGTCATAGAATTTGAATGGGGGACACCCATTAACCCTGAACATGTAAGAGAAAAACTAGAAGGTAATTCCTATAATCTCATTGCAATGGTTCATGCAGAAACCTCAACCGGAGTAAAAAACCCTGTCGAGGAAATATCACAGATAGTTAAAGCAACTGAGAGTTTATTCTTGGTAGACGCAGTTACAAGCCTCGGTGGAATTGAGGTGAAAGTTGACGAGTGGGGGATTGATGCCTTGTATAGTGGAACGCAAAAATGTTTATCGGTACCTCCCGGTTTAGCCCCTGTTAGTTTTTCAGAAAGGGCTTTATCAAAGATTAAAAACAGGAAGACCAAAGTTCCAAACTGGTATTTGGATATGAGCCTGGTTGGTGAATATTGGCAAAAGAATCACAAAAGAGCATATCATCATACAGCACCCATAAATATGCTGTATGCACTATATCAAGCACTCTTACTTTTCTTTGAAGAAGGAGCGGAAAAAGTATTTCAACGGCATGCAGAATGTCACAATAAATTAAAAGTAGGGTTGGAAGAATTAGGCTTGAAAATGTATGTTGAAGGTAAGTATCGTCTTCCAATGCTTAATGCGGTATCCATTCCTGAAGGTATTGACGAAGAGGAAGTTAGAAAAAAACTGAGGTTTGAACATAAAATTGAAATTGGTGGTGGTTTAGGACCATTAGCAGGCAAGATATGGCGAATTGGATTAATGGGACATACTGCCCAACCAGAAAATGTTGAAAGATTCCTTACTGCGTTGAAGAGTGTT
>Ga0255055_10003444_pt1 | contig 10699 bp, 11 predicted proteins | sample JV7_2_27_MG_FD_188633 | JGI IMG/M metagenome (GOLD analysis project Ga0255055, IMG submission 188633) | Seawater microbial communities from Jervis Inlet, British Columbia, Canada - JV7_2_27 | ecosystem: Environmental > Aquatic > Marine > Inlet | place: Canada: British Columbia | collected... | reverse complement strand
TCTGGCAAAAATGAGAATTACCAGGAAGTACATAATAACCAGCGATAATATCTCCAACAGATGCAAAAACGTTTGTTAAATCATCTATTTTGAAAGATTCTTTATCATCTATAGTCATAATACAAGACGTATTTGTGAAGCTCATCACATATTTTACTGCTAGAACATTATACTTAATGAAGCCAAGCTTAATCCATTTATATTCATATAAAGCAGCTGCAGCTGCAGCAGCAGTAAAACCACCATCAGCCATGTCGAAAGCGTATAAAGTTTTATCGCCTGTACATTTTATGGTCGGGAACACTTCAGTGTGTCCTTCCGCAAATATTTCTAAGCTTGACTCAAAATCATATGGAATAGAATGTGTTCTATGCCAGTCACACATAGAACCAGCAGAAAGTAGACCAAGTGTAACGTCTGGATAGTTAATTATAACATCCCCGATATTTGTAGCTGTTCCATCACCACCCAAAGCAGCTATTGTTTTATATCCATCCTTTATTACTTTCTCTGCAATTTCTATTTCCTCTCTTGGACTGGTGGTCAAACTGTAATCAAAATCACCTATATAGCTCTTAGTTGTCGCCAAGATTTTTTCAAGATTTTTCCCTAACCTTCCAGAATTAGCATTAGGATTAATAATAACATAAGGTTGAGAGCTCATTTATTGAGAGAATTGTGAGTTGTATATAAAATTAATCTACCAAACTTAGGAAGTTTAACAAATTTGATTCTGAATAATCCATGCAGAACGTTTCTACACTTTAAATGGATAAGTTTTAAAGCTAGTAAGTGTAATGAAATTTTGTGATACTATGAAATGTCCTCAATGTGGAACTGAAAACGTGGATCATGCCGGTTTCTGTGGTAAATGTGGTAGAGATTTAAGAGATGAAACTTCTTCTGAGCAACCTGATCAACAACAAGTGGTTTATGAACAAGTCCCACCTAAAAAATTAATTCGTTGTTCTGATGATCAGATGGTGGGTGGAGTTTGTTCTGGTTTAGCTAGGTACGGCAATATGGATGTTAGCTTGGTTAGACTCTTGACAGTTCTCAGCTTCTTACTTACAGGCTCTGCAACCTTCTGGGCTTATATCATTATGTGGATAGTTGTTCCAGACGAACCTTGTGGTCCTCCTCCTAAATGAAAGGATAATTAATGGGAGGTTCTTACTCCCCATTTTTTTTATTAAAAAAATCTTCTAATTTTGATTCGGTTGGACGTTTTAGAATTGGGAATATAGTTTCCCAATGAATGATTCTTGATTCAAGTTTATTCTCCTCTAGATATTTCAAAACTTTTTCAGGAAAATCTGGTGCTACAAGAATACCTCTAACTTTCTTTTTCTCTTCGTTTTGAAAATATTCTATGTAACGTTTCAATTGATGAGCATCTTGTGGATTTGCTTTCCTTTTCTTTACCTCTATTATAACTTCTTCCTGATTGCTTATTCCTCTGATATCCACTGGTCCGACATCTGTAGAGTATTCAGTTCTAATAACAGTGAAACCTGGTTCGATTAAATCTGGGTTTGAAACAAGATAGCGAACAAGATCACTTTCATCACCATATATAACTAGCTCAGATTCATCATGAGCATGCCAACATGCAATAAAGTTGAGAATTGGAAAGGAGATTGATAATGTTTCTTTTGTTTTCTTTCTTCGAGTAAACATTACAAGTTCTGAATTTTCTATTTTGAATTCAATAGGTCCAGCTTGAGGTTTTTGCCAATTTAGTGGTTTTACACCCAATGGGCCATGAAGGATAATTGAAAGATCTTTCTTGATTACTAAAATTCGATCACCATTTTCCAATTTAGATTTTATTCTTCCATCGAAGTAAGCGTTATTTCTACCTGCTATTATAATCATTTTTTCTCTAATTGTAGCGTTCAGTCTTTTTACAGCTGAATCCAGTGGAGAAATCGGTATAATTTCGAAATTAGTAATATCCATTATTTTATCCTCAGTGAAACGTACTCAAGATAGATTATAGATTGTTTTTATAATTTTATGGTTTTTAATGTTGCAAATATTACATAAAATCTTTAATAGGATAGATGTTTGAAGATATTATCTAGGAAGATTCACAGATTTAGAAGTGGTTTCAATGTCAGAAGTTTCACTCATTATGCTCTATATTCAATTTTCAACAGTCATAGGTTGTTTATTAGTAGGATCTATTTTAGATTTAATTAAAAGAGAAGTGTCAGATATTCCATGGATACTTATGGCCGCTGTAGGTATCATTACAACAATCGTCTTCTTGATCTATACTGAGAATAAGAGAGGAGATGGCATTCTAATAGGAGTTAACTTTGTAATTGGCGTAGTGATGGGATTCTTGCTATTTTATACAGGAGTTATGGGGGGGGCAGATGCAAAAGCGATTATGGCTTTATCTGTGAATACAGCTGTTTATCCCTTTCCTTTTGAACTAACACAACTAGATGTGTATCAATACATTCCTGGAATTTTTAATATTTTCTTCAATTGGTTACTTGTAATGATTGTTATTTATCCATTACCTCTTTTGTTTTTCAATTTGTACAAGAGAGCAAAAGGAGAAAAACTTTTCGAAGAAACTAATGCAAATTTTGCTAGTAAAATACTAATGATGATTTCTGGGTATCTTGCACCTGTAAGTAAGACTAAAGATCGTTTGGACATTGTTTATTCAGAAGTTTATGATAAAGAGGAGGAACAATGGGAGATTAAGCATTTTATCCAAGTTGCAGAGATTGAGGAAGAAGAAAAATACAAAAAAGAAGTAGAAGAAAATATCGAAAAAACAAAAAGAGAAAAAATCTGGGTAAAAGTCTTACCCCCTGGAATAATCTTTCTTCTAATTGGATACATAATTAACATATTCATTGGAAACATCTTCTTCATGATTTACAGTTTTGCTTTTTAAAATTATATTGAAAAAAGCAAACTAATTTATAGATGGAAAATGCAATTCTAGTTGATACTTATGGAACCTAGAGAATTAGCTAAATTAACATTAGAGTTAATTCAAGATAATAGAAAAGAAGAGATAATCCCCTTAATAGTTGATCAATTTCAAGATGACAAGGACAAACTAAAGGCACTTATCCAAACACAAATTCAAATGAAAGAGGTTGGAGGAGGGTATCCTCCTATTGGAAAGCAAATTAGAACTATAAACGAGATCATTGTTTACACAGAATTAGCAGAAAAATTTGCACTTGACAAAGAGAATAAGCTTACAGTAGGAATCTTAAACCATAATCTATCATCTTTCTGTTTCCCAAATATGGACGAAGGTGTAGATGAAAAATTAATTACTACTGGTTATGAAGCAGCAGTTAAGGATTTAGAGATTAGAAAAGAGATAGGTGAAAAAGGACCTATGCTGTGGGCAAAATGGTTGGTTGGAGTAAGTGAATTCATTAAAGGTGATAAAAAACAAGCTATTGGTACTCTAGAAAAAGCAATAAGAATAGCTCAAGAAGAACCAGTAAACAATAGTATAGTTACTTGGAGTAACATGATGATCGTGAAATTCAAACTAAAAACTGATTCTATTAAAAGGAAGGATGCTATAAAAAGGATAGCTGAAATCAAACTTGCACTGGAAGAAGCTGAAGATAAGTACGGTTTAGGGACACTTGAAGAGATTGTGAAAAACTATCTAAACTAGACTTTTTTCAGAAAATTCGAGCACTTCTCTTTTTTCTTAACTAAAATGGTTTTCTTATTTAGCAGTCACAACCATCTATTCAGGACTTCCTCAGCACCTTGAAGTAAGTCTCCCAACATCTTTTTTTCAATCTGATCAGTTGATTTTTCAACTCTTTTTTCTAGCCATCTCGCTAGAGTTTCGCTCAATTTTTCTTCTAATTCTTGTATTATTCCGAATTTGATATCATAACTCATTGGAAATCACCAAATACTTTTTCCTACTATCAATAATGCATAGTGCATCGATTTCTAAGAAAATAGAGAAGGAATCAATATATTTAGTTGTAATTCCCAGCTAGTATCCTAATATATCATCTGGTTTGATAATACAAAGTAATTCTAAAAATATAGAGAACTTTTTTTAATGTCTCGCAGAAGATGACTGCACAAATCTTTTATGATAGTCGCTCTGTGATACGTTGTTTATATGAAAGATAATAGTATTGATGATTCTGCTGTCTTTGATAATGTTGCTATGTCAGAGATGCAAGAAGTGGAAATAGAAGATGCTAAAAAAACTGTTAGTGTAGGAGTGCTTATCTCCTCAATAGGTGTTGGAGTTTTCATAGCATCTATTGATGGAACAATAACTAATGTTGCTCTTCCAGTAATTGCTAATGATCTGAGTGTAGAACAAAGTTCAGCCCAATGGGTTATTTTAGCATACCTACTAACATTAATTGGCTTTACTGCAATTGCAGGAGATTTAGGAGATAGATTTAGCAATAAACTTCTTTTACAAATAGGTACTATAGTTTTCACTGTAGGTTCTTTACTCTGTGCATTTTCAGGAACATTATTTTGGTTAACTTTGGCTAGGATTTTACAAGCTCTTGGTGCTTGTGCTGGAATGGCTAATGGTACAGCAATAATTACAAGATTCACTACGAAAGAAAATAGAGGAGCAGCTTTAGGATTGAATGCTCTGATACTTGCTTCAGGTTTAATCGCCGGTCCAATTATTGGTGGGCTTTTAACAGATAGATTTGGTTGGCCTAGTATTTTTTTCATTAATGTTCCATTGGGAATAATTGGATTTGTTTATGTTCAATTAGCTATTCCGAAAACTCCTCCAGTTCAAAAAGATAGGAGAGAAGCAGATGTTATAGGTGCAGTGACTTTTATGCTATTCCTCCTGATGCTTGTTTTTAGTTTAACAATCTTCGTAGATCAAAATTTACCAAATTCAACTATGTGGGGGGGGATAGGTCTGTCATTTAGTGTACTGATGTTCGTTTCATTTTATTTTTGGGAAAAGAAAACACAAAAACCGATTATAGATTTGAAGATGTTCAAAAACCGGAGGTTTGCTTTTGGTATCTTTGCAGCTATCTTAGCTTTCCAAGGTTTGAATGTAATTTTCTATCAATTACCTTTCTTTTTAAGGGAGATTCAAAACTTGGATATAATAAGAATAGGAATTATTATTCTAGGAGCTGCCATTGCAATGGCAATAGTTAGCCCTCTATCTGGAAAACTATCAGATCGAATTGATCCAAGATTTATTACCTCACTAGGTATGTTAGGAATCGCAGTTGATCTACTTTTGATTTCAATTTTTCTAACAGAAACCACGCCTTATTGGTTTTTCATACTAGCAGCTATTCTTCTAGGTGTATCACTTGGAGCTTTTCTCTCTCCGAATTCCAACTCAATAATGTCTGCAGCTCCTAAGGAGAAACTTGGGGTTGCGAGTAGTCTTATGAATTTATCCACTCAAATTGGGTTTAGTATTGGAACAGCTCTCTCGACTGCTATATTTATTGGATTAAGAAATGCCTTCCACAATGCAAACAGATTACCAGCAAAAGATCCTAGCAACTACATCCCCGCAATGAAAATCATGTTTGGTATCTTTGTAGTAATAGGATTACTAGCAGTATTCATATCTTATTTCAGGGGACCTGAAGAAGGAAAGAAATCAGTGGAGTTTAGAATAAAAAAATGAAATGGTAGCCCTAGGGAGAAATTCAGTGTAAAAACACACAATTTTTTCACTTTTGAACTCCCGTCGCCAGATATCTCCATCTCTGTAAAGATTTCAGAGCCTGGAGTGCTTGACCACTACACTATAGGGCTAGAGTTCCTTCTACAACAATCCATTGTAGCTTGATTTTTTAACTTTTCTTTCGATACTCTGTATCCAGCAAAAATCGCAAGTTTCTCCTAATCTTCAACAATTATTCTTTGCAAATAGATTTCACAATCTTTGCAAACTAGAAAATCATAAGTTTCCTTATCTTTGTAGTAAATCGTATAATTCATTGGTTTGTTGCATTTTCCACACTTGATGTCTGATAGTTCTTCAGAAACAAATAATAATTCATTCACATCAATTTTGGGAGTGATATATCGAGACATTTTAGTTCACACAAGCAAGCACGAGTATTTCTATACAATATATGTCAATATACCTTAATATATGTTATTTTTTTGAAAAAAAATCTTATAATCATCTTTTTTGTCAATAGGTTTCTGGGAAATTATTATAAATATGCTAAGAATCTCCTAACCAATATGCTAGGAGATATTTACAAAATCAAATTCATTCTTCCAAATGTAGGAGAATCACTAGGTGAGCTAATTAGAATAAAAGGTCCTCACTTAACTGAATTAATCAATCGAAATCTCCCGATAAATTCTCGTGGTCTGAAGCGAGAAGATATGTTCTTTATTCCAATAAATGTTCTTTATGCAGCTGAAAAACCAACAACTACTGGAAAAAGAGGGGATATTGTCTATGAACCAAAGGCAAAAGCTCTAATTGTATTAGTAAGTGACAAGAAATTCGATACTAAGATAGCCAATATAGGTTCAGTGACTAAAAATCTTGAAATATTTGACAACCTCAGAATGTCCTCAGGAGTTAGAATAGAAAAATTAGAGGAGTGAATTTCGTTTCTATTGAAATAAGTTTCACTATTTCACAAATATAATTGCAAAACAATATTCTTATAAATAGATTATTCGTCATTAAGTCGAGAACCAAAATCAGGTATCTAAAATGAGTCTGCGACAAAACATTGGAGAAACGTTCAGAGCAATAAGAAAAGATTATGCCAAAACCGAATTCAACGATAAAATACTAGATTTAATTGCACTATCTGGTGTAGTTTTGTTTCTAATAGCATTCTTTTCAGTATTTGTATCAAGTAAATTTAATGTTGTAAATATAATCTTCATGATTTATCCTCTAGGTATAGCAGGTGTTTCTTCAGCATTCCGAATGAGAAAAAGAGAACGTCCTGAAGATAATGAAAAGCTGTTTAAAGACTGGATATGGATAATTAGCACATTCACAGTTATTGCACTGATTGTAATTATATTGGGTTTTGTTTTTGCTTAAATAATCTAAAACTTCAGCAATTTTTTTATATCTTGTATCAATTACCTTAGCTAATGACTCATGAAACCTATAAAATCTATTCGAGGGTTTTGAAATTTGGGCAGAGAATAGGCTTAAGAAGATTTATTGAATCTATTGTTTTCGGTATATCAATTTTCTCAATTACCTTAGTTTATTTCTTCGTAATAACAAGACCGGAAAATACGAGTCTTTCTTTTTCTGTATATGGAAAATATATATTCTTCCCGCTGGGTATTATCGCAGAAATAGCACTCATACTTAGTTACATTGAGAATCATTATCATGTGGATATTTTTGGAGAAAATACTAATAGGTTCTATGGCATCCTAAGTATTTCGAGTGTGATAGTCATAGTTCTTTATTCTGCAATTCCTGGTTTATATGCACTTAAAGAAATCAATGGAAGAAGCCTTGCACTACTGGTGCTATTCTTCCTAATTAATGTAATTGAGACTGGATATTTTCTTTACTCATTACCTAAAGCCGATAGATCTGAAACATTCGGCTTAGAATATCAATTCTCAAGAATGGAAAGAACATTAACGACCAAAAGATTGAATGAATTACCTATTGATAAAGCGATTTCAAAAGGAATTAACGCGCTCAAAAAAAGAGTCAATGAAGAGGGTTTCTGGGGAGAACTCAATCCTCTGTATGAAACTGCTTGTGTATTAGAACTTTTCCAAAGTATGGGATATAACCCTGATACTGAATGGTCTGTATCTTCTGGAGAAGGAAAATATCAGTATAGAGTAGGAAAAACACTTGAAAGCATGAAAGCAATAATTGAAACAACAGAAACAATTGAAACATCCTTCGAACAATTTTACATACTTTATGCTGTTAGTATGTTTGATCCTACAGTTTTTGATGATAAAACTCAGGAAATTAATGAGTTCTATGAATCCATTTTCGAAGAAACAGAATGGGATTTTATTAATAAGTTAAATCGTTTTACACCAAATCTTAGATCTAGAACAACTCCACTACATCTTATCATGAGTTATGTAGGAGATGTTACTGGTAATATCAAATTATTAGATAGGTTGTCTTCGCTATATACAGCAAGTATAGAAATTGTAATCAAAAGAGGATATGCAAGATTTTCAACATCACAAACAGGAAAAACTCCTATTGAGATGTTTGCGAGACTAATGCTTATTTTACATGATGTAAGACGAGCTCCCACTAAAAGGCAGCAATTTACTCAAGCTATAGGTGGAACACAATTCTTAGAAGGCTCATGGGCAGGAAATGTTGGCACTACAGGACATGTTTTACAAGCACTTATTCCTAGTGAAAACGTTGATTCTTTATTGCTTAAGAAAGGAGCATTATATCTTGCAGCAATTCAAGATAAGGAAGGATTATGGGGGGCAAGTATAGAAGAAACAACTATTGCTCTGAAAGCTCTCTTAGCATTACAAAAAATGGCTGAACAAGAAACAATTGAATAAAAGTTTCTTTCTTCTTTTCTTTCTTTGGATTACTTTTATATTCTTAATAAAGATTAATGTTGTTAATGACTGAACCAATGAAGAATGTATATGTTGCATGTTCAATGATAAAGTCAAAGCAAATTGATTTTTCTCTTCTTGACCTCATTGTAAACTGGGTTGAAAAGCAAGGTTTTCAAGCTTTTGTCCCGGGAAAAATGGAAGATACATCACCGAAAATTGTTTTTGAAAGAGATTTGAATTGGTTAAGACAATCAGATATAATCATTGCAGATGTTAATGAACCTAGTCATGGAGTGGGAATGGAGATAATGTATGCATATGAACATAGTATTCCGGTGCTGTGTTTACTGGATGTAAATAACAAACCGTTATCTCGAATGGTTGAAGGCAGTCCTCACATCTATCTATTAATTTACAAAGATAACGATTCCTTAGCAAAAGAATTGAAGGAATTATCACTAGATAAAATGAAAATAGTGCATTGTGAGAAATGTGAGGATATTACTTTTCATCTAAACAAAAAATGCGAGAAATGTTAAAAAAGAAAAGGAATGGGATGGTTCTCTTCTAGTTTGCATTATAATTCTGTTTCAAAGCGTATTTCATTTACATGGTCAATTTGTTTCCTATATTCGCTTATACAGTAATCTAAAACTTCATCGTAATCAACATAAATCCTAAATGATTTCTCAAAGAATTTGATTATGTTGTGTAAATCTCTTTTTAAAATCACTAAAGCTTCAGATAATCTTATGCTATTCGATCCATACCGTACATTTTCATTAAGTAGAAAGTGCTCAGATTGGAGGAAATCAATAACATAGATTTTCTCATCATGGTAAAGCAGATTATGTTCGCTGAAATCTCCATGCACATAATGAGCTTTTGTAAACATATCTCTAAGGATTTCCACACATTCTTCAAGTATATCACTTGGTTCAACGATCAGGCGTTTATTTACATGAGCAAGTAAAGGAGCTGGGCACAAATCGTTTCCTATTAGAGACATAGAGTAACCAAATTCATTCAGAGTAAATGGAACTGGACAAGGTATAGAATTCTTATGTAATGCAGTTACAGCTGAAAATTCTTTGTTAGGAAACCTCTTTAGTACATCATAAGGATGAGTGAAAGGAGTATGAAGTAGTATCTGACGATGAGCAGAATTGAACAGTTTGTACATCTTAACAACTGCCCATTGGTCATGTTCATTCAGACCATAGAAAACTATTGCTTCCTTCCCCTGACCTATGATAGGAATAGGCGCATTATCAGTAATCAAACCAGTTTCTATAGCCTTCGCTATTGCAACCTTTGGAGAAACATCATAAGATGTATCTCTGACATCAGAATATTGCCACTCTTGGCTTTTGGTATTTTTGCTTATTTTTATCACATCCAGAGGAAGGAGTAGTCAAGGAATTGAAGAAATATCAGAGATTATTGATTACTAACAAAAATAGCTTTGATTAGCAGAATTTAAGAAAAATCTGTTGAATCTAAAAAAACATCAAAGATGTCTATTAGGTGTCATAGCTAATTCTGAAAGAAAACGAACAATTTCGGATATTATTGTTTCAGATTTCATACAATCCATGACACCTCCTAACTTTGACAAACAAGTGTTAATTGTGACTCTTATAAAGATTACGAACAAAATGAAATAGAAAAATAAAAGAAAGTGGTAGTCCCGTGGAGACTCGAACTCCAGTCGCTGGGGTCAAAGCCCAGTATGATTGCCGCTACACTACGGGACTATTTTCTTGACACATTCTCTTTTTTCGCTTTCGTTTTAAGTTTTTCTTTTGAAATGTCAATTTTTATTTCTTTGCCCAAGAGTCTCTTAAAGTGATTATTCTATTGAAAATAAGTTTTTCCTTCTTCGAATCCTCTGGGTCTAGATAGAAATACCCCAATCTCTCAAATTGGAATCGAGAACCAAATTCCTCGTCTTGAATGAAAGGTTCGATTAGTACATTTGTAATTTCTAACGAATTTGGATTAAGATAATCTACGAAAGTTTTTCCTTCTTCTACATCCATCGGATTTTCTTTAACAAAGAGTCTATCAAATAATCTTGCTTCAGTTTTTACAAAGTTATTCGCTGAGATCCAATGTACTGTTCCTTTTATTTCCCTATCTTCTACTAGTGCGCCACCTT
>Ga0255055_10003442_pt1 | contig 10701 bp, 9 predicted proteins | sample JV7_2_27_MG_FD_188633 | JGI IMG/M metagenome (GOLD analysis project Ga0255055, IMG submission 188633) | Seawater microbial communities from Jervis Inlet, British Columbia, Canada - JV7_2_27 | ecosystem: Environmental > Aquatic > Marine > Inlet | place: Canada: British Columbia | collected... | reverse complement strand
GTCGCTGTCTGTACAGTAACTGCCTGAGCCAGATCGGTCTCAGTTGCTTGACCGACAGCCACGGTGGTCAATGTCTGTACAGTTACTGCCTGAGCCAGATCGGTCTCAGTTGCTTGACCGACAGCTATGTTGACGTTACCCGGGGCAGGGGTAACTGTCTGAGCTAGGTCAGTCTCAGTTACCTGACCGACAGCTATACCTTGACCAGCAGCACTGGTGGTCCATTTTGCTACTTGAGTATAGGTAGTGAGTGGAGTACTGGGTGATATGACAAGACGGAAACTATATTGAGTATCAGCTTCCACACTTGCATGACCCTGTACAACAAATGCCCACTCGCCTGATTGGTTGTTTGCAAGGTCAACAGCATCTGATGGATTTTGATCATCGGTAAGGCGACCACCTCCATGCGTATTGCCGCCCGTTAATCGATCAGTTGTGGCTATTCCACCCGTGGGAACATTAGCGGATAGTACGATCTCAAACGGTACCACCTTAACAGCAGTGACTGCCTGAGCTAGATCGGTCTCAGTGACTTGCCCTACCGCTATTGTCACCGCTCCCGGGACTGGCGTTATCGTCTGTGCAAGGTCCGTTTCTGTTATCTGACCGACAGCTACGTTGGTTACTTGAACAGGTGTAACTGTTTGAGCTAGGTCAGTTTCAGTTGCTTGACCGACAGCTACGTTGACGTTACCCGGGGCAGGGGTAACTGTCTGAGCTAGGTCAGTTTCAACTACCTGCCCTACTGCAACCACTGTTGCTTGACTGACTGTGACTGCCTGAGCTAGATCGGTTTCAGTTGCTTGACCAACAGCTATTGCAATAGCAGCCGCTACGACTACTGCTTGAGCTAAGTTGGTCTCGGTTACCTGCCCTACTGCTACGTTGACATTGCCCGGTGCAACAGTGACAGCCTGAGCTACATCAGTTTCGGTTGCTTGCCCTACTGCTATATTTTGCCCAGCAGTATCAGCAATGTGGATGGCAACCATGTTTGCTGCTAAATTGGCATCACCTGCCGATGGTAATAATGCGCCTAATTCATAGGTAGGGCTGGCACCAAGCTCGACCATCTGGTTGCCCATTGCCATGAACGAGGTATTTCTGCGTGCTCCTAAAAGCCCACATGCCCATGGAAATAGATTATCAACTTCGGAAGTTGCGTCACCTGACTTCCGTAAATCCATTGCCCCAATTGCATATTCAGGTCGGGTAATTGCGTCTAAACTTTCATTTTGAGCACCGGCAAATACGACATCTGTACCATCAGCAAAGGTCGTAGCGAGACTGCCAATAACCGTTCGTGTGGCTCCGACAGCAGTACTTGTTCCCTCAAGATCAACTGCCGCTAATCCAGCAAATACAGACAGATGCCCATCGGCATCACCTTGAGCACCACGATCATTGGCAACAGTAATTGAATAGGCTTGCCCTGCTGCACCAGCAGTATCAATAAGGCAGAAGAACATGCTATTACATTCTTCGGCATCAACCTCACGACCTTCCCAAGCAAATAAATTATCAAGAATGGTTGTTGCACCACGCTTGATTTTTACACCTGCATTGGCAAGCATGTCTAATCTATCACCTGCTGTATTTGAGCCCATACACAGGGATGCTAAAATAATGTTTGGAAGTGAAGCACTGGAAGCGGGGAATCCTGTTGCAGTAGTGGTAACGATGGTGGTATCAGTACCATCTGCTAGGGCGACTGGTCCCGCACTATTACTTGCTGTATCACCGGGACCATTGATGATGATAAATTTAACTTGCGCATTCATTCCTGTAGCACTTGCTACTCCATGAACTGCGTATGTTGGATTTGCCCCCGGTGCGGTATCCTTGCCAGTGAGTACAATAAATTTTGCAGCAAAGGCGGCAGTTGAAACAGGAATTACCATTACCGAACGATTGTCGGCAATCAATGTATCGGTAGCACCCGTGCCTCGTCTTAGCTCTAAATCCCCTGCATTAATGGTCTTGGCTGCACCAGTGTTATCCAGTTGGATAATGGCTGTAACAATATTGTCAGCAGCAGGAAGGGTTGTGACGATAGAATCAATAGATGCTATCGTTGTCGGTACCGCTTGCGATGTACCGTCTTTAAACGCTGATGCAGCCATTATGGAGCTACCGGTACGTCTTGATAAGCTGAATCAGGCTCACTGGTTTTCTTCACCTGCAATACCATCTGCTGGCTCGGGGCATCACCTGTATTATTGACTTGCATCCGAATGATAGCGGGGGTGCTACCCAACTGGGTGATATTGGTATTCTGGGCAGCTATCGGTGTGGCTGCTGCCTCAACTCCATCATCGTTATAGAATCTGAACTGGTCTTGGTCTTGAGTTAATCCTGCTTCCCCAACTAACGCTAGTGGTGCTCTTGGTAATTCAGGTATCAGAAACCGGTAAGGGTCTTGCCAGTTATTACCACGGGGGAGCGGGGTATTTTTTTGAATAATGAAGTATTGAATTTCTGCTTGACTGGAACGTCCACTGGCTTCCCCTCCAAGAAGTCCATCACTATTTGTAGGAGTACCCCCTACATAAGTACTACTACCGAATAATTGAGTTTCATTTATCCATTCTTCGCCATCAATATAAGCCCTAATTTCATCGTTAGCAAAATCTAATATAGCATCCAACCTGTATCTTCTTTTTAAACTTATGGATCGAGTTGAGTTTGCATTTAAATCAGCGTCAGCGGCTTGGCTTCTACCTGCTACTCTTAAAGTGTTAGTAGTAACATTAAATCCAATTACCACACCTGTTGTGAGAGTGCTATCAAGGACAAAAGCGCATAATGTATTAGCGTCTAAACCTCCTAAACTTTGGAAACTAAATCCTAAAGATATTGTAATTGATGATGCGCCCTCAGCTAAACCATTATAATAACCTACAGGCAGGTTCCATCGATCATTTCCAGCACCACCGGTTCTCATACCCTCCTCAGGAAATATTCGTTCCGAACCGGTATTAGGCTCGGCTAAAGTTTTAGTAACAATACCCCTTGTTCGATCCCCTGAAGTTTCTAATATAGGGAAAAAATCAAGAATATTATCTTTGGTGTGATCAACAGTATAGTTGCCAACAGGTGGTTTCTTGCCGGGGATTAATAGCTCTGGCAATCTGAACCTGAAATCGGGAAGTAATTGGACTTCCTCGGCAGGCTCATAAATTAAACTCTGTCCTAAATTTAATACAGGTTTTGATTTAACATTAGGAGCCAGACTTGTAAAACGAGGTAATGCCGTTAAACCTTTTAGTGTTAATATGGTATTACTATTGAACCCACCTATTACACTTAAATCTTTTACTAGTGGAGCATAGAATAAATTTCCTAAATCATGTGCAAATACAACATCTGGTGTAAATTTTTGAAGAAGTGCTATTTGTCCAGCAGTTGCGATACCTTTATAAATAAATACATGGCAGAGATTGCCTGCCCAAGAATCGCCGGGAGTAAGATCACCTTCCCACCCAATACTAATACTATCTACAGTGCCGACATTTGAATTTGAAACTCCGGTATCAGTAACTTCAAAACGACCATTCATATATGCTGTTCTATTTGCATTAGTGGCAACAATACCAATTGCTTGCGCCCAAGTATTAGTAGCAGCACCAGCACTAGCTGTTGCAGTTTGAAAAGTGGATACCCAATTCGAAGCTATCATTACTCCATTTGCACCGGCTGCTTCTTGTCTGGATAATCTAAAATAATCATTTGCAGAACTTGAATCTTGAATTTGAAGCATATTCCGGTCATTAGTAGCTCCAGAAGTATCTCGATACCAACACCCCATAGTAATGGGATAACCAATAGTACCAGATGGATAATGAAAATTTCCATCAACCCGTTGTTGTGAAGCTGTTCCGTCAAAAAATAACGATCCCCTTGGTTCAACGAAAGCAGGAACTTGTAAAAGTCTTGGTTTAGGAACTGGAAGAATAAGCGACATTACATTACTCCCCCAACTGCTGGCATTAAGAGTTGATAAACGTTTCTATGAAAATTAGTAACTTCACTTGTTCTCATTGCATAATTATGAAGGGCATAGAATTGAATGCGACAGTTGGTTTTTTGAATACCTGTTTGCCCTGATAAGATATCAGCTTGTCCTGCAAAAGCATTTATAGTTCCTGATCCAGCATTAGTTGTTGAAACACGTTCAGCACCATTAACAAATAATACCGGGAATACTGTTCCTACAGGATGAAAAATTGCAGTGATAACAAAAACCTCTCCAGCAACTCGCGTTTTTATAAATTCATTTCTTCCAAAGGTGGCACTTGTTCTAGTTCTAATTCTAAATCTATCGGCAGTGATATAAGTTATTTCAACTTGTCCATCTTCATAATAAACTTCAGGAGTAGGATCACCCGTTCCTAAATGTTCAAATGCTATTGTTACTGTTTTTATTCCACTTCCATCAAATCCTGTAGATTGGACCTGTGTACCAGCACCGGTACTTGTATCATGTTCCATACCTCCTTGAACAAAACCTACAATGGCGGCATCATTAGATGGATAATTGATAGTGTTAACATTATCTACTAAATTATTTAAAGTAGCGTTTTTAAATAAACAACACTCAACAAGCCCTTTAGCATATTGATGTTGAGTGTTAATTTGAACTGGAGCAATGGGTTTTCTGCCCGGTATTAATAATTCAGGCACAGTGAACCGTGAAGGAAGCTGGATAAATGATTCACCGTTATAATCAGTTGGAGTAAATGCTGCAATTGCCCCCCAACTTTTATCGCCAGTATCTGTATCAGAATGAGTAGCTTCCTGTAATCCGCTACTATTTACCAACCTTGAAAATTTAATGCCGGGAAACGTATCATCAACATAAGCAAAATCTTCTATCCAAGCACCATCAACTGCTTGACCCACAAACATGAGACTGCCTTGGTCACAACAATGCAAGGCTAATAGTAAATTACGTGGTGATGGTGGTACATTAATCGCACCGGAAGATTGAGAACTTACAACTGTATTTAGATTATCAGTATTATCATGCTTAACAATATGAGGTTCACTACCATCCCATTCATATTCAACATATACCATCCGTTTAAAAGTAGCCAAAGTAAAAACAGCAGTGCAGGTTTGTTCGTCACCATTTGATACTTTGTAATACCAAAGGAATGGTCCAGCAAAGGGCGAAGGATGAGGAGTGTCAAATAATTTTTTAAAACCATCTGGAGTTGCAGTGATAGGATCACTAAAATTATTTGATCCGAATCCTGCAACTAATAAATTACCACCAAGAGGCAAGCTACCAAGATTAGCTATTATCTCTGGTCCAAGTACTGCCGTTAGATTATCGGACTTTACTAGGTCTCCGAGTGCCATTTAGACACCCTATTGACTAGCAAACTGCCATGGACGATATTTAAGAGTATTACCTGTTGCGGCTAAAGTTACGTTGGCTCGACTACGAATACCAAATTTAAACCTGCCTACTGGCATTAATACAGATCGTTTAGCTAATCGTTGTACACCAGAAGCACCAGAAGTAGGCATAGATGCTACAAAATGCTCATTGTTTTCCTGTTCATCTGTAGTTACATTACCAACCCAGTCAGGATAATTAGTATCATCAATACTTGGTACTGCATAAATCTCGATTAGCGAATCAGTACCAAGAAAAACTGCTGTTCCTAACACCAACTCCAAATCCATCATTACATTTTTGAGAACACTATTATCAATCTCATTTGAAAGATTAGTCCATTCATTATCAAGTAACGAATCAATTTGTTGGGTGCCTGCAAAAACAACAGCAATTGCAGCCGACTTATATCCACTTAAAACTGAATCAACCATTACAGTGCCCTCGCGTTTTGAATGTCGCCAATAATGACATCACCAAACCCTAACTCAACAGCACGACTAACTGTTTCATTCCTTGCAGTTGCAAGGTTGGTCCGAGTGGTCCCGGCAGCAAAAATCGAAAACGTTATTTGCTCATCGACACTGCCGGGTCTTGGATCAAGAATTGCATTAGGCTGAGTAAAAGCTATCCAGTTTCCCTGAAGTGCAGCAGACAATGCATTATACTCAGTATTGTCTGTCTGTTCCCTAACCTCCCTGCCGGTCATGGATAACTTAACCCGGGTTCGATTCGCCAAATTAATTTGAGCTAGAGCAAGGAAATCATCGACATTATAAACTCCCGTGTCGGGATGCCCCGCATCTAGCTCTGCCTTCAAAGCTACATAGTCCATAATTTTACCTCCCCATTAGGATGCTCTAAAAAATCCAGCAGCAGCAAATTGAGCGGTAATGTCACCACCGTTAGGAGTAACCGCAAAATCATGCCATGTCATCGCTACAACACCAGCATCCACATCGGTACCGAGTGCATCATAGGAAATGGATATATCAGTCCAAACATCACCTGCTGATACGGCTGAAAACGTTTGATCCGTTAAATCCAGATCAACCAGATTCGTAGTATCATTCACGGTAATAGTGATATCCACTTCATCCATGAGGATGTTTGCATAACCCGTATTGGTCGCCTCGGCAACAAGGGCAGTCGCTTCGACGTTCGATACAAATTCAGCGTTATTTATGTTGTCGTCGGTCGCTGTGACCACCCATGCATGGATACGAAGAACAGCAGCCACGGGGCTGTTGTCTTCGACATTACGGACAAGCCGTTTGACTGCCCCCAGTGCTGTATTAAATACAAAATTAGCCATGTTACACCACCTCTAAGGTTACTTGAGTTGCTTTTGGATTAACCGTTGGTACCGATTCATCGGGAGTAGTCCCATAATAATGCTTGAACTTATATCCAGCGGGAAAACTTGGATTAGGTGATGCCACCCCTTCGTGCTGTTTTGCTACATGAGCACGGGCAGCTTCACCAAGTTTCGGATGTCCAGCAGGGTAAGAACTCTTGTCTTCTTCACTCAGAAGCTTCTCACCGCAATGGAGGCAAACTCTGCCGGGTCCATGGTCGATGTGAAAAACCATATCACCGTCAACAGTGTGAAGCGTAATATCCTTTTTGCTGAGTGTAGCTAAACCACGATCAACATGTTTTTCAACCCACTCTGGACTAAAATGGTGTCGTCTTCCCGGTTGCAAACTAATCAACTGAACCCCAGTCCAAGTTACTTCCCCAGTTTCTGAGTTTGTACTATGTATATTTCTGATCTGCATCTTAATCACCTCTATTAAAAATCGTTTAATTCAGCTTCCCTTTTTTCAAGATCGCTGTAGTACTGATCTAACTGCCACAAGTCCTTTACCGTTGCTAATCCGTTTGCTTTATCATACTCTAATGATCGTATCTTATCCTTCAACTCATTGATGTCTGATTTTAATAAAGCCCCAATTGTAACAAACTCATGTCTTGCATAATAATCCAAACCGAGACCGGCAGGAATCGCAACACTAGAAATGGCACCATACACCAAAATCAGATTGGCGTAATTCATTTATTGTAGACCTTATCTTCTAATCGCAACACTCGACTATTTAATATTTCATGACCTTTTTTATCAACATGAAATGCTAATCGGTCAGCAGAAATATCTATTCGTTCACGAACACGCGCTTGCTCTGTGCGCACATTTTCGATTTCAGAACTATGATCAGAAAGTACTCTACGATTTGAGGAAACGTCTTGTACAAGTGTTTCACTACCAATTGCATTAACTTTCTCGGTCAATTGACCATAAGTATATAACATACCACCGGCTTGGGCTAAGATACCAACGACACCAGCCATGACCCATTTACGCATACCTGCTATTAAAGCCAAGTCTTTTTCTACAAGAGCCATTCTTGTATTAAGTTCAGCTAAATCATCAGTTATTTCGTTCATTAGTTAAGAACTCTCGGCATAGCCTTTATGGTGACCCCGGTCTTCATCAACCCCCGCTGGTCACGGTCAAAATCAATCACCCATTCCGATGGTATCGGCGTATGAGTAACCTCCTTTTTTAACGACCGCACTGCGTCAACTAACTCAGTCATATCAAATCCTTCACTGGATAATTCTTTTTCTTCAATGGTGGTGATTAACGTTTGGACTGTTGCCACCAGTGCTTCATTTTGCTTTAGATGTGATTCAACGATTTGCTCGATCAAACTATTTAACTGTTTGGCAACATCTGACAAACCTTTAACATCGACCAACTTCGGGATAATCTGAATTTCAGCACCCCGTTGTCTTGCTTTATCTAGGCTGTCAGGCATTGTCTTAAATTCTCAACCATGGTTAATCTTTTTTGATGATGATCCCATAACTTCTGAGCCTTCTCGGTTACCTCAAATTGTTGACCGTCCTCCGTTATTATATCGGTAAATTGCATATCCCCAAAATCCTGACCTTTCTGCATGAGTAAATGTGGCTGACCACCCACCCCATATTCTTCCGTTATTCCCATCCAATTATTCACGGTCAGTCCTATTGCATTGGAAATATAAATCTTATCTCCCGTTTCGCCTTGGTGCGTTTGCCCTTCAAGTTCAAATACATCTTGAAGTGTATCATCTGGAACTGGCTCGATAGTTTTCCCGGGTATACCGGGCATTGATATGATAACTGGCACTTGATCATAGCCTTCAAAAGCTAAAGCAATCATTCGATGTCTACCTTGATGCCCGACAATTTTCCAACTGCCATCTTTTTGTTGCCTGACTTCCAAGAACGGTGTTTCAATTTGTAACTTGGTTTGTTCATCGGTCATTTTAGTTAATTGTTCCGGGTCAAGATCGGTCACCTCAGTTACGATTTGCATCCTGTGGTCTAGCCCCGGGGTAGTGGCAGGAAGGAACTGCCGGGGATCAATCATTGCTACAAACCCACCAGTCATATCTTCTTCGATGATATTGCCAGTATATTCAGAAATCAGATCGATTAATCGCACACGTTTGAACCCAACTTTTTTAATTGGAAATCCTTCAGCTTGAGCTAGTGGATCACCCCGGTCATCTCTAACTACATCGGATGCTCCCGGGGTACCTTCGTCACCAGCGTCACCAGTGTCACTACCCTCAGACACATCTCTATATGAAGGGTCAAATTTCGGGTCAGTTACATCGTATGCTCCCGGGGTGCCTTCACCAAACTCATCTTCATATGCGTAAATGTCCTGCTCCATCACGTCACGCTCGGTCATCTTCGGTGCCGGTCCAATAACTTTCAACCCAAAGTCTTCATATAATTCCTTGATACTTACCTCCTTCCCTTGTTTGCGAAGTGCTGCCTGTTTAGCAGTTATCATTGCAGGTAATAGTTGTGCACTCTGCCGTGCCGTATCTTCACCCTGTCGCATGGTTGCAACAAGCTGATCCTTTACTTGCTCATAGATAGTTTCTGCCTCGGTCAATGATTCCTGATTTGCCTGTGCAACTTCAATCATTTGTTGCACATGAGTCGATACTGGACCCTCGCGTAATTCAAGTGATGTATGATGTTCCTCACGTATCGTTAAGTAAGGTCTCATCTGATCGAGCATTTCTACATTCGGGGCAACCTCGGTTAAAAATTTACCCATGGGGATCGCAATGTTTGCACCAGTCCCATCGATCTGTTTGATAATATAATCGGGTAAACCTTGTATTTCAGTCAGTGCTTCAGGTCGGATATAGACATGTTCCTCTGGATCGATAGTGGCAATAAATTCCTCATACCGTTTCTTGTCTCGATCATTGGTCTTGCTGGATTGTGCATAATTGATTCGTTGATCAAGTGCGTTTTGTCCTGCCTCTGATGAAATCCGTTGGTGTATGTCCTTGATGGCACCAGTCACGGATGGATCAACATAGCCTTTACCTTTACCCGGGGTTAGCATATTGATAACTGCTCTGGCAACTACGCCCGTACCACCAGCAGCCAGTGCTTCACGGTCCAAACCTTCAAATATCTCAGCGTTAGGATTTGATGTGGCAATCTCATTCAACCCATGCAATACACCTTCAAGTACTTCCTGAAATGCCTCGTATCCACCAGCAACCATAAGGTCTGTCAGATTCCTTAGAATCCGATTTTTAACTTTTGGTGGCACACGATTCAGTAATTTTTCAATACCGAACTTCTCACTACCATAGGTGATAACACCACCAGTTAAAAGACCAGCATCAGTAAGACCGGATTGCCCTAACGTACCAGATTCTTTTTGGGCTTCAGCAGCCTGATCAGCACCCTGCCCAAACAACCCAACAAGACTGGCACCACCACTGAAAAGGGCAGTTAAAATTTGACCAGCAACCTGCCCTGTACCTTTTACTACATCGATTCCAACACTTTCCCAGTAGGACAGACTAGCCCTTTCTTCTTCAGTTAGTGATAGTGCATCACCACCTTTTTTAATCATGCCGCCCGTTTTTTGAAGATTCCCACCAACATCTAAAAATTTATTGATTAGAACTGGCAGAGCATATTCATTCATGTGTGGGAACTGTTCGTTCAACCACTCATTTGCAATGTCGGCACCAAGCAATTTATTGACGCTTCTAGCGTAGACATCATACGCATGACCCAGACCTTTAAAGGCACCACCAAAATATTCAATTGCTCCTGCTGGAAGATTAGCCGCAACATCACCAAAATCAACTGTGGAATCCCTAACCTCCTTTTCAAGAGCCTCAAGGTTGGCTACATCGTCATGACTGACCGCGGCATTAGTATCGGTTTCTAAATATTCTGCTGTACCGGGACTACGG
>Ga0255055_10003440_pt1 | contig 10704 bp, 9 predicted proteins | sample JV7_2_27_MG_FD_188633 | JGI IMG/M metagenome (GOLD analysis project Ga0255055, IMG submission 188633) | Seawater microbial communities from Jervis Inlet, British Columbia, Canada - JV7_2_27 | ecosystem: Environmental > Aquatic > Marine > Inlet | place: Canada: British Columbia | collected... | reverse complement strand
CCGCTTTCAGCTGTGAAATTTAATGATATGGGGTGGCCGGCTTGCTCCGGAATGGGTGGCCGGAATCAATCGGAATGGGTGGCCGGCTTCGCCCGGAATCGCCGGCCGGAATCGTCCGGAATATGCATTCAGATCGATATTGCGTTTGGTGATGCAGTTACCCCGCAAGTAGAAGAGCATAATTTTCCTTCATTGCTTAAAATGTCCAGCCCGCGAATACGAACATACCCAAAAGAAACGGTTGTAGCGGAAAAATTGCAATCCATGATTCGTCTTGGGATGCAAAACAGTCGTATGAAAGACTTTTTTGATCTCCTTTGGTTGTCCAGACTGTTTATATTTGAAGGATCTATTCTCCTCGAAGCTATTCAATCGACTTTCCAGCGGAGAAAAACCAGTATTCCCACAGAACTTCCGCTGGCCTTAAAAGATGAATTTTCCACAGATAATGTCAAACAAACTCAGTGGAAGGCATTTCTGAAAAAGAATGAAATATCGGGCATGTCTGAAGATTTCTCAGATATTATCACGAAGCTGCATGATTTTTTAGCTCCGCCGCTTAAAGCAGCTTCGTCAGGCAATAGCTTTCCACTATTTTGGTCTCCTGGAGGGGTATGGCAACCAAAAATAAATTAAATATTAATGAGTAAAGACTATTTGAAGGCTTTTTGCTTTGAAGAATTTATCAGATATAGACAAACAAATTAACACGGTTAAAGAGGAACTAACTGCTTTAAAAGTAAGAAAAGCTGAACTGCAAGATAGAATCAATCGGCTACAGGGCTTGAAGCAATCAATTGCAGATGAGCAGCTTCCGTTTAATCAGAAATCTGAATCGTACCTTACAAACGAATCAACGGATGAACAAAAAATTATTTTCTTTCGATCCTTGTTCCGAGGGCGGGAAGATGTCTACCCAAGACGCTTTGAAAGCAAGCGTACCGGTAAAAGCGGTTACCAGCCGGTCTGCCGGAAAGAGTGGATCAGGCCTTTTTGTCAAAAACCCAAAATCAAATGCGGGAATTGTGAAAACAGAGATTTTACGCCACTTTCGGACGATGTCATTCGAAACCACCTGATTGGCAATGATCCAGCTGACCGATACCGGCGTGAATTTTTGATCGGTGTAGTAGATGATATTGTCGCCAAATACGGTTATCTCGTCGTGGACGAGTGCCATCATATTTCCGCAAGAAGCTTTGAGATCGTTGCCCGGCAGTGCAAAGCAAAATATGTTACCGGCCTTTCAGCGACAGTTACCCGTAAAGATGGTCACCATCCGAATTTTTGACTTTGCCAATTTCATGGAGAGGTACTCTAAATCAATCTGCTGGTCGATTGCACAGAATCCACGACAGCAAAAAGGATGTAATGATTTACGATTACGTGGATTTGGGTGTACCAGTTTTGGCAAGAATGTACGATCGGCGAATTAAAGGCTATAGTTCAATAGGCTATGAAATCGAAGAGGGCCAATCTTGATGCGTGGGCACCGTCGATACCGGGGCGAACCCAACTCCCCCGACTCCCAACTCGACAGTGTTTTCTGAAAACTCATTGACGAGCGTCGATATTTTCAATCGGTTGAACGGATTTCCAAGCAAAAGTTCTGTGTGAAGTTTGCCATAAATCATAATTGCGTTGTAAGTTCAGCCAGCTTTCGGGAGTTGAATTCGGAAAAGCTTTTGACAAACGTAACGCCATCTCAGGAGTAATCGCTTTATGCTCATTGATTATTGCAGATACTGCTTTTCGCGATACTCCTAGCCGCTTAGCAAGATCAGTATTTGAAATTTTTAATGGCGTCAAATAGAGATTTTTTAGTATACGACCCGGATGGGCAGGACATCTTTTCTTTTCAGTCATAATATGACTCCCAGTTGATGGTAAGTTTCAATGGGTATTTCAATAATATCCATTACACTTCAGTGGTAATCGGTATAGTCTATATTGTAGGCATCACCATGGATAAATTTAAAAGTGATTCTCCAGACTGCAATTGAAATGTAACCCATAGGGTAACACATGTCAATAAGTATTCCGCTTTATAAAAAGAAAGAAGGATATAGGTAATTTCCTATATCCTTCAAATTAACTAAATGGTGCAGAAGGCCGGAATTGAAAAATTATTAATAATATCAAATAGTTAATAAAATCAAAGCTAGTTTAAGCGACATTAAGCTAGTTTTTGTACAGTCCTGGCTGCATATTCGCATATCAATTGCATATCCATTCTCTTTTCTTTACTTATAAGTAGGCTCTTTGTTCGGATTGGATTTAGAAATCCATAAAAAATCCCAATGTGCAACATAGGGCACGAAACCTATCAAAAATAAAGGCTCAAAAAAGAATGGATTGGCCATTGCCTAATCTGCAAAATTATATGTTTGAACTACAACAGGGATTTTTTTGTCAGGATACCTAATTTAAATAGCCGAAAACCGTCAGACTCTGTCATATTCCAGCCATAGGAATCATCAAAGGCCTGCTTCTCCAAGGAGCAACCCAAAGGCTTTATAAAAGTATACGACGCGGTATGAGTATTAAAAGAGCAGGCAGTGAAAATTTCTTTACCATCGACTATTTTTTAAAAACCTCGACTTTCAAGGGCTTTGGTGGATGAGGAGGATGACCGCTACACATCGTAACAAGGTGTTCCGGGCATGCTGTAAGGCCACACAGGAGATCCATTTCGGCTCTTAACTCTATGTAATCGCCCGGTCTGCTAACTGGTTCATCAATGAGAAGCATGCCATTTTGAGGATCATAGTGTGTATTCATAAACACATTTAAGGGATCAGGTATGTTTCCTGGAGATATCCCGTAAGTATCAAAAACTTCTGTTAAAAGCTCCAGACATCCGGGCCTAGGATCTAACCCCGCAACTGTTTGCACCTTTGCCGTACACATCCTGAACAACAGATCATGGACCCCTCCAGGTACAGGCGAATCGGCGACGATGATCATCATTGAATTCTCAATGGTGGACATCAATTGATGCCCAGTAGTGATTCCCCGAAGCAACTCCCACACATAAGGGCTGTCCACCTTTCCAGCATGTCTTCTCGTATATGACTGGCTGAGCTTTTCCGAATGATCACTTTCGTTGAACATAACCAAGTCTCCGACTTGCTTCCCTTCGATGTCCGCTATCTTGAGATACTGTCCCTTTTTGACAGTAAAAGCCGCAGCACTCTCGGGTGCAATAATCTTTTCGAAGACTAGTTTCCTTTTCATATATATACCTCCTTTGTCCTTGAAGAATAGAATAATCCCTCCTCCGAAATTTCATCAAAACCTCCTGCCGTTGCAAATATATCCCCCGACTTGTTCATTGAATAATAAGACGGGGAATAAACGTGGTCAGGGGTTGGAAAACCATGATCAGGATTAGACAGATTATCTGAAGCATGATAAAAGGCAGAGCAGCTCGGTATATATCAAGAATGGAGATATCAAATTCATCAGCTACCGCCACCCTCATGCAAATCACGCAAAACCCGTAAGGAGGAGTTAAGAAAGCCACCTGCATGTTAATCAGGAATAAAACACCATACCACAAGGAGTCGATGCCAACTGCTTTAACCGCTGTTACAAAAATGGGCGCAAAGATCATGATTACTGCAAAATCATCAAGGAACATGCCGAATAGAATGATTGCCACCTGCGTGGCAATAATTAAACCCCAGCCGCCACCAGGAATCGCCTCTGCTATTTTCTGGGCCAGTTGCAGGGCCCCAAGTCCGCTGTAAACGGAGGTGAAACAACCAAGGGCAATCAAGAGCCAGGCGATCATAGAAGTGATTCGCAGGGTAAAGAAAACCGCTTCCTTCACAACTTTCCAAGTGAGACGACGATAAATCGCTGCACAGATGAATGCGCCAGTCGCCCCTAATGCGGAGGCCTCCATGGGCGTAACGATACCGGAATAAATCCCACCCACTATAACTAACAGGAGAATCAGTGGAGCGATGACACCCTTAAGTTTTAATAATCTCATTCGCCAGCTGATTGTTGTCAGTTCTTGGGCCGGGGGACCTAGGCCTGGCCGTAAATGACAAATGATTCCGATATAAAGGATGTATAAAAAAGCTAAAAGAAGCCCAGGTCCCAAAGCCCCGAGGTACATGCGACCAACAGATTCCCCTGTCACAGAAGAATAGATAATAATTTCGATGCTAGGAGGAATTATCAGCCCTAATAAAGCACCGGCCATGACAGATCCTACAGCCAAGTGCTTGTCATAACCACGTCTAAGCATGGGACCAAGAGCTATAGCGCTAATAGTGAATACAGCCGCAACGAGCTCGCCGCAAATGGCAGCAAATATTGCGGAAATAAGAATGGTCCCCATAGCAAGTCCGCCTTTTAGATTGCCCATCCAGACGTGCATGGCATCGAAGAGGTCCTCGGCAATGCCAGACTTTTGCAGGATCCAACCCATTAAAACAAAAAGCGGTATGGCCACCAAATTTAGATCTTGAAGATTACTGTAAGATGCAGAGGCTAAAATATAAATGTGATCCAGGCCCCAGAAGCTGATGGCAAATACTACAGCCACTCCACCTATTGCGAAGGCGATTGGAATACCTGTTGCCAACAAAGTTAGCAGACAGGCAAATAGTATAAAGGTCAGGAGCTCAACGCCCATCACTGATCTTATCCTTTCCCTGCCTGAGGATGCGAATCTTTTCAACTAATTGAGCAATCCCTTGAAGCAGCAGTAAAATCACACCGAGCGCTAATGCTATCTTCTTCGGATAAATTGGTCCTTTAAATGCAGACCAGCTTCTTTCGTTTAATAGGATAGATTGCCAAGCCATCTCAGATGTCGTCCAAGCTAAGATACCTGCAAAGAGCAGAAAGAAGATGGCTGTAACCAAATCCATCTTTGTTCGACGTCTCAGGCTCCAACGAGCATAAAAGGCATCCATTCTCACATGGCCATCTTCGAGCAATACGTATCCTCCCCCTAAAACTACCATAGCCACAAAGAGTATCGAGAGAATTTGCCCCGCCCATGTGGTGGGAGCATTGAACACATACCTCGCGATGACCTCATACATACTGACCGCAACAATGGGCAGTACTAGAAATGCCACTGCCTTGCCCACCCAGTTATTTAGATTGTATACAGCCTTCACTAAAGTCGATATTATTTTCATGCTCAACGCTCCCCCTGAAGAAGATTAAACACTCTGGTGAAAATCCCGGGTTCATCAATTCGAATCACCAGGCAATACCTTTTTCCTTCATGAACGCCTTATATAGCTCAACCATCTTTTTTGAGTGGGGACTTAACCCTTCAATCTCATCCCAGAAACTTCTTGAGGCAGCCCGAAGTTTAGCGATCTCTGCAGGCGGTAGGGTTCTAACTTTTACACCGTATTTCTTGGCAGCGGATAGCGCCTGGTCGTTGGCTCTATCGTACTCTACTCCCAAGGAATAAACATTGGCATCAACGTGGTCTTGAATTTGCCTCTGAAGATCCGATCCAAGTGCGTCCCAAGCCTTTTTGTTTACGAGCAAATGGGTTCCGGGCGTGAGTAATGCTGGAAATGTGACGTGTTTTACCACCTCTTTTAGGTTAGTTGTTTCCAGTTCAGCAACCGTCCAAGTCATACCATTGATAGTACCCAATTTCATAGCCGTGTAAAGATCCAAGCCAGGCACTTCTACAGGTGATGCCCCAAATTGTGTCAACCAGAGGCAATTTGGTATAGCGAACACCTTTTTGCCCTTGAAACTGGCGGTGCTTTCGACCGGAAAGGTACTTTGAAAAGTCAGCTGCCCATCGTGAAAATTTGTTAGGAAATGAATGTTATGCTGGGCGTATTCCTGGCGCATGATATCTGCCATACCCCACAGTTGATGGAGCACAAAAACGTCGTCCCTATCTCTTGTGCCAAATGGCATCTCTGATCCGAGGGCTGATGGTACTCTGTCTGCAGCCATGCCAGCGATGATGTGGCCCGCTTCAATGGCACCCTTAGAAACCGCATCAACTATAGAATCGGGTCCGACAAGAACTCCGACCGGAAATACCTCGACCTTAACCTGCCCTCCGCTGCCTTCTTCTATCAGCTTGGCAACACCTTTAGTGTTGATAGCGAAGTCGGCATCCCCTTCTGGTAGGGCGCTTTGCATTCTCCATTTGAACTTGGCCTTGTCGGCAGCTTGCGTGCCTCCTGCTATCAAAATACAAATCAAAACTGAAATTAGACAGAAAAGATCTCTTCCTTTCATAGCTCACCTCCTTGGTTTAGATTAAAAGCAGATTGCAAAGGTTCCAGAACAAAACCTACCATATAATTTTAGATCCAATAGCAAGATGGGAACGTCCTAATAGTAAAGGTTAATTATAAGTGTAACGATTTTTCAACAATGACAGTGTTGACCCTGATACGATTTGGTGAAAATAATAAGGCTGGTTTTATTAATACAGACTATGTCTCAATAATTGAAAGATATCGCATTTTTGTTGGATATTCGTTGGATATATGATGAGTATTGTATTTTCGATCTCAAGATGCAAATTAATCAAAGATATTCGTGTTTTTCTTTATAGTTATAGACTAAGAAGTCTAATTTCCTGATTTTTTATTTAATGAATTTTGGAATTTTTCTGAGTTTGTAACCCAACCGAAAAAGTTTTTTATATTAAAAAGGCTAGCCACCTGATTCTCTTCAGGACCGGCCTGCATGGTAGCATCTTCGATCACTATTGGCCAATATTCATGAAAATAAGCGTCTCTTACCGTGGATTCAACGCAGACATTTGTGGCCACTCCAATGAAAAACAACGCTTTGAGGTTACGGGTTCGCAACACTTCGTCTAGATTAGTATTAGTAAAGCCACAATAGCGAGACTTCTGTACGACAAGATCACCGGGTAACGGAGTTAGCTCATCGACTATCTCAGCATCCGATTTCCCCCAGATCAGAAGATCTCCCTCAAGCTCTGGTCTTGCTCTCATTAAACACAGTGCTAACTCTTTATGAGGATTAGGAGATTCGTAGCCGCCCGCAGTGGATAAATCTGGTGAATAGCCCATTTGAAGGAAGATAATCTGTAGATCCGCACCTCGTGCTGCTGATAAGACCTTTTGTGCTGCAGAAATAACTTGAGGGGCCTTAGAAATATCGAGGCCAGCAAGGTCAAGCAGGCCTCCTTTCTTCAAGAAAGCGTTCTGCATGTCAACCACGACCACCGCTGACCTCTGGATATCAACTTCTACTTCATCAGGTTCAGCAAGTATCTTGATCACAGTATGTTCACCTAATCCCAATTTTTATCTCCTTTTTCAGTATGTATTTAGCATCTAACTTGGCCTTTGCTAGCGTTGTATTTGATAATATCTCTGATAAAATTGCCCCACTTCTTTGTTTGGAGCATCTAATTTTTCTGACGTGCATATTTTCAATGGCGAAACGCCGTTCATCGAAACAGCTAAATAGTCCAGTTCACTAAAGAGATCAGGCGAGGTCCTTTAAGCATTTAATAAGTTTATACAAAGGCATGTTTAGCTGGATTATCTAGTGTTTGAGCTTAAGGTAAAAAAATTAATTCTTTCTTTGGCTGCTTGCCCTTGAGAAGGGAGAAAAGCCGCGTTTGCCAGCTCACCTTCCGCCGATAGAGGAAGCTTGTCTTTAAGTCCAAAACCCGCATACTTTTTGAAAAACCGGATATCGTCCCTGCCGGTGAAGAAAGCTCAAGTAGCATCTGCGCCTTAGGGTTTGATTTTTGATAAACATGGATACCTTTTGAAATTTATTTTTTATCCTTTAATCAAGACAAGTCAATTTAGATAAAACAACTCAGATTTTATAAAATTGACAATGCCATGCTTAGATGATTGGGATGATTTGATTTCTGTGTAGTTATCAGAAAATGTTTAATAGTCAATAGTGATTTATTGGGTAGGTTTTGGGTATATTATTTAACCATTACTGGGTAGATAGAAGGTAGGTTCTGAGGTTAACGCTTTTATTTTGTATCCCGATTTTTTTTCTTATATTTTTGCGATGTGACTCAATCGTATATGGGGAAAGATTTAATAATCCTGCTATTTCTTTTGTGATTTTACCATTCTTTATGAAATTTGTAATATGGATTTCTGTTGGTGTAAGATTATAGATGCCTGACAGATCTCGTATTAGAGGTGAAATTATATCATTTATAGTTGATTCTACGATCTCCAAAAATGTCTTTTGTCGCCTATTCAGGCTGCTATTCTTTAATTTTTCAATATAAGGGGCTAACAATTGCCTCATATTAAACTGAATATTCTCTTTAAATTCAATTTTATCTTCCTCTCTTCTTTTCAACAAAACTTTCAGCGCAATATTTACCTCTTCAAGATCTCTGGCCTTCGCTTCCAATTCCACAGTACGTTCACGCACCCGTTTTTCGAGCTCATTTTGGGCTTTTCGCAATTCTGCCTCCAGCCTATAGCGTTCTGAAATATCCGTTATCACAGCAAAACTCCCTCTTAAATTGCCATTTTTATTATAAAGTGGGGCGGGTGAAATATTTGTTTGAATCTTTCTTCCATCTTTTCTGGTCCATACTAATTCGTATGGGCTATAGTCCTGTATATTTTCTTGTTTAGCCAACTGCCGCCTTAAGACCTTTATATTTTCATCATCCAAAAAGTCTGTTATGGGACGCCCGATTATTTCCTCTCTCGAATAACCCCAAATCTCACACATTCTATCGTTGACATAAGCTGACAAGCATTCCCTATCAATTTCACTAATACCATCAGTCATAGTTTCAACAAGTGTTCGATATCGCTCTTCGTCCGCTCGCAGTGCTTCTAAGTCCCAAGCCATGTTATTATATTCTCCCATAAAATTCTGTCCCCTGGGCTTCGTCATATTTTCGCCCAGTTTCGTTTAAATACAAATGATTGTATATCAATCACCTGTGTTTATTCAACCTATCTAATTGGTAAGGGCCCTTAATTGCAACTGTAACTTTTTTGTTAATTTTTCACAGTAATTCAAACATAATTTCTTTTAAAATTAGAGAAAATTTATGTAGATATTTAAAATTTTATAACATTTCGGTCGTTAAAAAAAAATTTTGTTTTAATCATATCCTGCATGAGGGATAGACTTCTAATCAATATTTTTCATCATTTTTTTCAAGTGATATATTTAATTGGTATTACCAAACTAAGGAGAGTTTGATTGATCTATTCAGGGAAATGAAGATAGGCGCTTGGATGACCAGCATTTCTTTTGCGATAGCTCCATGAGGGATCTCAAATGAATAGATGAAGAAGGTTAGATCTATGTTATTGCAAAATCGGATTCAAGAATTACCCCTATTATTGAATTTAAACTGACCTGCAGATGTCAAAAAATACAAGAAGTTATCGAAAAGGAACCATGCAGCCTTATGTTATCTGAAGATTGGTAGAGATATAGTCAATAGTTGTGTATGAAGAATTAGGCGGCAATCCGTTTTTCTTCGATACCATTGACAAATTTTACTCCTCCAATGACTTCTGCCAGGCGTTGTGGGTGGTGGAGTCGAATCCATCGTTTCTGCGCACGCTGGCAGAGTTTAAAGGCGATAGTGATAACGCTTTGCGCTGAAAAACAACCGCGCACCTTGTTTGTCCGTAACCTTACCGTTGCAAAAGTGGATTCAATCGGATTGGTCGTTCTGATGTGTCTCCAGTGCTCAGCCGGAAAATCGTAAAAGGTCAGCAGCACCTGATGGTTCTTTTGGAGACACTCGGCGGCCTTGGGATATTTGGCGCCGTAAACATTGATAAAATCATCAAAGTGACGCTGTGCCTCATCTTTTTCGGGGGCCTGCCAGATCTGATGCAGTTTGGCTTTGGCCGTTGCCTGCAGGCTCTTTGGCAACTTATTGAGCACGTTGGCGGTCTTGTGAACCCAGCAGCGTTGCCGGCGGGTGTTGCCGTATACCTTGGTCAGTGCCTTCCAGAAGCCCAGGGCACCGTCTCCCACGGCCAACTGCGGCCCAATCTTTAGACCGCGGCCCTTGAGACTCAGCAGCAATTGGGACCAGGACAATTCGCTTTCGCGGAATCCACCCTCGATGGCAACCAGTTCCTTGGTACCGTCTTGCGTGGCGCCGATGATCACCAACAGGCACTGCTTATCGTCCATGCGCACGTTGCAGTAGATGCCATCGGCCCAGAAATATACATAACGCTTTTCCGATAGGTCACGCGCTTGCCACTGTTCCAGGTCCTGCTGCCAGATGGTCTTTAAGCGGCTGATCGTGGCCGGTGACAGCCCCGTGGCATCCCGGCCAACCAGCGCTGCCAGAGCATCGCTGAAATCACCGGTTGACACGCCTTTCAAATATAGCCAGGGAATCAGCGCTTCCATGCTTTTGGTTTTGCGAAGATACGGTGGCAAAATCGAGGAACTGAAATGAATCCTTTCCGATGGGTCTGTGTGACGGTCGCGAACACGAGGTGTTTTGACCGGAACCGGACCGATTCCGGACTGGATCTCGCGCTGCGGCCGATAACCGTTACGCACGACGCGTTGTCTGCCGATCTCGTCCTTTAAATCGGCATATTGGTTGGTAAAAAGCTCGATCTCGGCCTCCAATGCCTGGGCTAACAATTTGCGGGCTCCCTGACGAATGATGGTTGTGATCGGATCATCGATAAATGGCTCTGGCTTTTTTAAATCAATTACATTATCTTTGCT
>Ga0255055_10003439_pt1 | contig 10704 bp, 13 predicted proteins | sample JV7_2_27_MG_FD_188633 | JGI IMG/M metagenome (GOLD analysis project Ga0255055, IMG submission 188633) | Seawater microbial communities from Jervis Inlet, British Columbia, Canada - JV7_2_27 | ecosystem: Environmental > Aquatic > Marine > Inlet | place: Canada: British Columbia | collected... | reverse complement strand
AGGGCAAGGTATCAAAAACTATCTTTTCAGCTCCTTTTGTGTGGAGATTAACTGGGAGTTCCAAATCTTGAGCGAGCAATAACATTTTATCAAAGATTATCTTTTGAAGAGGATATAGCTCTTTATCTTTAATAAAGTAATGATCTAGACCAATTTCTCCAATAGCACATATATTTTGTTTATTCTTTTTAATTAAGTCAATTATTGAATCTAGTTGTTGTTCGATTTTCGCGTTCATTTTTACTTCTTCAGGATGGATTCCTAATGAGGCAAAAACTTCATTATATTGACTGGCTATTGCTAAAACTCTCTCTTGACTTATTGAACTCATTGCTACAGCAACAATTTTCTCAACTCCAACATCGCGTGCATTCATAATAACTTTATCAATTGTTAAATATAGATTAATATGACAATGGACATCAATTAAAATTTGAACCACCTTTAAAATACTAAAATGAGGATAAGAAATTAAAAGATATTATATTCTATTAATTTCAGCTCTTAAGTGAACGATCTTCTTTACTAAATCAAATTTGCTCCTAGGATATTCTTGTGTATCTAAATAATGCATTAATTGTTCTAATTCTTTTAATAAATATTTTTTTATATCCTCTTTAGTCACATTTCCCAAAATCTTAGGTAATGGCTCAAATTTTTCAGTTCTTTTGATTCTTAATGCAGAGATTGTTTTTGCCAATTGAAAATGAAATCCTTTTGACTTAGTTGGATCCGCTCCATCAAGCATATCTAATGAAGTTTGTAAACCACTGATAAACGATTCTAAATCGCTAATGTCAATCTTATCATCGCTCATAAAAATATGTTAAATCGAAATGGATAATTTTTATATATCCTAGAAAGAGTTCTATTATTTATAATTCATCATTAAATTTTTATTTTAAATCGATTCTAATGAGAATAGATTGAAAAAAAGTATTAGATTTCTTTCATCCCTCTAAAGAAAATTCTTCAAAAAATAGCTGAGTTAAGGATTTTAATGTTTTTTTTCTTAACTGATTATCATACAGACGAACTGTATCTGAAAATTCTATTTGTATCGCCTGACTATTTTTGATTCGACTTGCTCCATATTTTTGTATTATATATCCTCCTGTTAAAACATATTCCTTTCTATTTTGATGACCTGGAGCAATTGGAATGTTCAACTCATTGAATTTTCTTACTATTTTCCCTCGAAAGTTTTTACCCCATTCTTTCTTAGGCAATTTATTTGGAAACATAGATTCCAAATTGTTAGTGCCTAAAACCAATTCTACATCGCGAAATCCTTGAGGTCTCTTAGATTTTTCAAAACCATGAATATCAATCAATAAAGATCGTTTAAATTTGTTTAAATTGTAGGAAATTAACTCAAGAATCCTATTATGATAATATTGGTATATCTCTTTAGCCAAGTTAGATTTTAAGTAATAGGCTTCTGATTCTCTCCTATTAAAATCGATTTGAACTCTTCTAATTTTTGAAATGATATAAGAAGGAGTGCTAATATAATCTAAGTTTAACTGGAAAATTTTGTTAATATTTTCTATTAAATCAAATGCTAACCTCACCGTGTCTTTGTCTACTCCATGAATACCATTTATCCTGTCAGGTATATTTTCAAATTTGGTAGTACCACCGTGAGGAACTGAGAAAATTAAAGGGATTGTCCCCTCTCTACATTTGAAATAATCTTTAATATTAATAAAAATCACCTTTAGTTCAGATTACAATATCTATAGTAAAAAAAGAAATTAAATATAAAAAAATAGGTTTAGGTATATTATGTTATTGTAAAAGCGCGTAATATCGTAAACACAACAAGCCACGATGAAAACCCCATAATACCTAAAACGTAGTGGGCCCAAATGTTTTTATCTTTAACAAAGACTTCGTGACAAAAGATCCAAGACACAATACCACCAATAGAGCCAATTATTATATCAGTTGTAATATTTTGCCAACTATCGGGTCGACCTTCGAACTTCCAACCGAGATTGAGAAATAAGATATTTTCTATAGCTTCCCATAAAACTAGAACAATCAATGAACAAATAAAAACAAATAATAACGAAAAAATGGGCGTGTGTCCTTTGTGTTTAGGGATAGTATAGAATAAGCTAAAAATAAGAAAAACGGCTATTCCAAAACAGAAGTGACCGATTGAATAGAAATCAAACCACGCAATACCCACCGTAGAGAGATCTGTAGCAAATAAATCTACAAAAAGCATAATTTTCTCACATTTTATTTTTGTTAATATTTTTTTGAATTATAATTTAAATTTAAGATAGATTCTATATTCTAAATATCACAAAAAGTACAATATTATATGTGTTATCTTTGCGAAAAAAAGTTGCATTTGTAGTTTTTTATCAAAAACAAAATATTTACAGCTTTAATGCATTAATTGCTGCAATAGAAACAGAACATAAGCTAAATGATATCGAAATTTATTTTATTCGTGGTTATGAGAATCTCTATAACGATTTAGAAAAAATTAGCGATTCTCATGTAAAAACAGTATTAGGTATCTCGTTCTTTACTACTCAATTATGGGAGATTAGTGATTTAGTTAAATCTTTACGAGACAAATATAAGAACACAGTTTTATTTATTGCAGGTGGCCCACATCCTACTGGAGATCCCGAAGGAACTCTTAAAATGGGTTTTGATTTAGTTGTGAGGGGAGAGGGCGAAGAAACTTTAATAGATATACTTAATAATGTTAAGAATGATAAAAATTTTAATGATATTGAGGGAGTTGCTTACTTAGGCAAAGATAATAATCTAATTTTAACTAAAAAGAGGAAATGGATCAACTTCGATAAATATCCTCCTTTACCAAGTAAACCTGTTAAATATGGAGCAATTGAAATAACTCGAGGTTGTCCTTATGTATGCTATTTTTGTCAAACTCCTTATATTTTAGGGAGCGCTCCAAGACACAGAAGTATCACATCTATATGTGATGCTATTAGGATTATGAAGGAATATGAAAAAACTGACATTAGGTTTATATCTCCGAATGCCTTTTCTTATGGATCGTCTGACGGAAAAACACTAAATCTTCCTATTTTAGAACAGCTACTAATTAATATTAAAGAGATAATCGGAACTGAAGGAAGGATATATTTTGGAACATTCCCTTCTGAAGTTAGACCTGAACATGTAACTGAAGAGACGCTAAGATTAGTTTTAAATTACGCTGCTAATGACAATATCGTAATTGGCGCTCAATCTGGTAGTCAAAGGATATTAAATTCGTGTAATAGAGGCCATTCAGTTGATGATGTTTATAACGCGGTTAAATTAACAAAAAAAGCGGGTATAATCGCAAATGTAGACTTTATTTTTAATTTGCCTAATGAAACAGAAGAAGATATAAATCTAACCATAAATTTTATGAAGGAGTTGTCAGATATGGGAGCGAAAATACATACACACACATTCATGCCCTTACCTCTTACAGTATTTGCAAATGAAGCCGTGAAAGAAATTGACGAAAAAACCAAAAAGATTATCACGAATTTAAGCTCGAAAGGATTGGCTTATGGAGAATGGGAAAAACAGGAAAAAATAGCTAAAAAAATAGCCAATTATTTTAAATTGAAGAATTTAGGTGATTGAAAATCTATTTTTCTCTCGTTTAATAAATCCTTCTTTGATTAGTAGAGGTAAAATTTCTTTTAATTTTTTTGAGTTGATCTTTAATTCTTTGAAAATTTCAGCTTCAGTTAAATTACTGCTTGCGATGAGGAGTTTTAAAATTTTTCCCCTAATTTCTCTATTTGATCCTTTAAATTTTGATTGTTTTCTATAATGGGCGCTTCTTTTATTCAATTCAGGGTGAGATTTCTTTAACATAACTCCGTAGTCCATAAGAGCATAGTACCATTTTCGCACATTAGAACGATCTAAAGTTTTTCTTACAATTGGCATGATAACCTTATCTTGAATTGAAGATTTGCCAGGAAAAAAGAAATAGATATAGACGCGTCTAATATTTACCTCAATAAAAAATGTGGGCATATTAAAAGCAAAAGCTACTATCGATGAGGCTGTATTGTGACCAATTTGAGGAAATGATTTTAAATCTTAACATCAGCAGGTAAAATTCCAATAAATTCACTCACTACCTTTTTAGCTATCGTTTTTAGCGCTACGGCCCTACGGTTATAACCTAAACCTTGCCACACTTTTAACACATCGTTAAGGGGTGCATTTGCCAGTGCTTGAAAATCAGGAAACTCTTGGATAAATTGTTGGAACTTTTCTGCTACTCTATTAGTTTGAGTCTGTTGTAGCATCATCTCAGATATAACAATATTATAAGGATTGATCTCATTTCTAAAAGGAAAATCTCTCCTATATTGTTTAAAATACGAGTAAATAATATTTTGGAAGGTCTTAATAACCTCTTGATTTAAACCTTCTTTCTTATATAATTGATGAAATTCCGTTATAAGAATTTGTTAACACCTAAAATATTGAAAATTAATTAATAGAGAGAAGTATTGAGTTTACAATAAGATTAATATATTTGCTCCTTTGAATCTTGCATGTTCGAGCAGTCTTAATGAAATTAAAAGATTCTGCCAATGTTGTAAGATAGGAAATATTATATAAAATTGAAACATTCTTATCGTTTCGCATGAAAAGTTTTTCTAATTCTTTCTCAATTTGCTTCACACTTGAAGAGTTCGCTTTTTTTCTTGCTCTTGCGATTATTTCTTGCACTGATTCATTAAATTGAATTTCCCGGATACTTGTTGTTAAAGAACTTACTACAATGGTATACATAAGAACGGTGTCAAAATCCGTACCGTGCATTGCTGCTAGTTTGATTTGAATATCTTGATATATTTCGCGTATGAGGTTTTCGTCCACGCCCTTAATTTTCTTAAAAGGTGCAAAAAATTTCATGTAGTCGCCTTCTAAAAAGAATTGTATATTTTGGTTAAAGAGATTTTCGTACTTTTTGATGATTTGACCCGAATTTTTAATTTTGATTGAAATTTCAGGGGTCCTACCTATGATCGTGTCGCTACCACTCTTATAAAACTGCTGTTTAATAAGATTGTCGGTTGCGTCGTATAAACGCTTCAGTTGAGCATCTATTATCAAACCACCTAGATTACACTCCAAAATTTAGTTGAAATTATAATAAAAGTAATTTATTTTATTCTTTTCGAAATCTATTCATAATTACTACAAAAATTTAGAAGTATAAATAAAACATTGAGAGATTAAAAATGGGACCATATTTTCAAGTAGACACAATTTGGACTCAAGAAGGTAGAAGGTTTCGGAACTACTCTAAACATATGACTTACATATTAGCAGTATTGTTCTTTATAATCGGCGCCGTCCTCTTTTATTTGTGGTTTAATGTAATTTAATATTTAAGAACAATTTTTTTTTATTCTTTTTGATATTAATCTTATTTAGCAAGTTATTTTTTCAAATTGCAGATCTTAACATTAAAATGTAATAGGAGGGAATTTAAATTGTCGAGTCAACCTAGAAAAAGGGTGGAATTAATGGCACCTTTGAAAAATTTTAAATCTTTGAATGCTGTTTTAGGTAAAGCAGACGCGGTTTATTTTGGCGTAGAAGCTTTTAATATGAGAATGTTTAGTGATAATATCAAGTTAGACGATTTAAATAGTATCGTTAAAATGTGCCACGATAACGATATTCTAGCTTATATAACCACGAATGTGATAGTATATGAAAACGAATTTGACCTCCTTAATAAAGTGTTAGATAATGCAGTCGAAGCAGAGATAGATGCTGTAATCGTGCACGATATAGGTGTTATTGAAACCGTTAAAGAAAAAGGATTACCGTTTCACATCTCAACGCAGGCCAATATTTCAAATTCTCGAACCGCAAACTTCTACGAAAAGTTAGGAGCGGAAAGATTAATTCTCGCAAGAGAACTTTCCTTAGAACAAATTAAAGATATTAAAAATAAAGTTACAACAGCTGAGATAGAAACTTTTGTTCACGGGGCTCAATGTACTTCTATTTCCGGAAGATGCTACTTTTCAGCCGAGGTATGTGGTTCTCAAGAATACTCTGCTAATAGAGGAAGGTGCGTACAACCTTGTCGCAGAAAGTGGAGGGTATACGACGATCAATCAAACGAATTTCTCTATGACGGAGTGTTTTTTATTAATTCCAAAGATTTATGCATGATCGAACACATCCCAAAGTTAATTGAAGCCAATATTGATGCATTTAAAATAGAAGGGCGAATGAGAGATCCAATTTATATCGAAGAAACGACTGCGTGTTATAAGGAAGCCATTGATGCGCACTACGACAAAACATTTAATGAGGATAAAGTCCAAGAATGGCTTAAACGATTAAGTAAAGTGTATAATAGGGGTTTTTCAACGGGTTTTTACTTTGGACAACCAAAGGGAAGCGAAATCCAACGAGAACTTGATGGAAATGTAGCTAATTTTAAAAAAGTTGAAATTGGAAAGGTTCTTTCCTATTTTTCCGATAAAAAAGCCGCAAAGATACTCCTATCAAGAGGAAAATTACAGCTAGACGACGAAATATTCATAATTGGAACCCATACAGACACATATTTGCGTCAGAAAATTACTTCAATACAAATTAAACAAAAAGGAAATCTAACTGAAACACCGTTTATTAAAACGCAAAAAGATAGAATAACCGTGGGAATTTTAGTTGATACAGAAGTTAAAAAGAATGATAAAATCTTTAGACTTGAAGCTAAATAGGAATATTTCTAAAATTAATAAAATTAATAAAATAAAAAAAAGTTTTAAGTAATTTCTTCCAAGGTTTTACTTTGGTTAGAATATAGCCTTTTTATAAATCTTCAGCTAAATCTTCGTAAGCCTCTAAGGCTAATTCAATAATCTCTTGAAAGGCCATTGCATCTTGAAGATTACCTTCAACGGTAATGTCGCCAGCCATATAGGCGCTAGTGGCGTCAACTTCGCCAAATAACATACCAGAGCCTACCTCTTTTGTGGCGGAGAATGTAAACGATGGATTTTCCACATCACCCTCACCAAATTCCATAGAGCCATCATGGGCTTTGAGCCAAAATTTCTTATTTGCGTCGGTTATGTTCATCTGGATAGTGATATCCATGTCTTCAAGCTCTTCTTTCAGGTCTTCATTTTCTTCGGCAATTTGTTTGAATAATTCGAAAACTTTTAAACTATCCATTACATCCGAGGCAGCCGCTCCGGCGTCAAATTTTCCTTTCATTTCTTTTACTAATGCTTCGTCAACCATTTTATACTCAACCTTTTTGGTTTATTTACTTTTTCAATTTTACTTTTTGGTTATTAATTTTGATTTTCAAAAAGATGTAAATTACAAATAATTGTAAAATACTAGTAAGTATAAGCAGTACTATATAAAAAAGTTTCATTTTAGGCAGACAAAAATCAGAACAATATCCCAAAGTTAAAATCGTTATAATAATCTTAAGTTGGTTTTAGTCTGTTTTTTCTAATTTCATAAATTTTTTCTTTAAATTGAATCAAAAAAAGAATAGCATTGATAATAAAAGGTTAAATTTAATTGTAGCATTGCTTAAAGATTAAGAAATTTTAGATTAATTTTAAAAATGGCGCCCACACCGGGAGTTTCATCGCGTATGGTTTTCATACGCGGATTTGAACCCGGGTCGCAGGAGTGACAGTCCCGAATGCTGGACCGGACTACACTATGTGGGCTTAATTAATAAAAAACAGATTGAATCTATTTTAATATAACGGATGAAATACTTCTAAATATAAAAATTTTATTCTAAATTCCAATCTTTGCTATTTTCCGATTAAAAGAATTCATGTGGATAAAAATAATAGCGTATTTATTATAAAAATTTTAAATGATCGAAATTTTGTAGTCCTTATTATGGAAGAGAAAATTCAATTTATTGATCTACACAAGATTGATCTAACTAGTGTCGAATTAAAAGGGAGAATCTTGGATATTGGAGGCGGAGGAGAGGGGATAATTGGTCAATTAAAAGGGGAACAAGTAGTAGCGATTGATCGTCGTGAATCTGAACTTAAAGAAGCCGCTCTAGGAGATTATTTAAAAATCATCATGGATGCAAAGGATTTAAAGTTTTTAGACGAGACTTTTGATACCACGACCGCTTTTTTCACATTAATGTATATTCCGCTTTCAAATCATCGAAAAATCTTTCAGGAAATTTATCGAGTAATAAAGAAAAGAGGGGAATTTGTCATTTGGGATTTTGAAATACCAAAACGAGAAAGTTCTGATAAAGAATTTTATGGTCTTTACCTTGAAGTTAAGATTGAGGAGAAAGAAATCTCAATGGGGTATGCTACAAAATGGGATAAAGAACAGGATTTAGAATATTATTTAAAGTTAGGCACTTCGATTGGATTTAAAAGTGTAGAAAAAATGATTATGAATAATGTATTTTACATAAGGTTCCAGAAAGATTAACTTATTTTGGAAATGCTGATGGTTTTTTCATTTACGAATGACTTAACTCGATAATTAAAATTCTTGCATTTGCCATTATTTTTAATATTCTTTTCGGAAGAAAAAAAAATAAATAGTAGTTTTTTCTTTACTATTAAGAATAAGGATTTTTTAAAGAAGTATTTATCAGTAAACTTATGGCTGCCAAGAACCCAATTAATTCAATTTTGAGAGATCTAGACAAAGATAGTCCTAAATTTGATTATGTTCTAGATAAAATCATTAAAGCTGTAGTAAAAATCATGAACAATACAGAAGAACTTAAAGAAGAATTAATAGGTTTTGACGATATTTATCAAACAAATGTAATTGACGCAAATTTTGATTATTGGCTGGAAGTCTCGGACGGAAAACTTTCTTACAAAAAGGGTACTAACCCGAAAGCTCTCTTTAAGATCATTATTAATAAGGATATTATTATTCAAATTTTAAAAAATGAAGTAAGCGGGACAGATGCTTTCATGAAAGGGAAAATTAACATCGAAGGGTCTCTCTCTCAAGGATTAAGATATATAAAGCTCTTCCGAATATTTGTAAAGTATTTAAGGAAAAAAAACGGTTTTTAATAATCGTTTTGTGCTTCTTATCATCGCAATATTATATAAAACTATAAATGATCTATCAATAGTAATTTCATAAATTAAAAGGAAGAATTGCGATCTTTGTGAAATATAAATTAAAGTGTTTGAGGGATAAAATTTAGTAATGATTGACTCGAATGATATATTGTTGATGTTGAACTCATTGGAATCGTCAGAGAGCACATTTAAATCTACAATAGATAAGTTCATTAGGTTAGGAATAAAGATTGCAAATGAAACCGAAGAATTTCAGGAAGAATTACGATTATATGAGGACAAGATTTACCATATATACATTAACGACATGGATTATAACATATGGCTTAAGAAAATCGGTGGATATTTTTCTTATAACAATTCGATTTACGAGGAAAACTCAGAGGAGTTGAGTGTTATTCACTTCTTTCTTACAAAAACTACAGTGAAAAAAGTTATTACGCAGAAATTGCAAGCAGAAGATGCATTTATGAGAGGGTTAATCAAAATTAGAGGAAAATTAGCCGATGCTATACTGGCAAGAAATCTATTAAGTTTGTTCTTTACTTATATGGATTATATCGCACATAATTCTCATTAAAAAATATTTAAAACATATAAGAATAATCGTTAATGAGATGGATAATTTTTTTAAAAATAGAATATAACAATAAACAATCGATTTTTTCTTATCGCTTTTCTAAATTAGAAAAAATTGGGCCTGTAATCTAGTCTGGATAATTGTGTGATAATTTATCGCTTAATCCGAGGGGTACCCGGCTTCGGACTGGGATGTCAGATGGAAATTTCCATTGACCCAAAGTCGCAGGTTCGAATCCTGCCAGGCCCACTAGATTATCCAAACTATTTTTATCTAAATATTCATATATTTGTTAACAAAATTAAGTTTATTTGTTATGAAAAATTATAAGGAATTTGTATCGTATCAAATTTATGAAATTTAGCAACTCTTTGCTTCATAACATTTTTTACTGAATTTGTCGTTTTAAATTTTGTTATCTATGAAGATTTTTTTACAACAAAGATTAGAAACATTTAAATAAAATGAACACAATATTATGATCGACGCTCCATATTTTGACCACAAACCTTTACCACAAAAAAATGATTGTATTAGAGGATGTTTATCAGGAATCATTGGACTCGCCAAAGGTAATCCAAGTACTAGGTATTGGCTTAGTTTCAATGACCAAAAAACGTCATAATATTGTGTTTAATAAGGGGATAAGCCGTTCTCTAATGGAGGATCTAATAAAACTATATCGTCCAGAGATTTTAAACAAGAAAGAAGGGAAAATGATTGATCTTCTTGGAATTTATACGGTTTATGTTCATTATTACACTCTTGGGAGCGAGATAATCTCAATATTTTATGTGAATGAGAAAGATAGGTTAGTTAATTACGAAAACCTTTGTTCACTTTCGAGATTATTAGTTAAAACATATAGTTCTAATGTTTCTATTTCAAAAATTAGGCAAATCTGCAATAAAGCTATTCCTAGTATTAAAGGCCTTTCAGCTCTCTTTGTAATTAGTATAACAGGTCATACACTATTTACGAAATTTAGAAATGATAAAACAAACCTTTCAGAAAACTATATTC
>Ga0255055_10003438_pt1 | contig 10705 bp, 6 predicted proteins | sample JV7_2_27_MG_FD_188633 | JGI IMG/M metagenome (GOLD analysis project Ga0255055, IMG submission 188633) | Seawater microbial communities from Jervis Inlet, British Columbia, Canada - JV7_2_27 | ecosystem: Environmental > Aquatic > Marine > Inlet | place: Canada: British Columbia | collected... | reverse complement strand
ATAGCATACACCGCCGTTGAAAACGGCGCGCTCCTCCTGAGTCTGTCCGGCCCGTGGCGGTCCGCCGATCGACTCCCCGATATTGAGGACATGAAGGTCAAAGTATACGCCTCCGGCGAGGTGAGGAAGGTCTTGCTCGAGGACGGGGGGATCACGGCCTGGGATTCCGGCCTGCCCATCTACCTCGTCAAGGTCAAGGAGTGGTGTGATAAGGAGGGCGTCGAACTCGACGTCTCCGGCCTGCCCGAGGGAGCCCGCGGACTGCTGCGCCTGGCCACGGCTGTCCCGGAACGCGAGGGCGCCAGGCGTGAGGCCGTGAAAAAACCTTTCCTCGAGAGAGTGGGAGAATTTGTTATGCAAAGCGGTCAGTCGTCCAAGGGGACACTGACTTTTCTAGGGGAGACTGTCACCGCGGCGGGGGCTTTCCTGAGGGGCCGGGCCCAATACCTGAAGGCCGACCTGTTCCTCTACATCCAGGAGGCGGGCGCCAACGCCCTGGGGATCGTCACCCTTATCAGCTTTCTGGTGGGGATCATCATCGCTTTCATCGGGGCCGTTCAGCTGGCCCTGTTCGGGGCCACCATCTACACCGCGGACCTGGTGGGCGTCGCCATGGTGAGGGCCCTGGGGCCCATCATGACAGGCATCGTCCTGGCCGGCCGGACAGGGGCCTCCTATGCCGCCCAACTCGGGACAATGCAGGTCAACGAGGAGATCGATGCCCTCAGGACCCTGGGCATCTCACCCATGGAGTTCCTGGTCATGCCCCGGATGATCGCTCTCATCCTCATGACGCCCCTTCTCTGTCTTTACGCCGACCTCATGGGGATCCTCGGCGGCGCATTGGTCGGGATCGGCATGTTCGATATCACGCCCGCCGAGTATTTCTATCAGACCAAAACTGCCATTCCCATGCGTCACGTCTGGGTAGGGCTGTTCCAGGGAGCCGTTTACGGCGTCCTCATCGCCGTGGCCGGCTGCATGAAAGGGATGCAGTGCGGGCGCAGCGCCTGGGAGGTGGGATCAGCGGCCACCTCCGCTGTAGTAACCAGCATCACCTGGATCATCCTCTGGTGTGCTATCCTGACCATGCTTTTCAACCAGCTGGGGATCTGAGGAAGGGAACATGAGCGAAGCAGCCAGTGAAAAAAAAGCCCACATTGTTGTCGAGGACCTGACCATGGCCTTCGGCAGCTTCGTCCTTCAGAAGGACCTTTCCTTCACCGTTAAAAGGGGCGACATCTTTATCGTCATGGGGGGCAGCGGCTGCGGAAAAAGTACGCTCATGAGGCACATGGTGGGGTTGATCAGACCGGCAAAGGGACGGATCCTGTATGAGGACGTCAGCTTCTGGGAGGTGAGCGACGAGGAGCGCGAGGTGATGAAGCAGGGCTTCGGCATCCTCTACCAGAGCGGGGCCCTGTGGAGCTCCATGACCCTGGTAGAGAATATCGCCATCCCGCTGCAGACCTATACATCCATGGGACCGGCCGAGATCAGGGAGATCGCGTCCTACAAACTGTCCCTGGTGGGGCTCACCGGTTTCGAGGACTACTATCCATCAGAGATCAGCGGCGGGATGCAGAAGAGAGCCGGCCTGGCCCGGGCCATGGCCATGGACCCGGAGATCCTGTTCTTCGACGAGCCATCGGCGGGCCTTGACCCCATAAGCGCCCGCCTTCTGGACGATCTCATCATCGAGCTCAGCGAGAGCCTTAAAACCACGATCATCGTTGTCACCCACGAACTGGCCAGCATCTTCACCATTGGGACAAACTCGGTTTTCCTCGACCCTGATGCCAGGACCATGATCGCCCAGGGAGACCCCAAGTACCTTCTGGAGCACTCTGAGATCCCCAAAGTCCGGGAGTTCCTGTCCAGGGGTGAATCGGGACAGGTGGCGTGACACTGAAAATGTCCATGACAGACCGTTTCGGATTCAAAGGACGGTCTTGAGAAGCAGAGGTGGACCATGAGTAAAAAAGCCAGTCCAACCATGGTCGGCGCCTTCGTCGTCGGGGCGACCTTCCTCTTGATCGGGGCTCTCGTGCTGTTCTCGAGCGGCCGGTTGCTGGAGAAGAGGCCGAAGTTCGTGTGCTTTTTCAGCGGATCGGTCAAGGGGCTCAACGTGGGGTCACCGGTTAATTACCGGGGGGTCCGGGTAGGTTCAGTTATAGACATTACCGTTAATCTGGATGCAAAGGATCTCGAGTCGTACGTTCCCGTCTTCTTCGAGCTAGATCCGGACCGGTTCAGTATCCTGAACCTTCCGGAAACCGAAAATACTAGTGTTAATATTGGTCGTCTGATCGATAAAGGACTTAAGGTCCAGCTCGACCTCCAGAGCATGGTCACCGGGCAGCTCATGCTCAACATGGATATCATGCCGGAAGAGCCCGTCAATCTGAGAGGGATCGACATGGGTGTTCCGGAGATCCCCACCGTACCCACCCAACTACAGCAGTTGTCAAAGAAGCTGCAGTCTTTAAGACTCGATGAGATGTTCCAACGGCTAAGCAGTGCCATAGAGGGGATCGAAAAGATAATCAACGCTCCCGAGATCATGGACAGTATCCGAGGGATCAAGGAGACCTTGGTGGGCGTGGACAGGCTGGTCGATAATGTCAACCGTAGGATGGGAACTGTTCTGTCCAGTACAGAACGGGCCATGAACAACGCAGGCGCCATGTTCAGCGAGGCTACAACCCTGGTCCGCAGTGTGGACGCCCAGGTCGAACCGATAGGTGAGGATGTGGACAAAGCCGCAAAATCTCTCATCAGGATTCTGGACAACCTCGATGCCCATGTCGAAACCATCACCCAAACCATCCAGCAGGTTGCGGGCCGCGCACAGGGAACCCTGGACCAGGCCACATCCACCCTGGCCTCCGTGGAAGAGACAGCTGGCGACGAGAGGATCAATTACGAGCTGACACGGGCCATGGAGGAACTGTCCAGGGCAGTCCGCGCCCTCAGGGTCCTGGCGGAATCCCTGGAGCAGAGGCCTGACGCGCTCATTCGCGGAAAGAGCTCGAGTGGAGGAGAATGATGAGAACCGTAAAGATCGTCACGTGTCTGTTGCTGCTCGTCCCCATCCTCGCGGGGGGGTGTGTCGGTAAAGGTACGGTGAAACCGACAAGGATGTATATCCTTCACGCCATGGAGCCCCTGGAGCAGGCCGTGTCTCCTGTGATAGCCCAAGACGCTGTCGTCGGCGTCGGGAGGTTGGAGTTGGCAGGATATCTCAAGCGCCCCCACATCATCACCCGGGTCGAGGGCAACGAGATCCACCTCGCGGACTTTGCTCGCTGGGCCGAACCCCTGGAGGACGGGGTCCCCAAGGTCCTGGCGGAAAACCTTTCGATACTCCTGGGAACGGACAAGGTTCTGACCGCCCCGTGGAAGAGTTTCGTGAACGTGGATTACCATGTTCACCTGAACGTCATCCAGTTCGACGCGCACCCGGACGGCGACGCGGTCCTTGCCGTGCGCTGGAGTGTCACCGAGGGAAGCGTGAAAGAGTCGCCCTTTTTCATGAAGATATCCACCTACCGTAAGCCGCTTTCCGGCAGCAGCTACAACGCGGTGGTGACGGCGGAGAACAGCCTTCTGGAGGATCTCAGCCGGGATGTGGCGGCGGAGATCGCCAGGATGACGGGGAGATGAAGTTTGTGGCCCTGAGCCATAAAGGAAATGAAGATTTACCCTGCTTGTCACGTCGAAGCTGACTTGTGAGGGCATAGCCACTGGCGACGCCCCAAAGCGAAGACGGGCGTACCCTGTGGTTAAATTAGTTCCTAACGCTTTTTAAAGGAACAGTTCTTTCCACACTCAAAATTGCTCTGACACCTTGGAATTAAAACTAACTAACCGCAGCGCGGCCGGCTGAAGGCCGCTCCGCAGGGTTAAAAAAGAGGGTTTAACCTAGAGTGTGGATTCCAGGTTTTACCCTGCGTACCCTGCGGTAAATTGGCTTTTAACGCCTTTAAAGGAACTGCTTTTTCACCCTAGATTTAAGTCTTTCTCTGCGTTCCTTTGCACCCTCTGCGTTTATTAGCGTCCTCTGTGTTTAGAATGTCGGGCTCGGGCTCGTTCACGGGTTTTACCGATTACCGGTTACCGATCACCGATTACCAGGTTAGCACCGATCACCTGCCTTTTACCGATTACTGTCTTCTATCCACCCCTCAATTCTCTCTTTAACATAAGCAAAGAAGGGATTATACCGCATACGGATGAGATCTCCATCCGAGAGCAGTAAAACGCCCCTCTCCCCCTTGGCGTAGAGATTGCCGAACCGGAGCGTTCCCGTCGGCTGAACAGGGCCGGTACCATAGAGCGGATCGTCAGGCGGGAACGTTAACGCCACATGGGACAGGGAATAGACTCCCACCGGCCACTGGAGCCCAACCGGTGTCTCTTCTAAAGTTCTGGAAAAGGGGGCGGTGGTTTTCACCAGAATGGTACGGCTTTTCCCCATATTGGTGACGACGGTGAACCGGTAGGCGAGATCCCCGCTCTCCTGAAGCCCTCTGATGCCTTCATCGGGATCGACAGCGAACAGGCCCTGGAGATTGACCGATCTGTTCAGGTCGAAAGCCACCAACTCACTGCCGTTGGCAGGGAGCTTGTCGTAGAGTTTTTGAACCACATCGGCGACCAGAGTGGTCGCGTCCACTACTGACTGGAACGTGAGCACAGGCGGGAACTCGTTCAGACGACCCTGCTGCTTAAGCCCGGCGATGCCTTCCTGGGCGGCGAGGGAAAGATCCCACATCTGCGCCCCTCCGTTTTTCGGAAACGAGGTGTACTTGAACGGCTCTATCTCAGGCTTGATATCGAGCCACCTGTTTTTCTCGAAGGCCGGGATCCAGGAAAATGTTTTGTGGGAATTCGAGACACGAGCCAGGCCCGTGATGCCCACGGCGGGCGAGAAGAGAACCAGCCTGTCGGGAAGCCTGCCTTGCTTCGTCGTGAGAGCATCGGCAGTGTACTTCAATGCCAGGGCGCCGCCGGCCGAATATCCGCAGATATAGAAGGGTCCGCTTGCCCCCGCGCGCTCGGCAACGTGCCGGGTACCCATACGAACGACCTCGTACCAGTCCTCCCACGACACATCCAGAAGACCCGCCGGAACGGTGCCGTGCCCGGGAAGCCGCACACCCAGGACGTAAAATCCATTTTTATAAAATATCTCTCCGATACTCCGCAAGCTGTATGGCGAATCGCTCAGACCATGCAGGAGAAGGATCCCGCCCCTGATATTTTCCGGTATCAGCTCGAAGGTCCTGTTCCAGTTCCGGGAAAACCTTTCAGGCGTGTTCTGTCCGTTCCTGGCATAGCGGGAGAACCTGGAGTGCTCGTGGGCCTCCTCCGGGTCAACGGCATACCGATCCAGCTGTGCGAATAATCCTTCCTCCAGATCCAGATACTGTTTAAAGGTAAGATCCTCACCTTTTCCCAGGCTCTGAATATGAAACTCCTCCCTGGGTCCTTCATGATGCCATGGGGCAAGGGCCGCCTTCCGAATGGACAGGAAAGCGCCCAGGAGAAGCAGCAGCAGGATTAGAACCTTTGCTGTTATCAATTTTTTTACCAGCCACCTGACAGATCGGGAGATCAAGGTCATTGGTTGGAGTCCTTTCCTGTTACAGGTGATCGGTAATCGGTAAATGCCAAGTAAACGGTGATTGGTAATCGGTAGTCGGTTAAATCACACCCGAGTCCGAACCCGAACCCGAGTCCGGATCTTAAAGTCCGGGTACGTTTACGTGTACGTTCACGGGTTAAACTTCCCGTGCCCGTGCACGTGCCCGTGAACGGATCTTAAAAGCCGGGTACGTTAACGTGTACGTTCACGTTCACGGGTTACCGATCACCGATCACCGATCACCTGCCTTTTACCGATCACCCGCCCTGCACCCGTCCCCTAAAAAGTTCTTCCCAAAAAGAAATAGAAGGAATTACGCCCTCCCTCCGCGTGGCCGACGGCCAGGTACACGGGTCCTAGGAGTGTATCGGCGGCCAGAAAGACCGATCCGGCTATCAGCAGGTCCTCGAAGTCAGCGTCATCCCGGTCGTCCCAGACGTTTCCCGCCTCCAGGGACGCACCGGCGTAGACAGGCACACCTTCCATCAGCGACGTCAGGCTGCCAAAGAGGCGGTAGTAATACGACAGTTGCAAAAGGCCGTAATTCTGCCCGCGGAGCTCCTCTACACCATACCCTGACAGGTTCAGGAATCCGCCGAGGGCGAACTGATCGTAGAGGGGAGCATCCTCATCCTCTGTGATCCCGAACCCAAGGCGCGGGGTTATCGTATTCTTCCCCCATGTTAACGCCCCGAACCAGTCTACCTGAAATCGTTCGTAAGAGTCGTCGGCACCAAGATCCTCTGTGGAAAAGACGGCCTCGGCGACCCCACGCTGCCCGGAGTGAGGAAAATTGATGTTGTCCTGGGTATCTACGGAGAACCTGAACAGGGCGTCCCCCCTGTCGAACTCCTCCGCCGGCGGCGGTAGGGTACCCACGTTCAGCTCCACGTCACCCCAACCCCGCCTCAAACCGAACCGAAGCTCCCCCCAGTTGCCGATCTCGGTGCCAGCAGCCAGGCCAACATACGAGTCAGTGACGCGGTACTCGGAGATCCTGTCCCCGTCGCTGTCGAACAGGTCGACATTGTCCTTTTCAACCTTAAGGCTGGGGGCGATGAAAAGTTTGAGGGACCGTTCCAGCGGCTGGTGGAACTCGGTGAAAAACCCCAATCTCTCTCCCAGCTCCAGTTCGGTCCGCCATTCCGCGGCCAGGCTGTTGATCTCCGTCCTGGTATAGCGTAAGCCAAAATGGTAACTGTTTTGACCCTCCAGGTTGTTCTCCAGGTTCAACCCGAATTTGAAATATCCCGGCCCCCACGGTCTCGACCTGGCGCTGACCTCGAGCCCTGTCTGACCGGATTCGGTGACCAGGTCATATGTGACCGTTTCGAAATAAGCAGATCCGAAGATGATGTTCAAATTATTGTATAAACTGCGAAGATCCAGAGGCTCTCCTACCGGCACCCGCAGCTTCGACTCTATCACCTCCGGCGACACCCTGGAATCCGTGGACACCCGGATGAAATCTATGACCGGCATCTCAGAATCCAGCACTCTCCGGGCCGAGAGATGCTCCTGGTACTCCCCTTCGGACAGGGAATACTCCTTAAGTTCATCGGCCACTTCCCTGGCCGCTTTCTCTCCAATGGGGATGGATTCATTCCCTCGTTTGAAATCCACCGTCGTGATATCGCCCATAATAGGATGGATGCGGACATCGGATTCAGACATGGTGGCGAGCTGTTGCTCGACGTTATGCCGGGTGAGGAATTCCGTGCTTTGGCCCAGGATGGCCAAACCCGTGTTCAGGTCTTCCTTTTTCTTCAAAGGGGTCGTCAGGTCAACCACGATGAGCACGTCGGCGCCCATCTCCCTGGCGACACGCACGGGGAGATTGAGTGCGATACCGCCATCCACGAGGAGCCGATCGTCGATCTCAACCGGTGAGAAGGCCCCTGGGATGGACATGCTGGCCCGGAGCGCCCGGTCCAGATGTCCCGAGGCGAGGATGACCGCCTCGCCGTTTTCGATGTCGGCAGCCACGGCCCGGAATGGGATGGGAAGATCATCGAAATCCTCTATCTGCCTTGCTGGCAGGACCATGGATTTGATAAATAGATCGATCTTCTGGCCCTCGATAATTCCTCTGGGCCTGGTAAACTTTCCATCGCGGAATCCAATCGGCAGATCGATCAGGAACGTGCTGTCGTCCTTTTTGCGACGGAAAGAAATGTCTCTTCTGTCGGGATTGTCGTGGAAAAGGTCGTCCCAGTCCAGGCCCAGAGCCAGCTCCTCCAACCGGTGAGAGGGTATGCCTGAAGCGTAATACCCACCCAGGAGAGACCCCATGCTGGTGCCCGCGATATAATCGATGGGGATCCTCATCTCCTCTAATACCTTGATAACTCCGATGTGGGCGATCCCCTTGGCGCCGCCCCCCGCAAGGACCAGGCCAATTTTAGGGCGCTGAGGGGGTTCAGGTTCATCTGCCTGAACAATGAAGGGGCATGACAAAAGAAAAGCAGCAACAGTGCAGCAACAGATCGAGCGGACGATCATCCTTCCCACAGAGCACCTCCCACCAGCATTCTAAGGCAGTCTTTCCTGCACGTAAAAATATATCTCACTTCCGGAGGATTTGCCAGATGATGTGAAGTGCTGGTAATCGGCTTTCGACAGGCTCAGGCCAGGGTGATCGGTGATCGGTGATCGGTAAACGGTTAAACCCGTGCCCGTACCCGTGCACGTGCCCGTGAACGGGTTTTAAAATCCGGGTACGTTTACGTGTACGTTCACGTTCACGGGTTATACTTCCCGCACCCGCGCCCGAGACCGAACCCGCGCCCGGTTTTTGATTGTCATTGCGAGGAGTCACGCCAGCGGCGTGATGACGCGGCAATCTCAGAAGATTTAACCGCAGAGTAAGGAAAGGATTTTAGACAGGATTTACAGTCTTTTACCGATCACCGGTTACTGATAACCGATTACCTGCATTTTTAGGACAGGATCAACAGGATTAACAGGATTTTCCGGAAACCGATCACTGATCACCGATCACCAGCCTTTCCTGTCCTGTAAATCCTGTCAAAAAATAGATTTGTTCCCAGAGTTTGTCTTGTCTACACGAACCTCAAACCACTATTATAAGTAATGGCCCACAAAACTCTCCCATACAGCTTGACCCCGTCATCCTGGGCGCGGCCCCTTTGTCTCCTGGTGTTTACCCTGATCCTTCTTTCGATCCCTTCCATGGCCTTGGCCAGTAATGACGAAGAGTTCGAGGAACTGGAAAAGCATATAGATCTGCTGTCCAGGATCGAGTGGTTGTTTGAGCCATCAGAGGATGATGGCCTGGTCATAATACCCATTGCTTTCTCCAACCCGACGGTCGGGTCCGGAGTGGGCGGTGCGGCCAGGTGGCGTTATCGATTGGACGAAGAAGCTGAAATTTCGCATACGACTTTAGGGGCAGGATGGGCGGGGGCCGACGGATGGGTTGTGGGCCTGCAGCAGAGAACTTTTCTCAAGGGAGATCAGTGGCGCATTAATGGTGTTTTAGGGTTGTTCGATGTGACCAGACCGCACTACGGTATCGGTTACGATGCCGGGGAGCAAGGTGACTATATCGACCTGGATCAGGCAGGATATTTGTTTGCACCCGAGGTCCTGGTTCAGTTGGGTGAGAATCTGCACATGGGACTGCGCTACAGAGTGCTGCAGGTGGATACGACCAGCAACTCAGCGGAAATATCTTCAGGCGGTGTGTTCGATATTCCGGCAGATGAACAGGACGCTCTGACCACCGGGATAGGTCCCACACTCAGGCTTGACAGCCGTGACAGCAAATATGGTCCGTCCAGCGGGGCACTTCTTGATATTATCTCCTTCGTCACGGACCAGGATCTCGGTAGCGATTTTAAATACCAGACTCTGAAAACTGATTACAGCCATTACGTGACGGTTGGCGAGGAACAGGTCCTGGCCCTGGGCCTCACCGGGTGTTTTACTTCGGGGGATGTTCCCTACTACGACCTGTGTGCCTTCGGCCAGAAGAGCAACCTGAGGGGGTATGTGGCCGGCCAGTACAAGGACCAGAACATGGTGTCGGCCCAGCTTGAATACAGGGGCCAGTTTTTCGGGCGGTGGGGCCTGGTCGGTTTTGCCGGTGTGGGTGAGGTGGCGCCCAGTGTGGATGAACTCGATGGAGAGGACCTGCTGCCCAGCTATGGCGGTGGCGTGAGGTTAATGGTCTCCCGAAAACAGCGTATCAACGTGGGTTTCGACTACGCGGTTGGAAAGGACGACTCCGCCTTCTATCTGAGGTACGGGGAAGCCTTTTGAGAGACAGGTGTCGGGGGAAAGAAGGGTTTCGGGTTTCGGGTTTCGGGTTTCGGGAAATCCTGAACATCGTACATCGAACGTCCAACATTGAACATCCAATAAGAAGTCATTCAAAGTTCGAAGTTGAAAGTTGAATGTTGAATGTTCAATTTTACCGGTCCCCGGTCCCCGGTCCCCGGCACCTGGCACCCGCTTTTCCATCCTGTCAATCCTGTAGATCCTGCCTGAAAGGAGGGGTTTCGGGGGTCGGGTTTCGGGTTGTCCCGTGCCCGTACCCGTGCACGCTTGTCCACCGTAGCTTCATGCGAAGGCGGATGCCCGTGAATGGATCTTAAAGTCCGAGTACGTTTACGTGTACGAGTAAGATTATTCCCGTGCCCGTGCACGTGCCCGTGAACGGATCTTAAAGTCCGGGTACCCTTCGGCAAGCTCAGGGCAGGCGTTTACGTGTACGAGTAAGATTATTCCCGTGCCCGTACCCGTGCACGTGCCCGTGAACGGGTCTTAAAATCCGGGTACGTTTACGTGTACGTTCACGTTCACGGGTTTTACCGATTACCGATCACCGATCACCAGCCTTTTACCGATCACCGATTACCGATTACCGACTTGTCCTCCGTAGCCTTGGCGAAGGAGGATCACTACTCACCGTTCTCAACCACCACCTCGACCAGGGTCACCGGAAGCATAACGATGTTCTTCAGGATGCCCAGGACCCGATTCCCCACCGCTGACGGGGCCATAGCTGTGACCTTCGGATCCTTCAACTCT
>Ga0255055_10003436_pt1 | contig 10711 bp, 5 predicted proteins | sample JV7_2_27_MG_FD_188633 | JGI IMG/M metagenome (GOLD analysis project Ga0255055, IMG submission 188633) | Seawater microbial communities from Jervis Inlet, British Columbia, Canada - JV7_2_27 | ecosystem: Environmental > Aquatic > Marine > Inlet | place: Canada: British Columbia | collected... | reverse complement strand
ATCTACATGGCGGACGTGAAGGCGTTCGCGATCGGCCAGCACCAACGGTTCAGTGAACCCGTGAGCATAGCGACCAGATAGTGCCACTCACCAAGATCCTCGACACGTTCACCGACACTCCTGGGATCAACGCCAGGAACCACATCGCTGATACGGGTGAGGCGTACACGTCAGCTCCCTTCGGGCCTGTCTTCGTTATCGATCCAACAGGAACCAAGGCGAGGGCCGGCGTGTCTACCGGGACACTCTACCAACTCGCTTCAGGTGGATTCGGTGGCGTCCAGGAGATCGGGGACGAGGTGTTTGCGGACGTTCGTCGTGCCGATGGGCCATTGGCGTCGGGTCACTTATCGCTCATGTACCTCATGGACGGTGCCGTCTCGATCTACGAGTACTACTACTGCCAGTTCGGGTTCACCACCAACGTCAACGAGGTCAACGTCCAGTTCCATAGGGTCCAACAGGGAGTGACTTCAGAGTCTTCGGGTTGGCTCCCAGGACTGATTCCGCTTGCTCAACTTGCGACTCTGAGGCTCGGCATAACGATCAAGGGCGACGACGAGCACGAGGTCTGGTATGAGCCCGCCGGTGGAGGAGCCAGGACGGCCTTCGGTTCCTGGACGCCGGCCCCGAACCCGATCTTCACCGGGTGGGTTGGTGATAATGTCCATAAGTGGATCGGGTTGTTCTCTGGGTTGAATGGCTTCGAACCCACGAAGACGGAGGTTGACAACCTCACGTTGCTGGGCGGCGGCACCGACTGGTCCCCGTGTGTGCCTGCACCAGGGGCGGTCACCAAGTTCCAGGACACATTCACCGACGCAAACGGCACCGTGTTGGATGTGCACTCGGCCGACTTCCCGGTCGGTGAGGGGTGGCAGAGCGCCGGCGGCAACTTGATGGACATCCAGTCCGACGAGGTGGTGAACAACTGGAACGGCAGCGGCAACTACGTGGCGCAGACCGACGGAGCTGTCGGTATCGCGTACGCTATCGGTGACGAGGTCTTCGCCGACGTCGAGCGCGAGGAAGCCACGGATGGGTACGGCCAAGGCTTCGCGTTCTTCGGTGATGGTGCAAACAATTATGTGGTCCTGTGGATCGAGAACATCAATGCTACTGACATCGGTTTCGGTGGTTACCGGTTCACTGGTGGCTTCGTAGATCACTTGGATGCTGACGATCCGCTCATGCCGACCATTCCGCTTGCCCCTGGTAGTAAGATCAGGCTCGGCATCACGATCATAGACGGCACACACATCGAGGTGTGGACTGAACCTGTCGGTGGTGGCACACGTACCGTTCACTTCCTTGTCGCTACGCTGAACACCGACGCCAACGGGCATTGGGTCTTGACGTCGGATCTAATCGCCAACGACAGAGTCGGGTTGTTCACTCGTGCCTTCGGTGCCCCGTCGAACGGTCGCTGTAACAAGGACAACCTCACCGTCCAGACGCCGGCCGGGACCGACTGGGATCCGTGCGAGCCGGCGATGGGCGCCACCACCTGGGAGAGTTGCCCATGACGGCACCACGGACTGGTTCGACGCTGCCGGGTGAACGCCCGCGTCTCTTCCTACCGTTCGGCGATGGACTCGAGCGAGCTCGTGGTGTGATGGTCACCGAGCCCACCAAGTTCGAGGACCTGCGGAACGTGATCCTCTGGGCTGGCAAGGCGGAGGTCAGGAAGGGCTACGAGCGATCGACGATCATCATCGACGACAGCTCGGTCAACATGGAGATGTGCAACGCGCTCGGTCCTCTCAGGGCTGAGAGCGCCGCGCTCGGCTGCGGCTACAACTCGGGCAACCGTGAGGTGCACGTCAACCTGATGAGCATCCTGGGCTCGGGTGCGTCACACCTTGCGTCCGCGAATCCCAACGGTGAGCTGTTCACTCTCGCGGGTGGTGCGACGTTCGAGCCGCCGGTCGTCCACATGGCCGACACGTACAACAAGAGCTTCTTCGCTCACGATGAGCCGCTCATCTCGGCGCGCGCGCAGACGGCGTACTACGATCCGGACGCGAGCCCGCAGATCCAGTTCTTGACCGCCGACCTCGACGGCCTGGGTGTGAACCCGGTCTACTTCCGTGGCGTCATGCGCTACCTGTCGTACATCGTCGGCTGGGGATTCGGCAGCGACAGTCAGGCCGATCGGCCGGACGTGGTGCGCGTGTCGATCGCTGGGCAGCCGCTCGACTTCGATCGTCGGCACTGGTTCTTCGCCGGCCAGAGGAACGAGCCGGTCATGGTGTGTCGGGAAGCCGGCAACGTGCTGCTGGTGCTGAAGGAGACTGAGACGCATGAGATCTTCGGCTACTCCCCGCGGACGTTTGGGATCCGACCGGCTGACAAGCTGTTCGGTGTCGTCGGCTCGAGGCTCGCAACCACCGTCAGTGGCACCTGCTTCTTCTGGAGTGTCCAAGGACCCAGGATGTCGAGCGGTGGATCGTCGGTCGACCTGGCAATGCCGCTCGATATCGGAGGACCAGATCCTGCAACTCTGGTTGCGGAGTCAGATCCTGAGGAAGCATTCGCCGACTACGACGCCGTCAACCGGGTGGTTGTGTTCGTGTGGGGCCGTCGGGTGTACGCTCTCTCACTCAGAGAACCTTCCCGTCCCCGGTGGTCCTACTACGAGCTCGGAGCTGGCGCTGAACCGTTCTGCTCTGCTCAGTTCTATTCGACGACTGCAACGGGCGGTGGCGGTACTGCGCCGACAGGTTGGCCTCGAGTAGGCGGAGCCGCGATCGGTCCGCCGGCGCCGGTGATGGGCGACCTCACGATGGACATCGAGTGGTACAACAACCTGGCCAACGGCAGTGAGGTGGTGGAGATCTGGTTGAAGGACGTCGACGGCCTGAACACGTGGGCGAAGGTCGCGCAGCCTGCGGTCGACCTGTCAGCTGGCGGTCCCAACTTCGAGCAGACGTACCAGTTCACCGGCTTGAAGCCGCTGCATGAGCACGAGATCGCCTTGAGGTACAAGGCTGGTGGCCAGTTCAGCCCGGGGCACACGGGCATCGTGCCGTTCGATCCGCCGGAGAACTGGACCGACCCGGCCTGTCCGGGACCGCCTGAGTGTCCGCCGGCCTACGTGAACACGCTCTACACCACGGCGACAGCACCGTCGCTCGTGACCAGGAGCGGCGACAGCTACGGACTCTGGGAGCGCACCAGTGCGATCGCGGAGCAGATCACCGTCGGCATCACGATCCCAGCCGGTCACGGAGACCTGGTGATGACGATCGAGCGAGAGCGGAAGACGTTCGGCAACAAGGCGACCCAGGACATCGACGGCATGGGTCCACCCAACACTGCCGACCAGGTGACCGAGGCACGGGTCCAGATCACCGCAGCTCATCCAGCTGGAGACGTGGATTATGTCGACACCGCGGTGACTGGTGAGGAGAAGCACTTCTACTGGGTCAAGTTCAACTCGCCTGGAGCTGCGCCCGACTCGGCGTTCTCGCCCAACGAATCGTTCTTCTGGGCCGGGCCGGATGCGCCGATCGGTGGCTCGTTGGTCCTCACGTGCAACGCGACGCTGATCTACATCAACAGCCAGTGGCAGAACGCGGCGACGCCGACTGAGGCGCGTTGCTGTCCGCCTGTACCAGCGGCGGCGCACTACACCCAGAACTGGTGGTACAACCAGACGAAGGCGTCGATCTGGTTCCTCGGCAGCACGAGGGCGCCATACGGGACCTCGACCAGCTGGGGGGCGACCCCACCGGCACCGAACGACGGTGACAGCGTCGGCGTCTCTGTACGACACAGGACGAACTGCTACGGGGTCTACGACTTCAGCGCTTGGTTCCTGCCTGGGTTGGACTTCTGCAACATAGGAGCTGGCGTCTAATGGCTGGCACACCGATCCCCAACCTATTCATGGGCCGGAAGGACACACTCGCCGAGGTCTTCAGGTGGAGCGTCGGCGAGACTGACGGCTCCAACGGCGGAGTTGGCGACACGATCTTCCCGCGGGCCAAGACGGTGCGCTTCGCTCCGGCTGGTGTAGGTGGTGAAGCGATCTTCACGCGCATGTGGATCGCGCTCACGTACGACATGGACGCGGTGACACTCAGGTTCACGCCGGTCCTCGATGGCGCGGTGATGGACGGCACGGGCGGTAACCCGGACCTGAGGCAGACATTGACGCTCGCCGGCACGCCGGGCACGCGCGTGACCGAGCGTTGGGAGTTCACGCTGTATATACCATACGACGACGGTGTCGATCCGGACGCTGTGCGACTGGCGCTGAGGGGCTGCTGGTTCCAGCTGTTGATCGATACCACTACCACACTGGGCACGGGCGACTTGATCATCGAGCAACCTGAGATCGAGTTCGAGGTTGTCCGCGAATCCGTAGCGGCGGAGTAAGACCATGACCTTCTCACGATGGATGAAGCAGGCTCGAGCTCGAGCGCCGACGACGTTCAGGGGCGCGAAGTCCGACCTGACACGGCAGGCGCTCGGGGCGACCAAGCGGGCTGGCGCAATGGGCCAGGCGGCGGAGAGTGAGTTCTTCCGGCGCTCCACGGAGTTCGACCCACAGGCAGCTGCTGAGGAGTCTGCCGGCGGGATCGCGGAGTCGCTCTCGAGACAACTCGGTCGCAACCTCGAGTTTGCTCAGGGCCAGGCTGTCGGTGGCGGACGGCTCGACACCGGGTTCTTCGACGAGGACCGCGGGTATCTGTTCGAAGACTTCAACGAGCGACTGGCCAGCGCGGTGGCGTCGCAGGCGCTGCAGGCGCAGCAGCTCAACCTGGCGAACATCCAGGGCATCGGTCGGTTCGGTGAGTCGGTCTCGAACCGGTTCGTGAACCTACTCGGTGGATCGCTCGATCGAGCTCAGGCGGAGGAGAACGCCGCGAAGCAGGGCGGCGGGCTGTTCGGCAAGATCCTCGGTGGCATCGGTGGCTTGGTGCTGCCTGGCGTTGGATCCGCTGTTGGTGAGTGGGTCGGCAACAAGGTCACGGGAGGCTGATCATGACGTTCAGACCATCAGTGCTGCCGACGGCTCGCGCCGAGATGGGTGAGGGGGAGCGATTCCTCGACACCCTGACGCGATCGTTCATGCAGGCGCGCGACCTGGTCGAGTCGGACACTCAGCGCCGGCGAGGCAAGGAACGCTTCGAGAGCGAGCAGGAGACCTCTCGGCTCAGGAACGAGATGCTCGAGCAGGAGCTCAAGATCCGAGGGCAGGCCGAGACGCGCGCGCAGAGGGCAGCCGACGTCCAGGAGGCGAGGCCGAGCGACGTCGTCAGGCGCGAAGAGCTCCCGCCGGTCGAATTCCAGCCGCCGTTCCCGGAGGCGGAGGCACCTGAGGGTGCCCGTATCTCAGACGAGCTGGCAACGGCCCTGGAGCCGCCTGGTGGCCTCCAGGAGCGTCCACAGGCCGGTCCGGCGAGCGAGGTGGTGCCCGAGGGCTTCAAGCCCATACCGGGGCAACCAGGCCTGTATCTGGACACCGGCTTCGAGCAGCGCGAGACCGAGCGGACCAGGGGCCAGGAGGCCGAATACGTCTCGAACCAGATGGAGCAGCAAGCCCAGGCAGCTGCGGACCGTGGCAACATCGAGGAGGCCCAGCGGATCCGGGACGCGATCCCGCGGGCAGTCCTGGACATCCACCAGGGACGCCAGCCGGACACGGCCGCATTGCTCGAGCAGCGTGAACGGAGGGCCACGCCCACCGCCTACCAGTCGGAGAGACTGCAGCAGCAGGAGCTGGAGCGACGCGAGGAGGAGGAGCAGGACCTCCAGGACCGGGCGATTGAGACACAGCTCCAGGTGGACGCCCACCGCCAGCTCCAGGAGATGGGTGACCCAGCCGGCAAGGGCGTGTTCAAGGTCGGCCGCAACTACGAGAAGCAGCTCGAGAACGCTCGCGCGAGTGGGCGTAGGCAGCGGGTCACCGCCGCCAGGCCACCGCTCTCGCTACGTCAAGCCATCGACATTCTGAAGGATGACAACGCGGTCTGGTCACCAGACGCCGGCTACAAGATCCCACTGAGCCAGGTCATGGAGAAGGCGGCTCAGCTCGTCCAGGAGGCGCGGGAGACGGGAGGGCAGAGCGGTATCGATTCGCGTATCCCCGTCACCCAGGAGGAGTACAACGGCATCATCGATGACATGGGCGAAGAGTACGCGGCACAGAACTACATCGTCGAGCGATAGATGGGCAACCCAATCCAGGTTCTCGAGCGCGTCAGGGGCAAGCTGAATCCATCCCAGGAGAGCACCGTTCTGCGCTCCGGGGAAGAGACGGCATTCCAGGAGTGGTACGCCGCTCGCGCCAGGACATTCGGTCTCGATCCCAACCCGGAGCCCAGCGAGCGGAACCGCTACGACTACCGGGCAGCGTGGCTTGCCGGAGCAGAACCCGATGAGAGCCAACACTGGCCGAGCGAGTTCAAGCTCGAGGGCCACCCGAACCTGGTTGTCGGCGGCGTAGACACCCGGACAGGAGACCCAGTCAAACCCGAGGACGTGCTCACTCGAGTACGCGATCGGCTGAAGGTGTACGTCCCCGGCGGTCGACCGGTGGAGCTGCCGACTGTCACGGTACAGGGCGAGACGCCTGAGGGACCACCGCCTCCGCGGTACGGTCCGGAGTCCACACGAGCTCCCTACATGCCGTTCAACTTCGCCGGCGCTCGGAACCGTGCGCTCGCCGAGGACCTCCGGCCAGGCGGAGCCATAGCGACAGCGCTCCAGACGATGATGGTCCAGTTCATACCGGGCAGGGAGCGCAGGGACAAGATCGAGACGTACATCATCGAGCACGCCGATGAGGGCGTCGCTGGCGAATTCGCGACGTTGCTGGGCGTCGAGGCAGCTCTGGGCACCGCCGGTCGCGAGATCATCTACATGGCGGCACTCGGTCGACTGATCCGCCCGATCGGTGCGGCGTTCGCAAGGCTGACACAGCTCGAGATGAGCAAGCTGCCACGGCTGGCGGCGTACCTGAGTGAGAAGGCGTTCAAGTCGACCGCGGCCTCGAGGTCGTCGGCGGCTGTCAGCTCTGGAGCTCGAGGCGCCGTTGAGGGCACGGCCTTCGGTGTCGGTCGTCAGTTGGCCGAGGAGGGTGTGGAGGGTGTGACACCTGGCCAGCTGTTCCCGTACACGGTGGCTGGCACCGGCTTCGGCGCTCTGATCGGTGCGCTCACCGCGGTCAGCATCTCACCGTCTCGGGCTCTCATCAGTCCGGGGGAGGTGAGCAGGTTCGCGGCGATGCAGCGCCAGCTGCAGCTCGACGCTCAGGCTGGCAGGATCACTGCGGAGGCCGAGCTCGGCTATGCCGGCAGGGTGCTGCAGCTCGATCCTCGGACGGCGACGCTGACCGAGGTCGGGAACGTGATGAAGGGGAAGGCTGCCCAGTATCACCCCGAGGGCACCCGTCCGGACGCGGAGCTGTTCAAGATCTACACCGAGGCCGCGGTGACCATGCGGGCGCACATCGAGGCGACCACCCCGAAGGCCACGGTCCGCACTACCGAGGAGTACAGCGCGGCGGCGGCGGCACAGCGGGATCCGGTCACCGGTAGGGTCACAACCGATCCTCGAGTGACCGAACCGAGCACCCTGCGGAGAGGAGCACCGGGGCCAGTTGAGCGAGCAGGAGCTACAGCTCCACCTCCGGGAAGCGCGGGCGCAGCTATAGCTACACCTGCAGCTCCAGCTCCGGGCGTAGGTCCACAGACCACTCGGGGCGTGCGTGGACGGCACGATCGCGATCTGGTCGAGACGCCGCGGCCTGAGGATCACCTGGCTGACGTCGAGGAGAGGCCGCTCACCGGCACCATGTTCTCACTCGAGGCGCGCAGCGACATCGTGCCCAGCGTGAACGCCGGCGACATCCAGACCCAGCAGATCCTGGTCCGCCGCATGATGGAGGCCCACAAGATCGGGCAGCCAGAAGACCCGGTTCTGTCGGATCTTGGCATCGATCCTGCAATGGTTTCAGTGGTTGAGAGTGCCGGCGCCTGGGAGGGCGCGGCGCCGAACATGGCGATGAGGTTCAACCCGTCGGTTCCCTACGAGACGGTCAGGGAAGCGATGCTCTCGTACTCGGTCAGACTCGGCCAGCGCGCCGGCTTCATGATGCAGATGGTGGAGCCGACCTTCGAGGGGGCCAACCCGACACGGTCGGTGGAGATGACCCAGGCGGAGTTCTACCGGGTGAACGACGCGATCTCTCAGAACCCGGAGAAGTACCCGTCGATCCAAGGCTCCTCGATGGTGCCCGACGAACTGGCGCCTGGGAAGCAGCACGCGGTCTGGGTGGACGACAGTGGCAACCACGAGTACTTCGTGGAGCAGTTGCAGGATGCATTCAATGAGGCAGGAATCGACGGTAAGGCCTCGATTCTTCACACAAGATCGGAGATACCACATGCTGCGGATTACAGACGAACCACCTCCAGAGGGTTTGAGGAAGGCGTTGGAAGGGACCTTCGTGAGCTTCGGGAAACCTCGCTCCCCGTCTGGGCCGAAGCCGCCCGAGGACAAGGGTCCGAAACCTCCGACGACATCTTCGCAGCCCTCGAGGGATACACCGCTGCCGTAAGACACGGCACCGGTGTAGTCCCTTACTCCAACACATTCAGAGTCGACAGTCACGGCATCTTCTCCGACCTGGGGCGCGCTCCCGCGCTCCGGGATTGGCAGGCTGCCATGGGCGAGCTCGGCTATTCCAGTGAGCAGCTGACAAACAAGCAGTTCCAAGCCCACAAGAAGGCCTGGTCCAAGCTGACGAAGGAGCTCCGGCAGGGCGAGCACATGAAGTCGGTGAGCGAGGTGGTGCAGCTGATGCGCCGCGGAGCTGCCGGCAAGGACTGGTACTACGGCTTCACTGACGCGATGCGCCCGTACATGGGTGACGACGCTGAGGTGTTCACCCGGATCTGGGCGGTCAGCTCCCAGCAGGCCAAGTTCCTGAACGCAGACGGCAGTCCCGGGAAGCAACTGACGGACGCGCTACGCTCCTACCTCGAGTGGAAGAACGGACTCGAGTTCTCGAACACATTCCTACGCGCCAACCTCGATCGGGCCGTCCAGGGCTCGGGAGTCGGGCTGACCCCGACGCCAGCTGGCCAGCCCGTCGGTGGCCGGAAGATCGGCAACTTCATCCCGGCATCACTCGGCGATCCTGACGCGGTCACCGTCGACCTGTGGATCCAGCGCTTGTTCGGATTCGAAACCGACAAGTCGCCCTCGATGGCCATGTACGACTTCATCGAGCACACGATCCGACGTGCGACTGAGGTGCTGGACTGGTCCGGCAGGCAGGGCCAGGCGTCACTGTGGGAGAACATGCGGAAGGAGTCCGGGATCCCTGGCAGCCCGATCACTGCGGCCAACGGCACGGTCGAGATGTTGAAGCGGGTCGACTGGACGACGGCGCTCGAGGGCCAGGACTGGGAATCGATCAGGGGGATCGTTGGTGTGGCCGGACAGGATCCGATTCCGGCGTGGCCGGTTCTACGCGACGTCGCCGAGGGCTTCAGGAGTGGTGGGCTGGGTGAGGGCCGTGAGTGGTTCGCGAAGCCGGAGGTGATCAACCGCCAGATCGAGGACTTCGGTGGCGAGTTCCCGCGGTACGAATCCGGAGCTCGAGTGACCCAGCTCCATCCCAGGCGGTTCAGTCAGCCTGAAGGTAGCCGCGGGTACTTCGAGCGTGGTCCGTCGCCCGCCGCCGCGATCACCGGAGAGTCGATCGTCGGTCCTCGAGGTGGACGTCCGGGTGAGGTGAGACACCTTGAGGGCGAGCCGCCCAAGCCGAAGGCACCGCCACGTCCAGGACCACCGAAGCCGGAGAGCCGACCGGCTGCGCGCAGGCGACTGACCGCGGCGCTCGAGTCGATCGAGGAGCTCGCGGTTCAGACGGAGGCCACCAAGCGGGTGGCGCTGGACGATCCACTGAGGGGTGAGATCTCGAACGTGCTGAGGCAGGTGCTGCTGCCGGCGCAGGTCAAGGCCGTGCTCGCGACAGAGCCGAAGGCCACGACCCAGCTCCAGGCGCAGACGATCCTCGAGCGTGCCATGACGCAGATCGAGGGTGAGCTCCATCGCCGCGCGGTCGACGAGCTCCAGTCGAAGTACAAGAAGGCTCTGCAGTCGAAGATGCGGCCTGAGTTCCTCACCAAGGTCAAGGCGGCTATCGAGGACATCGACTTCAAGACGATGTCGGAGAAGACCAGGAAGTCACTCGAGGCGACGGCCCGGTTCCTCTCCGAGCAGCCTGAGGGCACCGCGCCGATTCCGGAGTACGTGCTGACGCAGATGCGGCGCATGGATCTGACGAGTCTCAAGTCGATGGGCTTCGACGAGATCTACGGCATCGTCGACGCGATCGATCTGGCGGTGCACCTGAACCGGACCAAGAACAAGCTCCTGGGCAAGCACCGGGCGCAGACCAGGGCTGTGGTTGCCGAGCGGATCGTCAAGGACATCCACACCCGGCTCCCGACTCTCAGGCGACCGAAGACCAAGGAGCTCGAGGGACGGCCGACCAGGGGCAAGCTGGGGCTGCTGCTGAAGGAGGCAGCGACCAGGCCCGAGGTGTTGATGGAAGCGGCCTCCGAGGGGTTGAGGCAGCTCGGGTGGGAGGACATCACCGTCGAGGGCCACTACCAGCAGGAGAAGCTCGTCTGGCAGTACAGGGATGCGCTCACCGACAAGCTCAAGGCGGTCGGTCATCCGATGG
>Ga0255055_10003435_pt1 | contig 10712 bp, 9 predicted proteins | sample JV7_2_27_MG_FD_188633 | JGI IMG/M metagenome (GOLD analysis project Ga0255055, IMG submission 188633) | Seawater microbial communities from Jervis Inlet, British Columbia, Canada - JV7_2_27 | ecosystem: Environmental > Aquatic > Marine > Inlet | place: Canada: British Columbia | collected... | reverse complement strand
GTTTTTAACCTCATGAGCTAGACGAAGCTCGTGACTATCAGTGGCGCGGAGTTTAGGGACATAGTGGTCTCTGAAATACTCAACCATCGTTAACGCTGCCTGTAAACGGTCCCCGTGTTGAATGATCAGCACATAATATGGTACCATCGCGTTTATCAGCAATTGCGTTACCCACCTTGGGTCGAAGCCACCTTTGCGTTCAACAGGCTCATACATAATCTTCTTTAACCCGGCTAGTTCTTTCCTGTCTATAGTCGGTTTTTTCGCCTGTAGAGCGTATTCGGCAGCACCCTGGCCGGCTAGGGTACCGGTAACGGCTCCGGCCGGGAGACCTCCCCACCAATTAGCCCTGGTACCGCAACAGCTGCCAGCAGCGTAAAGCCCCGGGATAGTAGTAGCGCATTTTTTATCGGTTGGCCATAACTCGGCACCGATTCCGCCGCCACCTCCTCCGGACAGACGATACTTGCCGCCATTTCGGGGATCATAACCTACCCGCGCACTCTCCTCCGCATCGGTAGCCACCTGGCGCTGCCACATTCTCTCGATATCCTCGGGAGTAGCGGCATCGAGGTCATGGAAAATCGGCCCACGACCTTCGTGGAAGACAAACTCGATGGAGGTATCAGACTCATAACCGTGGGCTATCCTCTGTCCGGTAGCGTCGGTATAATATCGGAAAACAGAACGAGCGGCTCTGCCGGCCTTCCAGGAATGGTAGTCGGCGGAATGGGCTTGAGAAGCTCCGCCGGTGCCCCCGGTAAGTTCGGCGCCGACCCGGTAAGCCATAGCTGGTCCGTCTCCGGTGCCTTCGTGGTTATCACCCGTCGAATTCCTCAACGCCCAGAGTCCAGTGCTGACGATGGTTGCCTTAGCCTTAAAGATGTAGGTGTTCAAGCAGGAGAGCGGAAAGCCAACGGCCCCAACCACCCTTCCGTCTTGCCTCAGGAGGTCAGAGACCACAACTCTATCTATAACCCTGATGCCACGTTTCAATGCCTGAGGTCTTAGAGGACGGGATACCTGAAACCTGTTTACACGGGCTTGCAGGAACGGCGGGTACAAATTAAAGAATTTGCCCTCCTTTTCTTCGACGGGAAATTCGACTCCCCAGGCAGCCAACTTCTCATAGGCTGCCCATGTTCCCTTCATAATGATTTCCGTCCAATCACGGTCATTCGTATATTCACTTGCTTCAGTGATATTCCTCATAACAAGATCAAAGTCGCTGCCCATCTCGGGATTAAAAACTGTGAAGTTCATACCGGAAAAATATGTGCAGCCGGTTGTTCCGATATGACCTTTATCGACGATGGTTACATCCAGCCCTTTCTCTTTGGCCTCAATCGCCGCACAACAGCCGGCGATGCCCCCGCCGATGACCAGAACGTCAGTTTCGATTATTCTTTCTATTGCCATTGGACTTCTACCTCCTGTATGAAAGTACGTGGCTAATTTTCAGGTATCATAATAACTAAGAAGTAGTACTCACCATTATCCCAGGAACTTATTCGGAACCGGGTCCCAAGCGCGACGCTCGGCATCATACGGCGCTTCTTCCGGGTGACAGTCTTCTCCCAGTATCATAGTTACCCGTCGATTCCCGTATTGCGGCCAGTTTCCCAGGCTCTCACAGCTTGGGTTACCGGTGCGGGCGAATGCTAGCCATGCGTCCTGGACCTGGCCCATCAACTTATTTGCCGCCGCCCCTGTTCCATTGAACTCTGCACTAAGGATTCCGAAAACGAAGCCGATATCTATGGTATGACAGGCACCCATATTCGGTGCCGGTGACTTCCAGGTAAACAGGTAACTGTAGGCAGGCAGGTTATTCTGGCTCTGTGCCTCAACCAAACGGATAGCAGGTATCCGAAATTGCACAGCAGTTTGAAGTGCCAGGGCAATCTCGGGGGCGGAGCTATCCCTCCCCTGCTGGGACATTGCCTTCCTGTAGCCATCTATCAGGCCGGGTGCAAGGTCAGCCGGTAAAATCTGTTGCCAACGTCTTATGAGTCCGGCGTCGTCTACCTTTGTCAGACTTTCATCTGCCCTTGCCATGAATTTCGCTTCCTCTAGGTTGGTACCCGCCAGTATCGCAACCTTATCCGCAGAACCATTTTTAACGGCATCTATAGGCATTTCGGGAAGTAACTCTCCCTCTACTACCGGTTCAAATACCGATCCTTTAATATTTAACTTGATACCGAGTTCCTGCTGGGCGGCCAATAGCTGCTCTGGAGAAAGTGTTTTGATGGCATTAACATCTCCGGCAGATAAACCGAGTATATTAAGAAATAATTCCGCAATCTGTACTGCCTCATTCAGGTGTTTCACGGTATTAGAACCACTCTGGAGGATCGCTTTATGAAAAAGCCCACGGGCTTGCGGCATCGCCAACAAGCAGCCAATACTCATGGCACCGGCTGATTCCCCGAAAACAGTTACATTATCAGGATTACCCCCATATGATGAGATGTTGTCCCGTATCCATTGCAACGCGGCAATCTGGTCAAGCAGTCCTTCATTCCCTGTAGCGGGAATCCTGCCTCCGGTGACCTCCTTCAGATGCAGGAAGCCAAGAGGCCCAAGTCGGTAATTAATTGAAACGATAACCGTATTGCCGCATTTTGCCAAAGTCGTTCCGGGATACATTGGACTGGAACCTGAGCCTATCTTGAAGGCACCGCCATGAATCCATACCATCACTGGCCGTTTTGGACCTTCAAGACCGGGGCTCCATATATTCAGATACAGACAGTCTTCACTTTGAGATTCCTCAATATGGGATTCTTGTGTTAAACCTAGTGGTCCGCTTATTTGTGGAGCAACCGGACCGAAAGTATACGCCCGGTGTACACCTTTCCAAGGTGCCAGCGGCTGTGGTGGCAGCCATCGGAACTCACCTACCGGAGGAGTGGCATAAGGGATTCCTTTAAAAATGTATAAATTATCTTGACAGGTGCCCTTGATTCTCCCGGATTTTGTTTCAATTACTATCTTATCATCGCTACTCATATCCTTTACCTCGAAATACCGTGTGGGATACCTTTAGTCCGGATCAGCGGATAGACGTTCCGCGATGCCTAATTGTGTGTCATTGTCTCATAGTATACCATAGTGAATTGTCGTGAGTTTAGGGGTGATAGTCGACAAATGGTTCCTTATTGGGCTATAGACATATTCTCGGACTTCAGGCATGGAATCGGGGGGACCTTTTTATAGTAGACGTGGAATACAATCAGTTTTCAATTTAATTAATTCTCCAAAGAACACAACATACTTCATTGTGTTCTCAGTCGAAAATAATATTTCCACTCCATTTTCACCATTTTTAGCGTCAGAAAGTTGTATCCATATTGTGTGGCTTAATAGTTGTAAAATCCGGTCCGTATATCCACGACGGAATCCAGTCAATGGCTATTATCGGGAGATATCAACAGGCTTACAGGCCCAGATATGCTTTTCTGATGTGTTCGCTATCAAGGAGTTGCTTGCAGGTGCCGTCCAGCACTATCCGCCCGTTCTCCAGAACGAAGGCGCGGTCGGCAGTTTCCAGAGTATGCTTCACGTTTTGCTCGACAAGCAGGATAGTAATACCCTGGTCACGTAGAGATTTGACTATCTGAAAAACATCCAGTACCAGTTTTGGCGCCAGGCCGTTCGACGGCTCATCGATTATACACATTTTAGGTCGGGACATCAGCCCCCGGCCCATGGCTAACATCTGTTGTTCACCGCCGCTGAGCGTCCTGGCAAGTTGTCGCTCCCTATCTTTCAGTATAGGGAAAATTTCATAGACCTGTTTAATCGTTTCTGCTTTCTGTGACCAGGCACGTTTGGGGTAGGCTCCCAGCTCGAGGTTCTCGCGGACTGACATTTCCGTAAAAAGGTTTCTTCCCTCCGGGATATGAGAAAGACCGAGTTCGACTATATTATTCGAGGATAAGCGTTCTATCCGCTGATCGAGGAATGAAACCGTGCCCGATGCCGGGCGTAGCAGACCCGATATGGTGTGGAGCAGGGTGGATTTACCCGCTCCGTTGGCTCCGATGATTGCCATTATCTCGGCTTCATTCACCGTGAAAGAGATATCCCATAATGCCTGGATATTACCATAAAAGGCATTAATATTACTCACTTCCAGCATGGTCTTCTCCTAGGTAGACTTCTATAACCTTTTCACTGTGGGTAATTTCCTGCGGAGTGCCTTCGGCAATTTTCTTGCCGTGATGAAGGACGATAATACGATCACATACGTTCATGATGGCTTTCATAACATGCTCGATCATGACAATGGTGATTCCCTTATCTCTGATACTGGTAATCAGCTGCATTGCCTCGGCGACCTCGGTCTGGTTGAGGCCGGCCATCAACTCATCGAGAAGAAGCAGTTCGGGTTTGGTTGCCAGAGCCCGGGCTACCTCCAACCGCTTCTGGTTAGCCAGGGTAAGGTCCCTGGCCGGTGTGTTGGCAACCTCTGATAAGCCCACATATTCCAGCAGCTCTAAAGATTCTTTGGTAGCCGTAGCTGAAGAAACACTTATCGACTCGCCGAAGAACGCCCCGACGCGTACGTTCTCTATTACCGGGAGGTTGGCGAAGATTTTAACTATCTGAAACGTTCTGGCTATGCCCATGCGGCAAATTTGGTACGGTTTCTTATGGGTAATGTTTGTATCTTTGAAGCGTATTATCCCCGGTTTGGGGGCATATGTCGCCGATATCAGATTGAATAAGGTTGTCTTACCGGCGCCATTGGGGCCGATAAGGCCAACAACCTCGCCCTGGTCAACATGGAAATCCACATCGTCGACTGCTGCCAGACCTCCGAAATACTTGGTAACTCCCTTACCGTCAAGTATGCGCACGTTTTCCTCCCCGAATTCGCGTCCACAGCTTCTGCACTATGCCTACCAGTCCATCGGGCAGGTATAATATGGCAATAACCATGACGACACCGAAGATAACCATATATAACTCCGGAATCTCGGTAATGAGCTTCTCTTTTAGATAGGTAAAAATAGTGGCACCGATTACTGGACCATAAAGCTGCCCCATGCCGCCAAAAATGGCCATCAAGACCGGTATAAATGAATAGAGCGGATTAAAAGCAATCGAGGGTTCAATATATGTCCATCTTGTAGCCATGACGGCCCCGGCGGCCCCCATGAAGAAGGCGCTGATGGCGAAGGCGATTGTCTTCACCACGGTGACATTTATGCCTATGTGAGCCGCGGCTTCCTCGTGCTCACCGATACTCTGCAGGGCCAACCCGAATCTGGAGTGTCTGATAATGAAGGCCGTAAGCATAAGTACGACAAGAATGATGAACATGACGTAATAAACCGTGGTATTGTCCACGTAGACAACCACTCTGCCGATCGTGTGAGATATATTAAGTTCCCACCACCTGAGGAAAGTCTCGATGAGCGTAACCAGCCCGAAAGTGAATATAGCAAAATATATGCCCTTAAGCCTCAGGGTCAGGAAGCCGACGAGAAGGGCAATCCCAAAGCTGGCCAGACCACCGAGACCGATGACAACGAGTAGGGGAAATTCGTTCCCCGCCACCGCCGAAGCATATACGCCAATCCCAAAAAATGCCGCCGTCGCCAGCGAGATGTAACCGGTAGGCCCGGAAAAAATAGTCCAACTCACCGTCAGGATGATATACATGAAGACATCGCCCATTAGTATGACAAAATAGGCCGAGGAATAGGAGGGCGCAGCAGCTAACAGGATTAATAAGATGAGGATTATAAATCCCGGTACCAGGGCCCTTTTGGAGATAAACGGGATACTATTCATATCTCTACTTCTTCCCCAAAATACCGGCCGGCCTCACCAGGAGCAGGATCATAAAGAGCCCGTAGTAGGCCGCCAGTTGTAAAAGTGAATCCAGATAATAGCTTACGATGCTGCCAACCAGACCCAGTATGAAACCGCCGATGAAACTGCCGGGGATACTGCCCATGCCACCCAGGACGACTACGATGACGGCAATTATAGTATATTTGAGACCCATCGCTGAGTTAAGAGAGATGGTCATGCTCAAAAGTGAGCCGGCCAGGCCGGCCATCATAGCACCAAAGCCAAAGCAAAGCGCCAGCACCCATTTGATGTTGATCCCCATGAGTCCCGCCGTCGCTGTGTCCTGAGCGGCAGCCCGGATAGCTTTTCCCTGGCGGGTGCGGGCCAAAAAGAGATAGAAGATCAAACCTATGGCCACGGCAAACCCGAAGATTACCAGGCGGTTGGCGCCAAATACAGCTCCCCCAAGATTGACCGGAAATGCATAATAAGAGTAACTCTTGATGTCAGCCCCCCATATTAGTATGACCACATTCTGAATGATGAAGAGGAGACCGAAAGCGGCTAACATGGAACGACCCTCAAAGGCACCCGTTGATGCTGATGTGCTCCTGAGCCTTTGAAAGAGGGTGCGGTGGATTAGAAAACCTATGATGAATGTAGCGGGACCGGTGATGGCCAGAGAGACCAGCGGATTAACTCCATGCACAGTATGTAGCCACCAGGTGCTCATAGCCCCGAGTAATATAAACTCGCCGTGAGCGATGTTCAGCACCCGGGCAACACCGTACTGCAGGCTGAGCCCGACGGCGATGAGGGCAAAGATGCCGCCCAGCAGCAAACCACCAATCACTACATCTAAAAATGTAACAAGCATAATAATAGCTTCCCCTGGCAATCAAAGTATGGCAGGCTGCCTGAAGGCACAGAATAATCCCTGTAGAGAAAATAACCACCCTCAAGGGTTGCTGTACCCTCTAAACAGCCTGCCTGCTATTCAATTATTTATACTGTTGTCAAGAATGACCGCTTACGGCCAATTAGGTTTAATTATGGGAGGTGCGGTACGTTTCTCCCCGACGTCGACGACTTCAAAGATGCCGTTTTGCCACTGACCTATCTCACCGGGATAATGCTGGAAGAACCGGTCCTCATCATACCCGATCGGTCCGGCATACGTGTCATAAACCGCCGTCGCCATGATGTCCCTTATCACGGAATTATCAAGGGTCCCCGCTTCTACGATGGCCTGCTGGAAGTGCTGGAGCGAGGGGTAATAGTAGTACGCACCCCAGTAGTCAGGTTCCGCGCCATCATAGAAGTCCACGTAATGGTCATAGAATTCTTTGGCCCCGGGCGAAGACTTCGGGTTCCAGGCCCCGCCACCCATCATCCCTTCCGCGAGCGGCCCGAAGGCATCTCGATACGCGGGGGAAAAGGTGATGACGTTGAGGAAGAAGACATCGAAGTTTATACCAAGCTCAATTGCCTGACCGGTAGCCAGGAAAGTGGCCGGGGGATAGGTATAGCCGATAAAGGCATCGACATCGAGCGCCTTGGCCTTCTTCAACTGCGTCGATAAATCCTCAGGATTGGCCGGATACACCTCGACCATCTTTACATCAATTCCCTTCTGCGCGAATAATGGAACCGCCAACCCGGAATACTCGACTCCGTGGAGGTCTCCAATGAAGATTATGGCTGCCGATTTTACGCCGAGTTCAACAAGAATGTCGGCCAGGGCCGGCACCTGGGTTTCGGAGAAATTAAGGACCTGGAAGTAGTAGGGCACGTCATCAATCATCTCCCGGAGTTTGAGGGCGCCGCCGGCGGCGTTGACCAGAATTTTTTCATACTTGGTGGCGATAGGAGCCGCCGCAAAGTGGAAAGCGGTGCTCCAGGGGGGTAGTATGAAGTCGACCTTGTCCTCTACAATCAGTTTTTCCAGTAACGTCGTCATCGTGCCGATATCGCTCTGGTCATCATATTGGAGAAGCCTTACCGGCAGTTTCCTGCCGTATTCCTCGATATACAGACCGCCCTCGGCATTAATATCCGCAAGCCACATTGCATGGATCGGACCGGATGTCGAGGCTACCCCGATAGCACTCACACCGGAGAGAGATGTAACCTGACCAAAAACGATTTCTGTTCTAGTATCGTAGTCGTCAGGTCTGTCCGATGTGGTCGGGGGTGCTGTAGTTGTTGTCGTTTCCTCGTCGCCACATCCTATCATAGTTAACGGGGTGGCCAGTAGAGAGATTAACAAGATTCCGATGATTAGTGTAAGTAATTTCTTTTTCAAAAGTGTCCTCCTCACTAGTATTTTAGGATAATAAAATGATTTATCCATTTAGGTCATATCTCACCCCCTCTCCCAAGTTCATTATATTACATTTTCAATGTGATAGTTTATAGCCTGTATAAATTGGCACGCCACCCTTACCGGTGCTGTGTCTGGGCACTGATTTATAGGTAAATCTAGCATATCACCAGACAGAATGCAATATAAAATGGGACAAATTTCTATATAATATCATAGAAATATTGCACCTGAGGTAAACTGTGGGGATTTTGTACGCAATACGGGGCTTATTACGGGTATTTATCCTTACTTTGATTCGGGGTGGGCTTTCAGTGAATGGTGTATATTATCCAGCTGGAGTTTAAGGTTTTCACTTTGCTGTAGAATGGTGCTAACGAATTCCTTCTGGGCGACCGTATCGCAGATATTATCATCGAGTATCATCTTGGCAAATCCCGATATCGAATGTAAAGGATTATGCATTTCCATTACTTTATCGATCAAATATTGTCGTTCTTTATCATCAGAAATACCCGGGTTATCGCTGGTTTCTAGGCTGGTATTAGTTTGTTTCTCAAGCGAAATGCCGGAGCTCTGGGATATTTCTTCATTGGTCTTTCGGGTTTCAGAAATGGATTCCTGAGTCATATCGACGACATGCTGCCTGGCCTGCAGCAGGCATTCATTGACTCGCGTAATACTGCTTTCGGCTTCTTCTCTTATTCCTCGGCTCTCTTCCTGCGCTTTATTGATAATCTCTGCTGCTGTTATTTTAGCCACTTCAGCTTCCTCTCGGGATTTCCGGCTTTCGACTTCAGCGCGGCTGATAGCTTTACGGCTTTCACGCCTGGCCGTTTCAGTTTCCTCTTTCGCTCTAAGAACATCGGTTTTTGCCTTATTGGTCTCGATTAGCGCTTCCCGGCGAATCGCCTCTATTTCTTCGGATACTGTTTTTACCCTTTCCTGGGCCAGTGAAATGGCTACCCGTGCGTCATTGTTAGCTGTTTCTGCTTCCGCTCGGTACATGCCCGCTTCCTCTCGGGCTTGCCTGACGGCATTTTCAGCGGCGTCTTCAGCCAGCGTGGTTTCTTCCCGGGCTTTAGCGATTTCTCTCTCTGCCAGACCTAGCGCTTCCTGTCTGGCTTGATTGATAGCTGCCTGCGCGGCTTGTTTGGCCGTTTCAGCTTCATCTAATGCTTGCTGTGCTCTGGTTTTATAGATTCTGGCTTCTTCATTTATTTCTTCGATTTTCTTTTGGGCTTTTTCCTCAGTGAGGTCATGGATGAGTTGTTCGAGCTGTTGACTCCGGTTTATTTCGGGATTAGCAGTTTTCGTCTTTATCTCCGGATATATGTCGATGGGTTCATCGGGAAACGGGTCATCTTGGGGTTCGGGGATATTTTCCTGTTTTTGACCGGTTCGTTGTTGAATTCGTTGTTCGGCTTCATCGAGGATTTTTGCCAGGGTTTCGTCCAGTTTATTCACTGTACTTTTTTCTTCGCCTACCCGACTCACTGCTGCCATGGCGTTTTCTTTGGCGTTGATGGCGTTTTCCTGGGCTTCCAACAACAAGCTACGACTGTTATCTTTAACATTTTCGGTGTTTTTGGTTTTTCTCGTTTGATTGGTAGTCATTAGTTTTGCTTCTCACCTGCTTCATATGTCCTGTTTGCTTCATTAATCAGCTTCTTCACATCCACTTCCGTAAAAAGCCGCCAGCTTCTTCTATCCCGGAAATCGTTGATTTTCAGGTAGTCATCTTTCAGCCAGCGTAGCAGGGTACTGCGGCTGATGCTGGCCATCCGGCATACTTCAGCGGTACGGTAGAATGTTCTGTTATCGATGGTTACCGGCATGGTTTTTCCCTCTCCAATTCAATCAGTACGGTACTATTTGCTACAGTTTAATACAGGTTGATATATATTGATTCATTTACAGATGTTACTGTTTATGCACTGAAGCTGACAGGGGGATATCACCCAAATTGATTAAGGGTTAGCACCCAGGCTGAGTATGAATATCGAGCGGCAACAGAGGAGTAAATTGAATAAGGGTAGGAGAGAATAAAAGAAACCGGTTATTTCTTATTGCTCTATCAAGGCGTCCCAGGGTGTGTCCAGCAGCGGCACCGGTATCTCGATAAGCGCGGGGCGATTTGCCGATAGCGCCGACTCCAGTGCGTCTCCGAGGTCCTCATGACCTGACAGCCTGACACCGATAGCGCCGAAGGATTCAGCAAACTTGACATAATCAGGGTTATGCAGTTTATTACCGATGAACCTGCCGCCGAATTGACGACGCTGGATGCCGGTCACCGTACCGTAGGCGTTATCTGAAAAAAGTAAGGTAACTACATTTATCTTTTCTTGGACGGCCGTCCCCAGTTCCATCGCGGCGTAGGGGAATCCTCCGTCGCCGCATATTGCCACGACGTTTTTATCCGGATTTCCAATCTTGGCACCGAGAGCGGTAGGGAAGGCGAAACCGAGAGTGGCGAAATATGACGAATCAACGTAGGTACCTGTCTTGTTCACCGGGTAAGCAATATCGCACCAGTAGCCGATGTTGGTAATATCCGGCACAACGATATCATCAT
>Ga0255055_10003434_pt1 | contig 10713 bp, 15 predicted proteins | sample JV7_2_27_MG_FD_188633 | JGI IMG/M metagenome (GOLD analysis project Ga0255055, IMG submission 188633) | Seawater microbial communities from Jervis Inlet, British Columbia, Canada - JV7_2_27 | ecosystem: Environmental > Aquatic > Marine > Inlet | place: Canada: British Columbia | collected... | reverse complement strand
CAGATGGCGTGGCCGGAGATCACGACCTGGATGTGGGACGACGGCATGAAGACCGCCGGGCCCGGTGGAACCAAGTCAGTGATGATCTACGATCGGAACCCACGCAAAGCTCGCGCTGTGATGCCGATGGTGCTTCGCCCGATGGCACCCGAGCAGCAGGGCCTGACGTTCAAGGTTGTTCTTGAGAGCCGATTCGGTGGCGTTATGACGCCGCGCCCGCTCTCAGCGTTGCGTCTGGACGGAGTGTAGTCCGTTCGTCTATACCCCGCGCGGGTCTCGTCTTTGTTCCCTGCGCGGGGTGTAGGCTTTTTTGCTAAGGTGCTCACATGCCTACAATCAAGAACAAGACAACACAGCTTATCTGCCTCACAAGCAGCGGGGGAGATTGCATTGCGATCGATCCCGATAGCAGCGAGCAAGTCCCCGCGGAACTATGGGCCGATAATCAGGACATGGACTGCATCAGGAGTATGCTCGACGATCGCCGGCTACTGGTGATCCACGACCCGCAAGATCGGGCGCCCGAGCCGGTGGCAGCACCCAGACCCAAGCCGACAGCCGAGCCCGAGGACATTCCCGGCGACTGGTCCAAGGTGCACTGGCGAAAAGCCAAACGAATTATTACCGCAGCTGACGACGTTGCGCCGCTGTATAAGCTTCTCGAAACCGAGGATCGCGCGAAGATCAAGTCGATGCTAGAAGCGCGGATCGAGGAATTGGAGGCCTAACCCATGGCATGCGTTACCGTTGCAAAGTTCCTGTCGATCGTTCCCGAGCTTGCCGCGTTTGGCGGCCCGGGTTCAGGATCGATCACCTTCGCAGGCTCAACGGTAGCGCTCGACACAGTGACGATCGGCGCGGCGATAGGTACAGCCACCGCCGGGCCTCGCGTCGCTGGCACTGATACATGGAGCACGGACGGGGCTACCAGCGCGCAGCTAGCGAGCTTTGTTGCGATGCTAGGCGACCAGGCCGCGAGCTTCGCCGCGCTCGTCACGGGGCTAGCTACGGCCCCCACGGTGGCGCTAGTCACCAGCAAGGCGACCGGCATCGCAGGCGATATCGCATGGAGCACGAGCGATGCTGTCGACATCGTGCTTGACCCGCTCGCCCAGTTAGAGGGCGGCGCGGCACAGATTGAATTCTACCTGGATTGCGCGTGCAAGATGATCAACCCGCAATGCTGGGGCGATAAGTTCGAGTGCGCGGTGATCCTGATAGCGGCGCACATGATGACCGTCGCATCTGGCGGTGAGTCGGGCCCGGTCGCGTCCAAGAAGATCGACAAGATCAGCGTGAGCTATTCCGCGACGAGCTTCGATTCATCCGACGCCGCGTTCAGCGGTACGAGGTACGGGCGCGATTACCTGGCGATGCGTGAGACGCTGCTAGTGTTTCCCGTGGTCGGAACTGGCCTGCCTAGAGTTTGGCCGCGCTCCTTTCGACGGGGGCGCTACTAGTGGGCGGCGTAGTCAATAGGGTGATGACGAAGCTTGAGGGGCTAAAGGCATCTCAGCCAAACATTGAATTTGTATACAAGGACATGGGCGCCAAGAAGATCAGCGAGCAGCTAGATTACCTCGGCGAGTTGTTCTTGACGATCGGCTTTCAAGGCGCGACCGCGCTGGCGATATACCCAAACAGGAGCACGCCGATCAACGTGGCGACCGTTGCGCTCTACAATGAGTTCGGAACACAGAACGCACCGGCGCGCCCGTTCATGCGCCGCACTATCCTCGACAACATGCGCGAGATTCAGAACGAATGCGCGAAAAACTTCGCGAAGGTCGCAACGCTCAAGCTATCAGCGATCGATGCCATGAATGAGATCGGCCGATTCGTGGCGTGGAAGATGGTCGACAGGATCGAGAAGTCGCCATCGTGGGCGATACCTAACGCGCAGTCGACGATCCTGGACAAGGGGCACGATCACCCGCTCATCGGCAAGCGCACGCTGATGAAGAAGTCGATCACGTGGGCGGTACGCAAGGGCGGCGCGTTCGGCTCAATCGTTCGCGAAGGGCAGGTCAGCTAATGCCCACATATTCCGCGCAGGTTACGAGCCCCGCACAATTCGACGGGCTCACCGAGGACACCGGCCTATTCTTGGCAGACCCGCACACCGGGCAGAACGCGATCCACGTTCTGATCCGTTCGATCAGCTTCACCGGCCCTAGCGGCATGACTGAATGGTCAATCGCCCGCGTCGACCCGAGCGATGACACCCGATTCGACATCGTGTGCGGTTCGGGCGTCTCGATGGCCGGCGGGGGACCTGCGGGCGTAGACATTTTACCAACTAACGACATCGGCCAGCAAACAGCGGTGGGCAAGCAGGGGCAGCCGTGGGGTTGGGCCTTCTCAACCGCTGGAATGGTCGGCACGGGCAAGCTGCGCATTGACTGGGATTATGTGTTAACGGAGGGGTGAGCTATGGCGACGCTTTTCTCATTACTTCCGGGCGCCTGGTTCACAGACGATTGCGTCGTGATCCTTCCGACGGGCGGCGGCGGCTCAGGTAGCGCGCTCGCCATTCTCGACGAGGGCGTCCTGATAGACGCGGCGACAAGCTCGATCGACTTCGTGGGATCGGGCGTTACGGCGACGAGCACGGGTGCGGGGTCTGTCGAGGTCACGATCCCCGGCGCAGCATTCCCGCCGGCCTCGCAGGTGGGGCAAGTAGTGTTCAGCGTGGATGGTCTGACGTTTCTGCGCGAGCTTCCGGTAACAGATCAGCACGGCTGGCTGGTCAATAACAATGGGATCTTGATCGTCAATGGCTAACGCAAGACATGGGGATCAGAACCCGACGGACGGCGACGGGTTACACGTACTGCATAACTTTGAGCCGGCGAACGCGGCAGCGCTTGCGGCTCTGGCTGTAGTCGCGGCGGACATCGGCAAGGTGGCGCGGCAAGTAGACACGGGCGACTTTTACATGTTGCGATCGGTCGGCCCGAGCGTATGGGACAAGATCAACGGATCGGGCACTGGCGATGTCGTCGGGCCTGCGTCATCGATTGACGATCGACTAGCGTTGTTCGACGGCGTGACCGGCAAGCTCCTGAAGCAGGGCACGGTCACCGGGTCGGCAGTGGCCACGCACCTGCCCGACACCGCGAACCCGCACGCGACGGACCTAGGCAACATCGGGAGCGGCACGCTTGCCGAGCTAAACGCAGCGGTCACTGATGCCACGCTCGACGACGCATCAGACCCGCGCACACCTACCGCGCACGCATCGACACACGAGAACGGCGGCGGCGATGAGATCAGCGTCGCAGGATTGAGCGGACTTCTCGCCGACGCGCAGAACCCAACGGCGCACGCGGCGACCCATAGCGACGGCGGCAGCGACGAGATTGCGGTCGAGGATCTAGCGACAGCCTCGACCACGCTGACGCATGTCCTATCACCAGACGGCGCAGGCGGCCTCGTGATGCGGGCCGAGTCGGGAGGGGTCACCACGCCGGGAGCGACGATCGACCTCGGTGTGGTCGTGTGGGACGGCTTGACGGGCACCGCGATCGGCGACGCGGGGATCAGGGAGTACGGCAAGAGCGCGACCGACCCGACCGTGCCCACGCCGGCCGACGGAGACGGGTACTACAACACCGCGCTAAATATGCGCATGACCTACGACGGCAGCCGATCGAAGTGGCTATCTGAGCGAACCGCTGAACTTTGGTTCGGCCGATCGGGCAACACGGGCGCGGGCGCATATTATCGCGGCCCAGGCAATCGCGCGTACTCGTCGACCATCGGCCGCAACGCGACGCACGACGGAACGATCGTTTCACTCGCCTACACACGCGCCGATAGCGACGCCGCGACGTTTCAGATCACAGCGGACGGGGTGGCAATCTCCACACTTGCCAGCGCTGCCCAAAAAGGCGAGAGCGTAACTCTCGATAATGACTTCTCGGCGGGCGCTGTGCTTGGAGCGAGTAACGCATCGGGCGGGAACACTACGCAGCACGTTCACGGGTGGGCTGTGATTAGGTGGCGAGCATGATCGTAATTGCAAAAAACCAGACCGTGGGAGCCTTGGCGCTCGACCAGCTGCCAGTGCCGGACAACGAGATCCCCGCATCGGGGCAAGTCACACTTACCGATTATGTGAGCATCGCGGAGATCCAACAGGACCCGCAATTGCTCGCGCATATCGTCGCCACTGATGCGATCGTGAACGTCGACGGCGTTGACCTATCCGCAGCAGATAGCGAGGCCTTTGTCTCGACCGTACCGAATACGACGTTCACCGATACCGAGGACGGCCTCACCCCCGCAAGCGGCGGCGGCTCGACTAACTTCTTGCGTGCTGATGGCAGTTGGCAAGACCCCGGCGGCGGCGGCGGGGGAACAGATCGGATCGCGTGCTGCCCATTCGGGGCGAAAAGTGACGGACTTGGAAAATTCCTGATCGCTAACGGCAAATCATCGGACGCGGACGACAGCACTAAACCGAAAACCCGCCAACCAATCGGCCTGCCTGGAACGCTGACGCGTCTCGTATACCAAACGCAAGTAGGCACGAGCAGCACCCAGATGAAGATCCATGTCAACGGATCGGTCGAGGCGACGGTGACCTTGACGAGCATAAACGCAAATTTTGGCGGCGTCGAAACGATCAGCGTTAGCGTTACGGCCGGCGATTATGTCGAGATCGAATGGGACGCCAGCGACAAGCCTGGCGAAAGCACATGGTACCTAATCGAGGAGCCGAGCTAGACTATGTGGGTCGCAATCTATAACAACGCAGGATCCGGCGGAACCGTGCGTGTCGAGGAATTCCGCAAGCGCGCGGACGTGTCGACCGCGGTCTCACAATTCGAAAACGACTATACACCGCCCGCGACCGGATACGCTGGGATCGATGTCGGATGGTCCGCGTACACCGACCCGCCGAACCATCAAGAGTGGCACGTTGACCGAGATGCATCGCCCGATCCGGTCCTAGTCGCGGCGTCTATCCCGATGCAGCTAGTTTTCAAAGCGTCTCGATTCGTAACCGAGGCGGCGATCATGGGGACTACAACGGTGATCCTCGACGGGCTACGCAGCCGGCTAGCCACCTGGTTCGATGACCCATCAGAAGCGATCGGCAGTCTCACCGGAGAGATCAAGGTGAGCGGCGGAAGCTGCTCGATGCGGATTATGATGGGCGACGATGAGCCCGGCAATCCCATCGCGCCATTATCCGCCGACTTTGTTCAGCCCGACACTACGGGGGCGTGGGTACCCTTTACGATGATATCCAGCACCGATCCAACGCTAGACCTGCAGCGCTATTTCGTCGAAGGCGAAACCTCAGACGCTGCAGCCTTTGCGGAGATTCGCTACGCATCGTTCAGCATTTTTGCCAAGGGGTAGACATGGGAGATAATCCGCTCGCAATGCACCCCAGGACGATGGCAGCCGTCAAGGCTCATGCTGCCATGCATCACGCGGCGATGTGCTCTAACGTATTTTCCAACACGCTAAACGCGAGCACGACGCCCACCGAGATAGGGTTTTGGGATCCCGCGTCGCTAGTGCTGTGCCAAGAGGACTACGGCTACGCAGTGACGGCCGAGGGCATCGCAGCCCCGGACGCTGGCGAGTACAAGCTTTTTACGAGCATCTACCACGAGTCTACAGCGAAGCATGTGCAGATAGCGATCGAGCCGAGCGTGAACGGGGTCTCACTGGGGCATCGAATGCCGGGAGGCTGGATACTTGGGCGCAAGGGCATCACATCCGCGGTCTGCCAATTGGGCGGCTACCGGATCCGCCTATTAGCTGGCGATGTCGTGAGCCTGAAGCGCGCGCGCCTTGCCAATGCTGGGGCTATCAGCGCGCCCGCGGGTCGTAGTTATATGACACTGGAGCGGATCAAATGAGCGTCTACATCATACCCGCCGAGGATGCCGAAGCTCTGAACGCGCACGTCGCGTCTGAGTCTGGGCAGATGCTGTTCGCCATCGAGGACGAGTACGGATGGACCTTTGACGATTCGGCCTTTCCAGCGGGATTCGATTTCGACGCGGCGATCGTCGCGTGTATTCTCGGGCCTGACCTTGCAGGATATCTCGCCGACAAGCCGCCGATCTCATCGAGGCATTGCAAGATCTACCGCTACTTGCCCGAGGGGGATTGGGACAAGCTCGCGCCGCCGATGTCGGCCAACTATCGCACAGGCTTAGATCGCAGGCTTGAGCGCAAAACGACGCGCCTGCTAGGTGACGTGGTAAGCGTGGAATACTTCGGGAGCGCGACGTTCAACCCGAACGGATCGAAGAGCTTCGCCGATCGCGTACTGATCGAAGAGTACGAGTGGACGCGAGACCCACCGGGCACGCTATCCCGCGACATCACGATCCGCTGGGATCTTGAGGACGGCACGACGCACGCGGAAGCTAAGACGATGACCCGCATGTATTCGCCGGACGAGCGCATGCTGGCGGGCGAGAAGCGGCGAAAGTCGATCATTACAGATCTAAAGGTTTACGTGGGCGGCGTGCTTGTGGCGACGCAGGTTAGCGATGTGACCGACGGCGCGCAGATCGAGGCCGCTTTAGATCTAGGCCGAGACTTCATCCGAGACTATTCGTTCCAGATTGCGAACTATGAGATGGCGTCTGACCAGTCGCTATTCGTGGCCATCGCATCGGACGCCGCGCACGCGTGGTTAGACGTTCCGACAAACGGCGGCACGGTGAGAGACGCTGTGCTCGCGGCGATCAACATATGGGGGATCGTATAGTGGGAAGGCGCGCGAGGCTCAAGCGATGGCGTCGGCAGAGGTCGCTCGATCGTTCGTTGCGCCGCGAGATGTGGGCGGTCTGGCATGACAAGGCAGAGGCAGCCGAGGCGCGGCAGTTCGCGCGGCGGGCGTTCTGGCTGTTTGCATCGCGCACGTGGACAGGCATACACACGACAGACCCCGCGCCTGCAGTGGCTAAGCTAGCGGGCCCGCACAAATACGGGCTTTATTGTGGAGTCGGTCACGGCGTGCCACAGGGCGAGAGGCGCCCGCCGCTTGACCGAGCTGATGCAGCTTGCCAAGATCACGACATCGGATCGCAGGCGCTAAGATAGAGTGAGAGCATGGCAGACCCAATCAATCCATTCGACTTCGCAACCGAGACCCTGGCGACCTTCTTGGCGAAGACCGTCGGTAATGGCACATATGCGGATGTCGTCGAGGCGCTGAAGATCGACCAGGTAGGCGAAGAGGCCAAGGCAACGGAGATCAGGATCGCGGCGGGTCAGATATACGGAAACACGATCGACGATTTCGTGCTCGCGGCATATCCACTCTTGCGCACGGTAGCGACGGGTGGGGGTGGTGGTGGTGAGGACCTCGCCGCCACGCTCGTGCTTGGGGATATCACGGGGGCCCGGGATATCAACGTGAGCACTGGCCAAGCGATAGCCGGAGTCGATGAGCTGACGCTGCGGGGGTTTGACGCGGCCAATGGGATCGCTGGCGCCACGGTTCTTAGAGGCGGAGACGCCACGCTTGGCACTGCCGGCCCTTTGACAATCCGTTCCGGCTCATCCGGCGATGGCAACTCGGCCGGGCTCACAATCAGTGTGCCTGATTGCACGTCCGCAAATACCACGGCCGGCGCGTTAGGTTTTCTTGGTGGCGCGGGCAACGGCTCGGGCAACGGCTCACCCATTATCATGCGCGCGGGCACGGGTGGCGCGGGCTTTGGTGGCGACGCTGGCGATCTACTTTGCGAGGCGGGCACGTCCGGTGGCGCGGGGTCGGCAGGTGGCGGCGCTACGTTTCGCACCGGCCCAAATTCGTCAGGTAACACGCCAGGCCTGCTACTAATCGAGACGCCTGACAATACGGGCGCGGACGCTGGCGCGGCTACGTTTCGCACGGGTAGTTCGTTTTCGGTTGGCGCGGGTGGTGATCTGAATTTTGCCACCGGCAGCGGCTTTTCGAGCGGCGGAAACATGGCATTTGTTGCCGGTGGATCGTCTGGCGTCGGTGGGCTGATATCGTTCACCCCGGGCGGTGGCGCAACCTCCGAGAGTTTGTATTTCAACACGCCAGCGGGACCGCTCACCGAAGAGCAGCCGATCGTCCACCTAAGAAACCAAGGCGTGGGGACGGGTGGCGGCGAAGATGTCCAGATGTTGACGGGGACATCAGACCCCACGGGATTTACCGTTAACCCTGATATCGCTTCGCTATTTTTCCGCGATAACGCGAGTCTGGGTGAGCTATGGATCAAGCGCGGCGCAGCCGCTAGCGCGTGGGAAAAATTGGGCGCGCTCGCGTACACGGCAGGAGCGCCTAAGTCAGCCGCCTATACTGCCGTCGCAGGGGAGCACGTTAGGGTGCTAGCTTCATCCGCGCCACCGATCACGATGCCAGCGTCGCCGCTTGCCGGCGCTCGCGTTGCCGTGGTCGATATCAGCGGATCGGGTACCGCCTATACGATGGACGGAAACGGCAACAGCATAGTAGAGCCCGGCGGTGCAGTGGGGGCGACGGCTACAATTCCCGGCAGCCGTGGATCGTATATCTGGAAATTCGACGATAGTTTCCCGGCCACTTGGCGCCTTGAGTAGATCGAGGGTTAGAATAGGGTGATACTATGAGCGAGGCAAAAAAGGACACAATGACCGAGGCGATCACGGTCGCGGTCACTGATGCCATTCAAAAGCGAGACCGCGAAACCAGCGAACGACACGAACGGGCGAAGGCTCAGGAGTTAGTCATGGAACGCGCGGCCAAAAAGCTCCTTAGTATTAGAGACATAGTTATGGCGATCGGTTTCTTCGTCGCACTTATCGGGGGCGCGACGATGGCGTTCTCGCAGCTGCAGGACAAGCCGAGTAAATCAGAGATGGTGACGGCGATCGATTCGAAGGTTGAACCCGTCAGGCGCCGCGTCGAGCCGATGGAAAGCTCGGTGAAGATTCTAACGAGCAACGTCGAGCGCATCCAGCAGATCCAAGAGATTCAAATGCAACATGCAGAATGGCGCGCAGATGTTGCGGACTGCCGAGCGCGCGCAAGCTGCAAGCGCGCACCGAACGAACCCCAGTCGCTCAAGGACAAGCGACGCGAACTAATGACGCAGCGCGCACAATAGGATCGACCCATGACGGCCACACTTACACCAGAAGATCACGAAGCTCTAACGGCATCGCTTGCAACGGCGCTCAAGTCAGCCCGTGCGAATGATGTTGAAGACTCAGCGATCCTGGCAGCGGTGGCGGCCAAGGCGAAAAACATCCGAACGATCGGTGCGTCAATCGTCGCGCTGGTCGGCCTAGTCTCAGCGGGTTCGATCGCTGTGCATGAACTGCAGCAAAAGCCAAGCCGCGAGCAAGTGCATGCCGACATTGAGAACCACAACGAAGCCGCCGCGCACCCGGTAGCATCGGCAGCCATCGAGGCGAACGCAAAGACCACCGCCGAGATCCAAGCCGATGTCGAGACCGTCAAGCGGGTTCAGGATTACCAGATAGAGCAGGCCGTATGGCAGGGCAGCGTTCTTCAGCACGTAGCCGAGCGCAAGCGCAGCCGACCGCCCGCAAAACCCGAATCACTAATTCGCAAAGAGCGGGAACTGCTAAGCAGATGATCAAGCACACTCAAGAATTCCTTCGCAAGACGCTCACCTCCCGCAAATTCTGGGCATCGGTCGCAGCCTCGATGCCGTTCGCGCTCGCTGGCGACTTCGACAATTTCGCGCTCGTCTGGATGGCATACGCCGGCATCCAGGGCGCGGTTGACGCGTCCGAGGGCGTCGGAACCAAGCGAGCGGTCGAGGCCCTGACAGTGCCGCCACGGGCTCCCGAATCACAAGCGCCCAGACTATCACCCGAACAAGTCGAAAGCCTCTCAGGCGATCCTGACGCGTCTGACGATAACCCTAGCTGATGTCGTTCCTGCCCCTAGACGTTGCGCCCCTTGTGGGCGATTTCGAGATCCCCGGCGGGTTGACGGTGCTGCGTTCTGCGCAGCCCACGCAAAACGAATACGGCGGGTGGGATTCCGCGGCAGATGTCGCGCTGCAGATCTCGCCGATCGCCGTGCACAACATGACAGGCCGCGATCTCGACCAGCTGCCCGAGGCCGATCGAAACTCGGAAGCCATCCGCGTCTATACGCAGGTGCGGCTCTACGTCGCCGACGGGGGCAACGCGCCCGATGTGGTTCTGTATCAGGGGCGCAAGTGGCGGGTTACGCAGGTGCTCGATTACTCAATCCAGGGCGGCGTGTACGTCTCGACGGCAACGCTGCAGGACGTGCAGCAACCATAGGAACCCATGCCCATCTCCGCCCCACTAAGACTAGACCGCCTACAAAAGGGCGTGTTCTTGGCGATTGCCGACGCGATGGCGCCCGCCTCGGTGGGCTGGTCATACGGTCAAGCGGCGTTCGAGCAACTCGGGCCCGAACTAATCAATCTGCAGATGGCCAACGGCCCGAGCTATTGGACGCAGCGCGGCAAGCGAGGCAGGACGATCCTGCCGTTCGACTCGCTCACCTTGGACGTAACGGCATCGACGCCAGGCAAGCGCGACATCGTATCGCTAAACGGGATCGAGTTCTTCGTCGATGTCGTGGCGCAGACGCCCGAGCAGATCCGCGACGAGCTGATCGTCTTACTGAATGCCGACGCGAACGATCCATGGGCAGCCGCGCCAGGCGTTGCCGTCTCGGAACTGGTGATCACGCCGGCAAGCTTCGGCGCC
>Ga0255055_10003433_pt1 | contig 10715 bp, 30 predicted proteins | sample JV7_2_27_MG_FD_188633 | JGI IMG/M metagenome (GOLD analysis project Ga0255055, IMG submission 188633) | Seawater microbial communities from Jervis Inlet, British Columbia, Canada - JV7_2_27 | ecosystem: Environmental > Aquatic > Marine > Inlet | place: Canada: British Columbia | collected... | reverse complement strand
GCAATCCTATTCAAAACAGATTTTGCACTTCCCTCATTTGAGGCTTGCATTGAGGAGATAATTTTTCCTAAATCAAATCCTGATTTAGTGTCCCCCTCACCACCTGCAAAAACTCTTACATCAGCTTCTTTTAAAGCATCTGCTGTCTTGATTCCTACTTCTTGTTGCATCGCTACAATTTTTTCTGCAACTAACGCCCTAATTGCTTCATCTTTAAACTTGTTTAATGCAGCTTGAAGTTTTTCTTTAGCTTCTGCTTCTGCAAATCCTTTCTCTCTAATTGGTGCAGCTTCTCCTTTAGCTTGTTCCATAGCTCTAAGCTTATCACCTTGACCTTCAAGTTGTTTCTTATCCATGAAAATCTTTTCAGTATCTTTATCCTGATTTGCTTTAACAATAGCCTTTTCTTTGTCAATTTCAGCTTGTCTTACAGTCTGAACTCGAACAACATCAAAACGTTTTTGCTCTGCTTCTCTCCGTTTTTCAGCAATCAATTTATCTCTGTCTTGTTCTCTTTGCCCAATAGATCTATCCTTATCAATTTCTCTATTCTTTGCGATTTCCTCTGATTCTGCTTCTTTTACTCTAGCATTTTTCTTTTTTTCAGCATTCTCTTCACGAGTTCTTGATTCAATCTCAACCTCTCTTCTTCGAGAAATATCTGAAACAATTTTACTGTCATCTGTATCCTGGAAATCAATAAGCTGGAAGTTTTCTAAGCTAAGGCCCCATTTTTCTAAATCATCTGTTATTTCATCTCTGATCTCTATATCCATTGCTTTTTTGCTAGCCCTTGCCTCAGTTACATCATACTTAACTGTGATTGCACGAACACCAGCCATAACAACTTCTTTTAGCTGTTCTTGCAAGTTTTCGTCATCAATAAATGTGTCTGCAGCAGTTCTAACATTCTTAATTCTGTATTTGATAGATGATTTAACTTTATATCTTGCTTGATTCTTCTCATACGTTTCCTGAGATATAACTAATTCCTTTATAGTTACATCTAATACTCTGATCTTACGCAGAATTGGAATCGCAAGATACCATCTAGAACCTTTAACTTCTCCATGATCTCTTATTTTCTCATCAGGAGAACATACAAATGATTTGCCCATAGATACTACATAATGAGCTTCACTTGCCCGAACAATTCTATACATTGATGCTAGGATTATTATTAAACCAACTACTATTAATAATATCCAATACCACTCTAACATTCTATCTTTTTACCTCCTTTCATTGATTTTCTATTATGAAGTATTATATAAATTAAGGCTAAAATCCCAAAAAGGTTCCAAAATAGAACCTGAGTAGTTGAATAATAAAACCAGTTTCCCCTTATCAAATCATTAATATTAGCAAACCATACAACTATTAAATATATATAGGGTAACAATAAATCTGAAATTTCCATTTTATTAAAAGTCTCCTTTGCCAAGATCCCCGGTTCTAAGAGCTACTAAAAATGAGTAAATTTGCTCTAAAGTTTCTTGTATCTTTTTATGTTCTTTTTTCATTTCTTCTCTTAGTTCTTCTATTTCCATTTTATATAACTCCTTCAGCTTTTAAATGAGATAACAAATATCCAAGCCCAAAACCTGTTGGGAGAAAAATTATATCAATCCAGCTTCCTCCAAACCAGACAATTAGTCCTTCTGCTATTATCATAGCTTCTGCAATTAGAAAGTTTTTATGCTTCATTTTTAGAGTTTAGTGTCAATAACAAGCCTATGGCAAGAATTGAAAACCAAGTCCAGAAAATAACTGGAGGATAAATCTTGAACATAGTTGGAATTGAAAATCCAACAGGCAATCCAATAAGAACCGGAGCCAGCCAACTCAAGGACTTTATCTTAAATTTCATCATCAATCCACCTAATATTTAATTCTTCAAATAACTGTATTGTTTTCCATCTCTTTTTAGCTTTCTGTAAGTTCTCTTCATCCCTTCTTCTCTTCAGATTTTTTTCAACGGCCCTCTCAAAGGCTCTTTTTTCAGGAGGAACTATCTTTACTAATCTATCATTCTCGTCAAAGTAAGCTATTTCATTTGTCATTTTTCACAATCATAATCTGCGCTATAAACTATTAAATAAATCATAATAAAAACAACTACAACCGCAAGAGGCAGGGCTATTAAGGGATAATCTCCAAAATCTAATTCCTGATGTTCTCTTTCTATTGCCATCATCAGTAGAGGAAAGGACATCAATAGGATAAATAATGTGATTCCACCAAATGCAGCTAGATAATAGATCACCCTTTTCCGCTTATTAATCATTTTCTCTCCTTTTTTCTCCAGATTTAATCATACTTCTAACAACAGAAATCATAGCCACAATTAAGATAATGTTTACTCCAATAATAAATATCATAAAAGGATCTTTCAAATAAATATTAAGTTTGGATCTGTCATAATTTAGGACACATTCCTCTATTTGTATCCAACCATCATTATCAACTATTTTTCCAGCACTGGTATCTTTATATGATACACACCAACATTTATCATCTTTCCAATACCATCCTTTATCCATTCCGTCTTCAGTGCAGAGATAATCACAATTTTCTTTTAAACATTTTGTGAAGTTATCTTCAATAGTAATTGGTGTGCCACCACCACCAGAGGGAGCATACTTTGCAATTGCATCTGGAACTTCTGAAGGGTAAGGATCAATTTCTCTATCTGAAGTAAAATTAACTGCAGAGATATTTCCTATTAACAATAAAATTCCCAGTATTAAGATTATTTTTTTCATCTTTTCCAAACCTCCCCCTGCAATTCTGCAATATCTTTTCTTATTATTTCAATTTCTTTTTGTGTTATAAAATTCCAGATATCAAAATGATTTTTCTCTAAATAATTCATAACTCTGTCTAACATTTCTTTTGAGAGTTCTAATTTATCCAATTCTCTTCGTGTTATATTTATTTTATTTGTTCCCATGTTTCAACAGTATAATTTCCAGGACATTTATATTCTGAACAAAATCCAACTTTACATACCATTCCTCTATCCGTATTTTCTAACCACAATAATTTACCATCTTTATTTCTTTTTTCTAAAGACTCACAATTTAAACATCCGCAGAACTCTTCAAGCCATTCTATTGTTAAATCTTGTTTTGAGATGGTGACATAATTTATATACTCTTCAGAACGATTATCACACCATTGTTTATGTTCTGGATAAAAATTAATATCACAATAAGTTCCTTTTATAGATTCTATATCGTATCTAATCTCATCAACTTCGATCAGATTACAATCTAATCTGGTAGTATCTATAATATCATAATCCTTGAATCTAAAATAAGCTTCTTGGTTTCTAATTATAGTTAGATCTTCTTGGTATAAATCATAGGGTGAATTTTCAATAAAGACGCAGACCTCAGCCTCACAAGTATAATTATCCATTTCACCTTTAAATAAGCATCTTATCCCTTGGGGACTTATTTCCTCAATTGTTTTATTACATCTTACTTCTCTATAACCTGCGAATGTTAATCCTAAATGAGTATTATTCTCACACTCTTCTCTATAAATGCCATAATGAATCTCTCCATTATCAAGACCAGAAATAAGAAAATGAGTTAAAACTCCTATTGCTATTATTAGTGCAAGAATAGCCCAACCATAAGTCATAAGAAACTCGAGGGAGGGACTATATTCTGGATTTTTATTTACCATTTTATTCTGTTTCATTATTTAAAAAAATATTTATTGTATCTGGGAACTCAGGACAGAAGCTATCCCCGCATGCGACATCACAATTAGGACATAAAGGGCATTCAGGTATTTCTGAACAAGTATTATCCCCACAAACAAGCTCTATTGAGTCTAGCAAGGTTCCGTCATTCCAGATTGTTACAGCAACCATTACTACTGCAGCAACTAAAACTATAAATGCAATTACACCAACAATTGCTAGTCTTCTAGTCCAGTTATAACTTTTTTCATCAACAGCCTTAATGCCATTTCCTTTATTTTCAGGTTTATCATTCCACCTTTTAATAACTTGCTTTTTGTTTTCAGGAGTTATTGGAGGGGGAGTTGTGGGAAGCGGATTTAGTGGTTGATTTAAATTTCTAGGATCATTTAAATTAAATTCGGGATTGATTACCATTTTCTTTTACTTCTACAATATGTTCCCAAGTGATTATTATTAAGTTTTTATAGACTGCAATGTGCTGAATATTTCTTAAGAAACTATATAGAGTGTTAGGCCTAACTTCTGTTGCTTTATCTGCTTCTGTACAACATTCTGCATGGTTTATCCTTATAAAAGGATAGCTTTTCTCCTTCCAACATTTAAGCAATTCGTGAAATCTTTTATCTTTTACATCTATTTCTCTTACAGTATTATTTTTTAATCCATCCTTTTCATCATAAAAATATTCTGAACTGCTTTTAAAATCTATTATTTCCATCATTTTTTCTTCTTAGGTTTATCATAACCTTGGTTTTTAAAACATTCTTCACAATAATACATTGGATATTCATTACTAACACTTATTTCAATAATATCTTCTTTAAAAAATAATTCATCACAATTCCAACATTTATAATATTTTTTCATCTTTTCCCTCGAATCTTTCTCTTAATTCTGCAACACATTCGTGGCACTTTTCCTTCTTATCTTTACATTCTTCTTGTTCCCATTTACCAATCTCTTTTATAACATCGTTTAGAATTTGGAGTTCTGCTTCAACAATCTTAATATGATAATTAAAATGAGCAGGTTTATGTTCTTCTTCTCTTTTTAATCTTAAATCAGATTCTAATTCTTCTTTTTTATCTTCTAACTGTTTAATTGTTTTCATTTTTCCAATTTTTCAAGAACTTTATCAAATCTTCCAGTTAATCTGTCATGGTCTTTTTTCATAGCTGTAACTGTTTTCATTAACTGAGATTTTTTAGGAATAAGAGTTTTTCCATTAATTAACTTATGACAATCATCGCAAACAGGAAGAACAATATTTCTTTTAGGATGTAAAGACTTAGGAATTGCATGATGCTGTGTTTTTCTTCTTTCTCTATCAAATTGTTCATTACACACATAGCAGTGAAATGCATCAATTCTTACCACGCCCAGATTGGCCTCTCCTATTTTCTCCATATTCATTTATTTAAAACTTGTGTAGGCAATGTTCCAGTAGTTTTATTTTTCTTATTTCTTCCAGCCTCAACATAAGCTCCAACTCCATAAAGGATTAAAACAATCCCTAAAATAACTGCAGAGCCAATGTCTGTGCCAAAGCTAGTTAAAAAAGCAAAGATAACTACTATCACTAAAGGCGCTTTAAGTATTTTTGTTAATACCATCTTAATTTAATTTATTTAAAGTATTTAAATGTTCCTACAACTTTTAACTTCTAAGTGATCGATTTCACAACGTCTTTTACCATCCCAGGCAACCATCCATCTGTGAGCAGGAGCTATCCTAGTTTTGTTATCCGTTATTCCATTACGCTGGAAATAATCAGCTTTAAATCCAAGTTCCTTGAAAAGTTTAATATAAAGCATGCTCCAATCATAACAATCTCCACCATTTTCCATTAAGTCCTCTAAGGGTTTCTCATTATCATTTCTAACCTCATATCTGTAAAAAGTTCTTACATAGTCTCTTAAACAATATGCTGTATCATCTAATGAGAGGTTCTGACATTCTGTAGAATTTGAATAAACCTTTATTTCTCCATAATCTGTTTTTCCTAAATCAATTCCTATAATAAATATTCCCAGTAGGAATATTATTAATAGAAATCCAAACATAATAAATTTTAAAAATCCCATTCTCCATCTGTCTCATTATTTTCTTCTTTAGTTGTATCCTCATTAACTTCTTCTATCATTTTTGCGTATTTCTTTTTCCATTTAGGATCCTCTTCGAAAGTATAACCATACATTCCTTTTATTAATTTCCATCTTCCAAAGCTTGTCCTGCATTTACACTGAGAACAGATCCAGTAGTTTTTTGGTGAATGTGTTGGAATGAACAGGGTTCTTCTCACACAAACGTTACAATAATTTTCAATCATGTCTTTTACCTAGCATTTTCTTTTCTATACCTCATCTCTGTTTCTTTTTCTTCTAAGACATCATAAACTCTATCATCTAATTCATGGAAAAGTTCTTTAGCATTATTCCAAAGGAAGTTTCTCAGCTGAATCCAGAACTCTTCATCATCTGTTTGCTTTATTATCATAACTTTTTTATTTACCATTTTAAATCGGATCTTTCATAAAGAGCCATCCTCCAAACATCCACAACCAAAACTTACAATTTTTTATTACCTCTTCCTTCTTAGTTACCATCTTCCATTATCTCATTTACTTCTTTTAACCTTATTGCAATTCTTACACCTTTTGAGGTTAATTGTAGTATATTAATTCTTCCTTTTTTAGTTCGTTTAATCAATCCAAGATCTTCCAGGCCTTGTAGGATACGAACAGAATAACTGAATGTTGTTCCGGTTTTTAAGGCTAATTTGCTTAAATAACTTTTTTTCTTATCAAACAATTCTAAAATCATTTCTCTTGGTTTTTTATCAAATACTTCTACCATTTTTCTTATTAATCTCTCTCAAAACACAATGTCTCGCAAACTCACTTAGAGTTATTCCCCTTTTTAGAGCAACTTTTTCTATTAAAAACTTCTCTTTTCCACTAATTTTAAATGCAATAATCTTATTATATGATATAAGCTCTTTTTTATACTCCTTTAATTTCTTTTTCTCTCTTTCTAGGCTCTTTACTTCCTTCTCCAGTTGTCTTAATTTATCTACCATTTTAATTGTGGCTCCTCTGGCCAGTCTGCTGGTTCAAAGGCTAAGTCATAAGTTAGTGAATTATTTAACGACTCATTAAACTCAACTAAAAACCAGATATACCTTGTTTCAGTTCCACCTTCTAAAAAGTGAGCTGTATAAGCTGATTTAATATAAAGTCTCCCACCCCCTTCTCCTTCTATACTTAAATTGGAAGTTTCTATAGTGTCTAATTTTTCAAGTTTTTCATCATAAATTGTAAATGTTGCATTTGAAGGATTTCCAATCCACCACACAGGAATTTGTATTGTTCTCACTTGAGAATTTATCTTTACAGTATTATAAGAATCTATTTCTTCTGTTGGAAATGAGCAAGTCTTTTTTGAGACTATGTCTCCTAGCAATAGGAAGGCTATTCCAATTAAAAGCACGGTGTTGAACATCTTTAATTTATCCATCTTTTTCATCTTCTAATATTTATCAAGAAATTGTTTAATTCTTCAATATCTTCTTCTTCCATTTTCATTTAATCCTATAAATCTCCCATTTATTATCCCACCAAGCCTCTGCTAAAAAGTTCGGTGTTGCATTTTCTAAGATTGCTATTCTCTTTTTATCCTCATTAATAGTTTTATCATGTACAATATATATCTTATCATGATTTGAGAATAAAAAGTATTTTGTTCCTTTTGAACCATCAATTACAATTTTTCCTTTTCTTACGTGTTTTATTGCTTCTTTTAATTCCATTTTATTTATCCTTAGAAACTAATTTTATTAATTCTTCTAATTCGTCTTTGATTGATAATCCCTTCATATATTTTGCGTATGTATTAAGGATAAGTTCTTTAATTATTCTTTCAGGATACTTTTCAGCTAAATCTGAATAATGATCTTCTTCTGCAATTCTTTCTTCTCTTAGTTTATCTTCAGGTTCCATTTTCATTCAATCCTAATTCTTCTTGCAACTTCTTCATTGGTTCACTATCCATAACCTTTTTTAAAAGTTCTGGATGAGAGAAAATGTAATTTTGAACAACTACGTCACAAACCCCGCTTATGTCTATTAGGTCTTTATGTTTAAGTTCTTCAATATTCACACCATCCTTTAACTGTAAAATATTTTTATTGACATACTCTTTGATTTTGATTTTGCAACAATCATCACAGTACCTTTTATAAAATCCGTCTAAGCCAACTAAGTAAATTAAAGAGCTTTTGCTTTTATATTCTTTGTGGCAATTAGAACATTCACATTTATTTGATTTCTTCCTTTGCTCACTCTCTCTTGTTGCTTTCATCATAGAATGAGTTAAATGCGTTCCAAGATCCTTGATTGTTGCATCTAATTTACCTACAAATAACTTAAAATTATCAGCATCTATTTTCAAGATTAATTCTTGTAATTTTGGATCTTCTATCCCCTTTTTTACTGCTTTAATGTTCGATTCTTTTATATTAATTAAATCTTGTTTCATTCCATTAAGATAATTGATTATTTCTTCTACGGTAATAAAAACCTTGCCTCTTCTAACCATTATTGCCATTTTTCTTTTTTATTTCCTCAATTCTTTTAAATTTATAGTGTTTAAACTTCTTAGCTAGATTCTTTCTTAAGGCTTAATTGTTTGCATTTATCTTCATAATATTCACAATACTCATCAGGAATACCACAATATCCGCCCTTAATAAAATATGAACTTAAATCGAAATTACACCAAACTCCTTTTTTATTACAATAATCTATTTCCTTCTCACAAGAACCTATTGGAGGAATCTTTGGCATAGATAGCATTAAAACAAAGATATAGATTATACAAATTAGCAAAATCACATAAATAATAGTAATAATATGCCCAACTTTCCTATTCAAAGTAAATTCATTGACCATCTTCTAAGATTTCTATAAAATCAAAATAAAGACCTTCTGGGATGGCTATTTCTCCTTTCGGCTTCAAGATCATTTCAGTAGTATCATAATCTCCAGAACCTCTACTTTGCAATATGCCTCTTAATTTGAGTTCTTTGTTTGTTCTATTAAAAATTTTCATCTTCTACAATATATACCCCTAAAAGTGTGGAATTAGCTGTTTTTATTTATAAATGATTAGAAAGCTTTATAAATGTTTATTTTACTTTAGAAAAATATATAAAAGATTAACCCCTTAATTTCTTGTAGAATGTTAGAGAAAATCTATAGAAATAACATAATGTCTCCGGAGGAGTACAGAAAATATAAAGCGAATAAACAAAGAAAAGGTAGGAAGAAAAAAAAGAAATAATTATTGTTTCAAAAATTCTATAGCATCTGGTTCACTTGTGAATAAGCACTCATAACATTCAGGGCAGTAATATTCCAATACTCTTCCATCTCCCTCAAACACATAACTATCATAATCAATTAGTTCTCCTCTAAGCCAACATTTTTGCTGGGCTGTTCCACTTCTTGTATGGATTAGGGCATCTATTTTAGCATTACACTTTGGGCATCTAATCATCTTATTATCTCCTCCCTTTCAATTTTTTTCTAATCATTCTTGCATAATATTCTTCTCTTACTATAATTATTAAGACAATTATGGTAAGAATAATTACAGCAACAAGTTTTATTCCCATTTTTAAACATTTATAAACTTTAAATTTTCACTCTTTCGGCTGATTACTTCTATTCCAACAGATTGGGTTCTTATATTTTTCAGGACAACTTCCTTCAATTTATTGAACCCATATTCTTTTATATCTGTTTTATGATGAATAAAATCTGTTTCAACAAAAGCTCTTTTTTGACCTTGCTTTTTAATGCCTCTTGTTAAGTCTCTTATCTGCTGTCTTTTCTGTTTGTTTGTTCCAACCCCAATAAGATTGAATAAGAATTTGGTTGATAACATCATCTCATTAAATTGTTTAAATTCTTTAAGTAAATTAACAAATTTAATCTTTTTGTTTCTGCAAGTGCTATTAAGCAATCTTTTCAAATCCATTTCCACTTCACAATAATTTCTCATTTTTCTTTTGTAGTTTTCGCTTTAATTTTTTCCCTTCTAAAATCTTTTCTCTATTGGCTTTGTAATATTTATTAAAATATTCTTTTCGCTTAGCTTTAACTTCTAGCCTCTGTCTATACTCTTTCTTCATAGCAATAACCTCAGATCTCTGATTATATTTTTTAATGTACACTTTCATTTTAGCTTTAACTTCTGGCCTCTGTCTATACTCTTTCTTCCTAGCTTTGGCTTCTAATACTTTAATATCAGCATCTTCAGGCAATCCGTCCTTAATATTACACCATTCCTCATATTTTGATTTAAATTCACAATGAGTATTAAGTTGTTTAAGAGGCCTAGTTAATTCCATTCCTAATTCAACTCTTCTTAGATTTTCAAATTCTTTTGTATCTATTTCAATTACATTTCCCATTTTGCCTCCTTTCAGCTTTTAAATTCTTATTCAACCATGCATGAAAACATCTTGTGCATCTTACTCCAACAATCTTCGCAGATTCATTACACAATACTTGGATGGCTTTACCACACATACATTTAGCATTAACGATTTTTGTAAATTCTTTTTCCATCTTATCCAAAAACTCCTTCTTCAACACATTTTAATAGGGCTTCTCCGGACTCTTGCTTTAATCCATAAATTTTAGCAATTATCTCTTTTGTTTTAGGAGATTCTGCTTCTTGCATTAAAAAATCTAATTTATCTTTATACTCTTTAGTAAATTCCATTTTATTTTTTTTGCACATTTTTACGAACAAGAATTTCACAATTTCCTATTTTTGTGTCAAACTTCTCAAGATAAGGGATTTTTATTAAACTATAATTAGTTCCATCAAACATTAGTGCTTCTGATTTCTCCAAGTTTAGAACACTACTTCCCTTGATATTATCTATATCGTGATAATCCATCACTACTTTTTTAGTTTTGCTTCCGTTT
>Ga0255055_10003432_pt1 | contig 10716 bp, 7 predicted proteins | sample JV7_2_27_MG_FD_188633 | JGI IMG/M metagenome (GOLD analysis project Ga0255055, IMG submission 188633) | Seawater microbial communities from Jervis Inlet, British Columbia, Canada - JV7_2_27 | ecosystem: Environmental > Aquatic > Marine > Inlet | place: Canada: British Columbia | collected... | reverse complement strand
AGTCCAATATTTTTAAAGCATCTTTGGTTTCTGTGCATCTTCTGAGGAAGTCAATAGCTCCAGGATTTTTTAAATCTTCGTAAGAGGGTTCTTTTGGATGCTCTTCAATTTCTGCTTGTTCCGGCTCGATATAATCACCCACTCCTTCGATCTTGAGAGTTTTTTTTTTAACGGACAATTCATGCATTAATTGAGGGAATTGAGCCTCTAAATCGCTTTTATCGTATGAAAGGTTCAATCCCTCTTCATCGTTAATTTTAAGGTTTTTCTTCAATTTAATTTCTAGAGTATTCTTCACTTTGTTTTCTTCTTCTTTTTCTTTCATTTCCCTAGTATAATTTTATTTTTTCTGATATTTTTGTTATTTTCCATGTTCCAAGTGATAAAACATTCAAGGTTGTACTAGGTATAATTATAAATCAAAATTATAAAATTATCGACAATCATATAAAAAGATGAAATAATAAAATTAATTAATTTTCCATTATTTCAACATTTATTATACTATTGGAGTTTGTCTAAATCTTGAAGTCTGGATATAGTTATGTGAAAGATACATTCGAAAAACACGAAACTGGATATCAAACAAATCACTGGAATAGAGGAATTGAATATAGAAAAGGAAAATCTATCGAACGAGTTGAAAAACCGACTAAATTGCATAGAGCACGTACTTTAGGGTATAAGGCAAAACAAGGATATGTCGTTGTTCGAGCTAGAATCCGAAAAGGTGGGATGCATAAAGTTAGACCTAAAAGAGGGAGAAAGCCTCGAGCAATGGGAGTCTCTAAGTACACAACCGGTAAAAATTTACAATGGGTAGCTGAAGAACGCGTACAACGAAAATATCCAAATTTAGAAGTTCTGAATAGCTATAAAGTATATGCCGATGGAAGGAATTGGTACTACGAAGTTATTATGGTGGACAAAAATCATCCAGTTATTAAATCAGACCCAAAAATTAATTGGATTTGCGAACCTCAGCACACAAGAAGAGTAACTCGTGGTTTATCTTCTTCTGGAAAGAAAGCACGTGGATTATATAAGAAAGGATGGGGTTCCGAAAAAACTCGACCAAGCTTAGGCGCCAATAAGGGGCGTGGCAAGTAACTTTTAATTTTAACACTTACTCCTCTTAAAAAAAATTCTAATTTTATCTTTTCTTCAAAACTTTAATAATTAAGAGAAACTTTGATATTTTGATCTATTTTTTACAAATGAAATCTTGAGATTGTTTAATATGGAGTTAGATGATTTTGCCAAAGACTATATTTTGTTAGGATTAAGGATCAATAAACATATCAATGGATATGTTGAACATTATTATGGTCCTCCCAAACTTAAAAAACTTGTAGATTTGGAAGAATTGTCATCTCCAAATAAGCTTCTTAATAATTGGAAAAATCTAAAAACTAAATTCCAAGAGCAAGATTTTGAAAAAAAGCGTTATCGATTCCTCGATAACTCTCTTACAGCAATAAAAACCATATTAAGAAAATTAAAGGGAGAAAGTATTCCATATTTAAAGCAAGTTAAGAATTTATTTAATTTTGAACCGATTTTATACGAGGATGATTTTTTTTATGGTTTAGCAAAAAAAGCAGAAGAATTGTATCAAGGGAAAGGAACGCTTTCTGAAAGAATAAAAAGGATTGCTACTCAAAGAACTCTACCAACAAATCTTTTACTAGATTTGTATTTGAAGGCTATACAATTAGCAAAAACGCGAACGAAAGAAGTATTTCCTAATTTGCTTCCGGATAATGAAAAAATTGAAATAGCTGAAGTAGATAATCAAAGTTGGCTTATGTATTGCTGGTATAAGGGAAATTATACTTCTAAAATTGAAGTTAATACAAGCACTCTTCATTATTGGACTCATTTATTATTTTATGCTTGCCATGAGGCTTACCCCGGACATCACACGGAAAGAGCAGTAAGAGAAAAATTATTATATCGTAAGAAAGGTTACTTTGAAAGTTCTATTCTACTAATTTATAGTCCTGAGATGGTTATTTCGGAAGGTATTGGAGTAACCGCTGAGAGCGTAATGTTTAGTTCTACAGAAAGTATCAGGTCATTGATAGAGGATATTTATCCCGTTCCATTAAATGAAGATTCTATAAAATCTCTAATAGCTCAAAGTGAAATTAGAAAGGGATTTAGGAGGTTTGAAAGCAATCTGGCTTATCATAAATATGTAAATAAATGGGCCGATAAAAAATTAATAGATTATGCAAAAAGTTTTAAGGTAATTCCTTACATGTCAATTAAGGCACTACTAAAATTTATTTCCGATAAATTATGGGCTCCTTATGTCATGACATACCAAGGAGAGCGCCTTATCACTGAAAAATATGGCATTCGACCATCACCAAAAGATTTTTGTAGATTATTGACTGAACAAACTCTGCCATCAGACTTAATATAAAAAAAAAAGAATGATGGTTTCTCATTAGAAGAAACTTACGGAACTATTCCTCCAGTGTGTGGCATGGTTGTTTTCACCTAAATAATACTTTAAAATCTACTCACTTACAATAAAAATTTAAAAAGGATATATTAAAACAACACAATTTTTACTGAAATAATATTAAGTGAAAAGTAATTAATACCACACAGTTATCCCTTGTCTTATCTACTTAGTAATAAAAGTAAAATTTTAATTATTGCAAATTATTTAATTTATATTAATACAAAATAATACATTTTTTTAGAACTCAGGACTCGTAGCCTAGCATGGCTGTTTTTACTCCAGTATAAATGGTGTAAATAGGGCGTCGGACTTCTAATCCGAATGTCGCAGGTTCGAAATTATGAATTAAAAAATAATTCAAACGAATATCCTGCCGGGTCCGCTTAATTTCAAAATAAGAATATTATATATGGCCTGATTTCATCGTAAGCAGGTGATTTAAGTCTAAAGGATAAATCTTTTCTACAAAAATTAATAAATCATTAATATGAGTTTTTTTTTATATTTGATGCATATTAGTTAATAAATTAATATTTTTGAATAACTTTTATGAACCAAGAATTCCATGCTAAAGAAAAAATTATTTATTCATCAGAATATCCCTTATGCTTTTAATTGGAATATAGTACACCATAAACAAAAATTAACTTCTAAAAACCCTTATCGCGAGGAATTTAAAAATCTAGGTTCTTATTTTAAGAAGATTTACCAAGGAACTATACCGAATGAGTTATTCAATACCCGGAACCTTCCACGCGTCTCGCAATTTAAAATCCGAGGTTTGAGACCTGCGTTTATAAATAGCTTTAGTAAAAAATTAATTCGAGAGGGAAAAATAAAACACTATGATTCAGATTCAAAATTATCTAATTATGCCAATAATGTTTATGAAAATTTTAAAATTAACGAAATTGGTAAAAAACCGGGGCACGAACCGATTTTAAAGAACATTTTAATCAAAGATAGGAATTCTGTTGCGATTGAAATACCCATATGGAAAAAAATGGATAATAAAGTAGTAACCGGACATATTGATCTTATCCAAATAGAAAACAATCTAGTTAAAGTAATAGATTACAAGCCAGAAGGAAATTTTATGATCTCTCTACCACAAGTTGCCACTTATGGTCTTTTAATTAAGTCTATGTTCAATTTACATAAAATTACATGCGTTTCCTTTAATAAGAAGGAAGCCTGGGAATACGATCCAGATATTTTATTGTCTGATGTTAAAAACTACTTAATCTCGCAGAGAATTAACAATAGGAAATGGGAAGAATTCTTGGAATAAGTAAAATCTACTTCATTTTTGTTTTTGCTTTTTGGGCTGATTTATTACTCCCATCTTCTTTTGGAATGGCATATCTTCGAAGCAATAAATAACTTATGATAATACCTATAACTTCTACGGTAATTCCGGCGAAGGCAATTATGGTACCGTTAAAACCTGCTAATCTTAGAAATATTGCAAAACCTAAACCAGAAATTGTAAGTCCTACTAAAAGTATTCCAATTAAAATCTGTGAAAATGAAGATTTTATGTATCCTAATTCCTTTTTTAACCTAGACATAAGTAAATCAAATGAATAAAATAGAGTTTTAGTATAGAATGTAAGTAAATTAAATAATATTAAATTTTAAAATTTTTGTTATTTTATTTTGAAGCGTTTGTTATTTTTTCGGTTTCTTTTTAAATTTAAAATAGAGCGTTTTATCTAGAACATTTCCAATTTTTATAGCAATTTTGTTAGAAATTTTGTAGCGTTCTCCTTTTATCATCTCTTTAATTTCTTCGGGGTTCGGAGGACGATGTAGCCTCTCAGAAAGTATTTTATTAGTAAAAGTAGTTATTTCATGTTCTATTCTTTCCTTATTGGGTAATTTCATATCTGGAACCAGAAATTTAATTTTTTCAACCGCAAACAAATAGAACTCGCAGAAACTAGAAAAAACATCACCCTTTAATCCACTGTGTAACTGAATTTGTTCAGTAAGGGTTTTTGAATCTTTTTCGCTCCAATAAAATTGACGCGGATTCATCCCACGCCGGCTAATTCCGATTAAATTTGATGTAATTTTGCGTTCAATCCAATTAAATGTGCTTTCTTGGCGTAACTTAATAATTTCTTTTTTCTTAACTTCCTCTATTTTCTTTTTTTCTACATTCGCACTTTCAATTTTAACTTTTTTTAATTCTGCTAATTCTTCAAATCTTTTTATTAGATCGTAAGCTATACAATAAGATACAGGAGATACTAAATCCGCTCTTAGTTTTAAAGGTGATATATCTTTATAAACATAACTTTCTTGACTCTTTAACTCTGTCATACTTTCTTTGAGAGATTTTATCTTCAAACGTGATAATATAAAACCATTTACAAGAAAAACCTGATTAACAGCATTAAAGACTACTACTAGATCTTTTTGTCTTTTCATGGTTCTCTCGATACTTAATTCCTCCAGTTTAACTTGAACCCAATCCTCAAAACCATTGTTTCCTGTAACTGCATTTAGAGCCCGTGAGTATATCGCCTTATCATTTGAAATTATACCATACAATTCAATTATCCTACTTAGTTGTCTTAGAATTTTCGACAATAAATTGTAAAATAAATCTGTTACTATATTACTTAGTATCTCGTCATAGTTAAGAAGAAGAATTATTTGAGAGTAGTTGGTTAAATTCAAACCTTGAAAGAAAATCTTGTCAACAGTTTGTTTTTTCCTTACAAACTCTCTCAGGTCGTTTATAGAAAATCCTGTTTTCTTTTCTAAAACATCCCATAACTCGTCGTATTCAGTTTCATTTCTATAGAGGATTTTAAATAAATCAAATTCAACATTATCAGCAACCTTAGTAATAAATTTCTCCAGATACGGAAATTTCATGCTACATAATGCTTTTTTTGCCACATTGATCAAATTTTTTTGATTGTCATTTAACAGAATTAGATCTTGTTTTTTTATGTTATATCTTATCATGCTTTTTTGTACATTTTCAGCTAACTCATAATCAACATTCATTAAGTGTAAGGTATCCTTAATTCCTCTCTTATTAAGTAAAAAAATAGCGTCCTCAAAACTTGATTCATTTAGACTTTGAAGGAAGTAGATAAAATCATTTGGATTTTTTTTTAACTGCTTAATTAGAGCATTTTTTAATTCTGAAAGAATATTATTTTCAAATTCGTCATATTTAAGATCTACTTTAAACGCGTCTTCAATTGATTTGATAGTTTCTTTTTTTAAATTATTCCCTTCGATAAAAGTTTTTAATCCAGATACAGATATAGGGAATTTATTTAATTCATGTTCCATTATCCGTTTCTTTATCATCCGGATAGGCATTGTTTGGGTTTGTAATTCCTTATAGGATTTAAATTCAAATTGGTTCTGCATCCTCTCAATTATTCTATTTAGAGTAAATACTTCAATGAATTGGTCTTCCTTCTCTTCCTTTTCTAATTGTTCTTCAATTGGAAGCGAGACACCTTTAAACGCAGCGCTTTCTTCTAAAATGTCCTGTTTTATTATATCATTTAATCCAATAATGTCTCCAATAAAATCGTAAAAATAATAAGAAGGTGATTTGGATATAATGTTCAACAGTTCTCGTTCAATTTGATTTTCAATTTCCTCTATTCTTTTTCGTCTCTGAGATTGTTGTAGACTACCTAACCTGTCTTCTATTAACAATGATAAGAACATATTTTCTAAATTAATAATTTCATCAAATAGAGCTCTTTCTAATTCAAAAGAATTTTTTAATAAAGTCTCAACTTCTTCCATTAGAATCTGTTTCTCTTCCAATTCAAGTTGTTTAGTCGAATCAACTGTCAACTTGTTTTTATCTAAAGATTCTTCTACTTTTATACCCATATAATGATACAGATGAACTGCTGCAGTAGCGATTAGAAGAGAGCGCAAGGTAGGTTCTTTACGAATCAATTCGAAAATTTTTTCTTTATCAGCTTCTCTTTTCAAATGGGAAAGTATTAAATCTACAGTCTGAAAAAACCTAGAGGCACTTTCAGTCGCTGTTGATTTTCTTTTTACTCCGCTTATCATAAATTTTTTATCCACTCTCTATAAACTTCCTTAAAATTGTCTGAAATATCATATTTTGCTTTATTGTGCCAGTATTTAAATTCAAAAACATGAAATAAGTCAGCGTTGAATAATTCAACTTCTTCCGCTGTTAGTTCTTGTTTCAAAATCAAAGAAACTGGCCGAGGTATTAATTTTGAGAAATATCTAAGCTCCTTTTCCTTTATATAATTATAAAATGTGTTCTTTTCATCAATACTAAGATATTTTTTAGGAATGATTTTTTCTTGTTCAATTTTAAATAAGTTAATTTCTTTTTCAACTTTATTTTGGACATACTTTGGAAATTCAGTTTTGATACCAATACAAAATTCATACTGTTTATAGAAATCTATTAAAATTTCTTTTTCTACCTCATTTGAAATTCTTAAAATGTATTTGTCTAAAAATTTGATGAATATTTCTGGTTTTTGTTCGTCTGATTCTCGTTCTTCTAAATATTTTATAAATTCAAATAATGTTTCGTCTAAAGACCAATCTCGTATTTCTTCAATATTAAAAAATTTCTTAGCATAATCCTTTATCCATTCTAATATGTAAGTTTTCCAAGTTAAATTTATCGCTCCTATCCGCTTTTCTAAGAAGCGATGGAATCTATTTGCAAAAGTTACTGGATCACTAATTTCTCCATCTGGTTCTTCTTTAAGGAAGCGGTTTATCGTAGTATATCTCAGAATATAACTTAATAAATATTTTAATTCATTTGAGAAACGCTCAAATTTCTTTATATGTGACTCTATTAATTTTGAATCTTTTTCCATTTGAACTTCAGCGAAGGCGATTAAGTCACTAATGCTTAAATTAATGCTACTAAAAAACGATTTGATGTTATTATTTACTAACTTTTTAAATTCTTTGTTCAATACATCTTCGTTAAAAGTACCAACTTCTAACAATACAATTGGATTAATCTCTATCTGAGATATTAATTGTCGTGCGAATTTACTCAAAATATTATGCCCTAAATTTTTGGAAGGTTTTTGTTCATTTTCAAATTTTTCGCGCAAAATTCTAATAAAGTGATCGGTCAAAGTATTTAATCTACGGCGTGATAAATACCGTGGAAACGAGTTTCTAATACAATTAATGCTATTTTTAACGAGTTCTGCAAAATAGTTTATTACAGAATGTAATTCGTTTGCCCTCAGCTTTCCTTCACTAATAATTGATAGAGTCATTGAATTTATAGCCAATTTGCTGACATCTCTATAAAAATCAAGATTTTCTTCAGAATTGTCAATTATAAAGGAGTTATATTTTTCTAACAACTCCGAGACATTCCCTAATTCGCCGGTTGTTAAGAATTTCTTAGAAATTTTTAAAAAATTATCAAATTTGACATTAAAATCAGTTAACATTTTTTCCATATAGGAAATAATTTCGACACCGGAGAAGAGTGCTTGATTTTTACCTAAACTTTCCTCGATTTTGGCAACAAAATATGATATAATATTTTCTTGGATGTCATCTATTGTCCCAGTATTTGCTAATTTAAGTAAATTGGTTCCTAAGATTAGCGTTTTTTCAACTATAAAATTTGCACTCGGCTCTGAAATAGCATATTTAAGGTGATCTATTGTTGACTTTCCAATATATGGCGATTTAAGCCGATCATATTTTTGATCAGAAAATTTAATCTCAATGGGGCTTCTATTCCAAAGATAATCTACATCCGTTCTTATCGATCCGTAAGTAGACAACATTCCTTTTTCAGTTGGTAAAGAAACGCTTAAGCCTATTAACTTTTTATTCCATTTATCCTCAATCAAATCTCCATAAAGTTTTTTGCTAAATCGAGTAGCAAATTTATTGTAAACTTGAATTTTTTTTTTATGTTCTAAAAGGGGATGATTAGAAAACTCTTCTACCTCGTAAAATAATTTACTTATATGATTAATTGATTCTCTTGATTTGTGTGGATCTAAATATCCTGTTTCTGGTTTTAAAGCAAGTAATAAACTTTCACATTCCTTGTATTTACCAGGAATGAGCACCATTGATTTTGGGTAAATTTTCATTTGGGCGTCTTTTTGGTCGAAATTATACAATTCAAATTCTATTGAAAATACTTCAGAACCAGCAAAATCCCTCAACATAGCATTATACATTCGAAGATATGTTATTACCTCCTTAGAAAGCTCGTTAACCATTTCTTTAGTTAGTTTTCCTGGTCCTATTACATCTCCCGCTATTAAATCTGTAGGGCTAGAGTACCCAAAGATTAAAGAAAATTGAAAATTAATAGACTCACGTGTTGTTATCATAATTTCGTTTTTTTTCAAATCTATTTTTATAAAAGATAAAAATCATACATTTTAACTTTTAGCAATAGATTTTTTTTAGCGTTTTGTGTTTTACTGCTTATCATTATTTTTCTATTATTAATTAATAATTGTAGAGAAGAAAAAATAAAGAAATAAAAAGTATCAATATTATATTAATAATACTTAAGTGAAGTAAAACCTCAAATAGCAATCTACCGTGGATGGTGATATGGATTGGAGTTTGGTACAGACCTTGGAATTGGACCCGATGAAATCGAAAAAATAAGTCCTCAAATTACTTTTATCACTTCAAACGCGGATATAGAAGCTATCGCGCTTGTGAGCTTGGAAGGTTATCAGATCGCTTTTTCAGCCCTTCCACAATATCAAGTTGACGGAGATCAGTTTTGTGGTCTAGCAAGTGCATTATTAATGACTGGAAGTTCAACAATTAAAACACTATTTCAAGAAGATTTAAGTGAAATAATTGTGAGAGCTGAGAATGGTTATGTGATTGTTAGTAACGCAGGTCGTCTAGTAATCGTGTGTGCAGGAACTCTCATTGATACACTGATGAAAACTGTTAAAGTAATGAGGGTTGCTGCAAAAAATTTAGCTATGATTTTTGAACAAAAATAATAAAATCTGATTTTTTATTGAAGAATAAGTTTATAATGCTTCAAGAATACTTCTATAAATATACATTTTATGGTTAAAATCGATGTTTACTAAAATAAACCTCTCTAAATGTTGGCATGGACTATGGCGTTTTAAAACGCTTTTTCAACGGTAAAACCATAAATTTTGCTCTGACTACTTTTTAACATCATTTTTTAATAACAAGCATTGCACTTGCAATCAAGCATTATTATAATTGATTTCCAATTTTAAGATGAGACATCATTTAAATTTGATGATGAAAAAATAGTAAAAAGGAAATAAGTATGACAGATTTTTATAATACAAGAATTTTACTTGAACCGAATGAAATACCAAAAGAGTGGGTTAATATCGTACCAGATTTACCTGCTCCCATGACGCCCTTAATAAATCCCATGGATGGGAAACCTGCACCTCCTGAGCTTGCATTCGCAATATTTCCAAAGGAATGTGTACTTCAAGAAGTTTCTCAAGAACCTACAATTCAAATTCCTAAGGAATTAAGGGAGCTTTATGTTAGATCTTATAGGCCAACACCACTTCATAGAGCATATAGTTTAGAGAAAGAACTTGGAATTGAAGGTGAAGATATCAAAATCTTCTATAAAAATGAATCGGTTTCTCCCACTGGATCTCACAAACCAAACACAGCTCTAGCTCAAGCTTACTATTCTAAAAGAGACGGGGTCGATGAATTGATAACTGAAACAGGAGCGGGTCAATGGGGTTCTGCATTATCTTACGGATGTAATTTGTTTGACATTAAGTGTACTGTATACATGGTGAGAGCTAGCTTTATCCAAAAACCGGGAAGAAAAATACTGATGAGAGCTTTTAATGCTCAAGTTCATGCAAGCCCTTCAAAATTGACAGATTCTGGAAAACAATATTATGAAAAAGACCCAGATCATCCAGGAAGTTTAGGAATTGCTATATCTGAAGCTGTTGAACATAGTATGAGAAGTGAGAAGTCGAGATATTCTTTAGGCAGTGTTGTGAATTTCGTTCTTTTACATCAAACTATCATAGGGCAAGAGGTTAAAGCACAATTACAAAAAGTCAACGCGAAACCTGATATTCTCATTGGATGTATGGGGGGAGGATCTAATTTAGGAGGTCTAATGATTCCTTTCGCGAAAGATAAATTAGATGGAAAATATCCTGATTTAGAGATCGTGGGAGTAGAACCCCGAGCTTGTCCAAGTGTCA
>Ga0255055_10003431_pt1 | contig 10722 bp, 8 predicted proteins | sample JV7_2_27_MG_FD_188633 | JGI IMG/M metagenome (GOLD analysis project Ga0255055, IMG submission 188633) | Seawater microbial communities from Jervis Inlet, British Columbia, Canada - JV7_2_27 | ecosystem: Environmental > Aquatic > Marine > Inlet | place: Canada: British Columbia | collected... | reverse complement strand
AGGGTACAAGGGGTCAAGGATTCAAGGGGTCGAGTGAAATGCTAAAGAATTACAACGATTTGAAAGTATTGAAAAAGGTGTCTTGGGTAGGTAAAAAAAAGACATCCTAGAAAGCGGAAGAATGCTAAAGACGCTGATCAAGTCTTTAGAAAACAAACACTTGAATCTTTACCCGCCGTCTGTGTGGCGGGCCTGACCCCTGGAATCCTGGGACCCTCTTCTCCAACTAAATTGGAGAAGAACCAAAAGTATAAACTCACGGACCCTCCCTATTGTCGAGTCAACGGGGTTGCTGTTTTTACCGGGGAATCAGGCTGTTTTTAGACGCTTTTTGGGAAATTCTGTGATGTTCGGGTCTTGATTCTCTGATTCATCTGAATCAGCGTCGGGGTTATGATAGACATGGAATTCCTGTACGGTTTCTATAACCAGGTTGGCCGGCGCCTCGGGCACACTGAACTGATAGGGTGCATAAACGGTTGCCATATCTGATTCGTTACCCAACTCATCGATTGCTGTGAGACCGAATTCAACCGGGCCGCTGGCAAGGGTAAACGCGGCCACATCATCGGGCAGGACGACCTCGGTCACATTGCCCAGCTCAGCACATTTGGAATCGTAATCAACACCGCCCCATTCAGACCAATACAATTTGTATCCTACAATCTGAGAGGAATTAGATACTTCCCAGCGGAATTTTCTTTTTTTCATTTTTGCCATTATGACCCTCCCGAGAAGACATAACGATATTTCAAGCGGTTTCAAAACCGTTTTCAACTCCGGAAGATCGAGGTTCAAGACCTGCAATCATCTCCTAAAGTTTTGAAACCGCTTGTCTTCACATGTTTGAAAGTGGATAACCGGTTCAATAGGCTATGAGAATTATACCGCTTTCCATAATTATGTTCCGAATGACGGAATTGCGGTATAAGTGGTTGTAGAAAAAAACGTTTGAATACCGGAACGTTTTTTTGACAACCACTATAAAGAGGTCCGTCCGCAAAAAATAAAATCGTTAACGAAGCGGGGGATTATTTCTCATCATCATACATTGCGTTGTAAGCGTAAGGGCTGGGTGAGCTTTCCCAGGCCGGTTTCTCCACATTATCGTTTTGGTTTTCGTCCTGTGGTTGTTCGGGCACCATCTGCTCGATGATCTCTTGGCCGAGGTTTTCAATTTCCCCGGCGGCTTTGCTGTTGGGTGCATACTGCATAACCGAAACCCCGGCGTTCATTGCTTCGATATAGGCCACTCTCTGACATAATTCGGTTTCAAAAATGTCGGTATCGAAAACGCCCATGGTCTCCCTGGCTTCACGGCCGAGTTTGGTTCCGGGAATCTTACGGGTTACCAGGAGCTTACTTTTAAGGCCGGTATTTCGTTTTTCTTGTTCGCTAATCATTTCCAAAGTCTTGTCGCACGACCACATATCCACGGGGCTGGGGCTCAAAGGGATTATTGCCAGATCCGTGATCGCTAAAATCGATTGGGTAATATCGCCATTGGCGGGCGGTGCATCGATGACCACATGATCACAATCCCAGGCCAGCTCATTGAGGTCTTGATGACTTATCGGTCGTGGATGGTGTTTGATCTCAAATGCTTTATTGTTTTCTATTGTATGCCACCGGACCGCGCTCCCCTGCGGATCGGTATCAATGAATACCAATTTACAATTTTTCCTTGTCAAGCTTGCCGCCAAATTTATTGCCGTAGTAGATTTACCAACACCGCCTTTCTGATTCACCAAACTGATAATCATTCTCCCCCTCCTTCTGCTGTGTGCGTTTCAGCGTTTGACGTTCCTAGGTTATAGCCAGTACTGCTCGCGAAAAATCCATAGTCATTATCAATTAAAAAATAGATGCAATGTCCCGCTCTTTAGAGCGGGGAGATGGGATTTTAAAATCACTTTCGCCGACTTTCTATGATAAACCGATGCGGGTAAGGCGTGAGATGGGTAGATGATCTCGCTTCTGCCGCTGGCAATCTATCTCAATTGGGGTTTTTCTTCCCGGCTAAAATTCTGATTTTTTTCCTGTACAATCCTAAAAAAGTTTTGTCAACAAAATATACAACATATTGGAGAAAAAAAAATAATAATTCAACATATTGTGTAGTAATGCGTGCCGGGGTTAAATCCAATTGACGGATTTTAGGGCTTTGGGGGGGGTATTGGTTAGATTGCCGGATGTGGGGTGCGAGCGGAACCTGAAAGGGATTGCCGGGGATGCTTGGAAGCAGAATGGCAGGCAGCGCTTGGAGCTCAATGCTTATATGATAGGCTCTCGGCTCAATCTGCAACCGGCAGCAAATACCGGCCATCGATGGCGACGCGCACGCTTGCCACCGGTAGTAAAAAATAATTAGGTTTTATTTTAGCCCGTATTAGGGTAAAATTAAAGGCTATTGTCGGGTAAGGTAGATCCGATCGATCAAAAACCCAAAAGCATTTTGCATCGCACACCGAAATCAATAGTGTCGCCATCAACCGTACAACGGATAGCTTTTCCAGATTGTGATAAATCCTATGGAGAGTAAAACAGCCAAACCGGGTTACCCCTGTCTGATGCCTTTTCCGACCAAGGGCGACTCACAACCCATCAGCCTGGAGCAGGGTGAAACGACTGTTGGCCGGGCCTCAACAAACACCATTGAACTTTCACATGGCGGCGTCTCACGCGTGCATGCCAAGATTTCCCAGGAAAACGGTCAGCAGATCTTAGCCGATCAGAACTCTCGAAACGGGACGTTTGTAAATAACAAGCGCGTAGACCGGGCAACCCTCAAGCATAATGACAAAATATTTTTCGGCAACCGCGGATTTATCTTTTTAACCAAACCGGCCGAATTGCTGCAAACCCCGTCGGACCTAGATTTTAACGGCGAGGATACCGTAACCATCAGCGAAGAAGAAATTGAATTTTCGGACCTGTTCGCTAACAGCGCCAACGTCGCCGCTCATAATTTTCTCGAACCGTCACCATCCGAAAAAATTCAAGCGGAGCAGGCCCATAAACGACTGTCGCTATTGTATCAACTCAGCGAAAGCTTACGGACGGCCAAAGATACCGATGAAATTTTGGATAAAGGTCTGGAGCTGATATTCAAGGCTTTGCCGTCGGCCGGCAGGGCTGCCGCCATGTTAAAGTCAGAAACAACGGAGGCCCTGGAAGTTCGTGCGGTTCGGTATCGCAATCAAAAACCCGATGAGTGCGTTATTCCGGTCAGCCGCCCGGTCATCGATCGGGTTGTTAAAGATCAGGTGGCCGTTGTCAGTGGTAACCTGGCGGATGATTCACGCTTCAATGATTCGGAATCTATTGTGATTCAGAATATCGAATCCTTTATTTGCGTACCGCTGATTAACGGTAAGGATGTCATCGGCGCCATTCATATAGACACCAAAGACTATGATAATCCATTTGTCCAAAACGATATGGAATTTACGGCTGCGGTTTCCAATGAATTGGCGCTTTGCATAGAAAACAGCCGCCTGCAAAAGGACGCCATCAATAACGAAAAGATGGTGGGCATCGGTATGACCATCACCAATCTTGCCCATAATATCAAAAATCTGGTTACGATGAATACCAGTGCAGTGGATATGATGGATGCGCATCTAAAGACGATCAAAGATGAAGACCTTCAGAAAAACTGGCACTTTGTCAGCCAGAGTCTTGAGCGGATTGCCAGTTTAACAGCCGACATGCTGGAATACACGCAAAACGACCCGGTTGACTTGAAGCCCATTGACATCAACTCAATTATTACGTCGGAAAGCGATATGTTTAAAGATGACCTGTCCAAAGAAGATATCGAACTTGAATTGGAATTGGCACCCAATCTGCCGACGTGGAAGATAAGCGAATTCCGATTGCAACGGGCGCTTCTTAATTTGATCGTTAACGCCAAAGATGCTTTGTCCGGTAAAAAAAGCGGGCGCATAAAAATTACAACGGCAATGGAAGATAATCAGCGCCTGGTCATCCGTGTGTCAGATAATGGCTGTGGAATTTATAAAGATAAATTTAAAAAAATATTTGAGCTCTTTTATACGACAAAAGGTATGGCAGGCAGCGGTCTCGGGCTTTCGATCGTGCAGAAGTTCGTAGAAAGTCTGGGGGGTAAAGTCTCGGCGGTATCCCAGGTCGATGTGGGCTCAACCTTCAGTATGGTTTTTCCTAAAAACCCTGAATAAGCACCATCCCTATCAATAGCATCACCGACAGGTGACAGGCTGTTGTCCAAAATCTTCTAGATATTCTCGCCCTCAAACCCACCCCAGAGGCGTTGTGATTCGTAACTTTTTACCCTTGATCATTGGCGGATATTTATATTAAAGATATAATATTCGCCAATCGTTTGCGGCAATGCTTACCGCCCATAATACAGTTATACCGCTTTCCATAATTATGTTCCGAATGAAGGAATTGCGGCATAAGTGGTTGTAGAAAAAAACGTTTGAATACCGGAACGTTTTTTTGACAACCACTATAACATGTTGTTAGAGGCAGTGTAATGATTGAAATCATCTTTTACGGCCGTGGCGGCCAGGGAGTTGTGGTGGCCTCCAAGACTTTAGCCGCAGCTTTTTTCCAGGATGGCAAATACGTCCAGTCCTTTCCCGCTTTTGGTGGAGAAAGGCGGGGCGCACCGGTCAAAGCATTCCTGCGGGTTGATGAAAAAGCAATCAGACGCCGATGCTTAATTTACAGGGCAGATCACGCCGTTATACTGGATGATACCCTTTTGGATGAGATGCCGATACAGGATGAGGTGAGCAGCGCCGTTTCAATCGTCATCAATTCCGCAAGCCCCCCTGAAAGCTTTACGGGGATTGATGCATCCTGTGTCGGAACCGTAAATGCCAATGCGATTGCCGAAGACCTCGGTCTTGGAACGACTGTGCTGCCGATGGTCAACAGCACCATGTTAGGCGCCTTCGCAAAAGTCAGCGGTATGGTGGATATGAAATCCCTCTCCCTGGCGATTCAGAAAAACATTGCTGCCAGATCTGATGATAATATAAGTGGTGCTGCTAAGGCTTACGAAATGGTTAGTAGTGGTTTCAAAACCCCATCCAGGGAAGCAAAAGGAGGTATCGATGGCCGACCGTAAACGCCCTACTGTTTGTATGTCCACGGATGGAACCCAGGGGACCAAAACCGGCCGCTGGGGCGTGATGAGACCCCTTTTCCAGGAAAAGATGGCCCCTTGCCGCGCCGGGTGCCCGGGCGCCATCCACATCCCTGATTTTATTCAACACGTTCATGAGGGTGACATCGAGGGGGCCTGGCGGGTTATATTAGAGAACAATCCCTTCCCGAGAATCACGGGGCGGGTATGCTTTCATCCCTGTGAGACCCCCTGCAACCGCAAAGATTACGACGAGGACATCGCCATACAATCACTGGAGCGATTTGTCGGCGATTGGGCATTTGAACAGGGCTTGAGCCCCCTGGAAAAAAACGGCTCAAATGGCAAGCGGGTTGCCGTGGTCGGAACCGGGCCGGCCGGAATAGGATGCGCTTTTTATCTGCTACGGAGCGGTTATCGCGTCTCTGTTTATGAAGCCATGCCGGAATTGGGGGGTCTTTTAAGATACGGAATTCCGGAGTATCGACTTCCCAAACGGATTTTGTCCCAAGAGCTTGAAACGGTGTTCGGTTCAGGGGTTGAGGTCAAGAAAGGGTTAAAAGTAGGCCCTGATATTTCCTGGGATGAACTCCAGAAAGAGTACCAGGGGATTTTCCTGGGTATCGGTGCTCAAAAACCCATAAAGCTGGAGTTTGATGAGGACGCGCACCCTGGCGTTATGGATGGCGTTCCATTTCTTCAAATCTGTGAAAAAAAGATCCCTTTTGAATCCGGTCAGACGGTTTTGATAATCGGCGGCGGCAATACGGCTCTGGATGTCGCCCGCACGGTTTTACGCCGCAAAGGTGCGCCAGTGGTCCTGTACCGGCGTACACGAGAGGAAATGCCGGCATTTGAGGACGAAATCCGGGAGGCGGAAGCCGAGGGTATAGAGATCCGTTACCTGGTTTCCCCCCGGGCCATCATCCGGGAAGCCGGTAAAGTCAAGGGTCTTGAATGTATCAAAAACCGAATGACCCGGTCCGGGGCAGATGACCGCAGAGCGTTTGCGCCTCTGGAAGACTCGGCCTTCTTTCTGGCCGGAGATCTGGTGGTGGCCGCCCTGGGTCAATTCACCGACATGACAGACCTGCCTCCTGAAGTAAGGGTAACGGATCAAACCGTAGTGGTGGCCGACGATCACGGTTGCGGGCCGCAAGGGATTTATGCCGGCGGGGACGTGACCGATATGCCGCGATCGGTGATCCATGCGTTGGCTTCGGGAAAGCAAGCAGCGTTGGCCCTGGATACCTATTTGCGGCGCGGTGAGAAACGCCGGGCGGATAGCAAAAACGCGATTCCTGAAGTTACCATCCAAGAAATCAATCTGGCCTATTTCGAAAGCAACCCAAGACAGCAGCCGCCGATTCAATCGGCCGATATGCGCACATCCGGGTTTGAAGAAGTCACCGGCAGTCTGTCTGCGGATGCGGCCGCCTCGGAAGCCGCCCGCTGTTTTGGGTGCGGGAATTGCAATACCTGCGGGAACTGCTATTTCTTTTGTCCCGATTTTGCCGTTCATCGGGATCCCAAAACTCGAAAAGTGATTATCGATAATGACTATTGCAAAGGATGTTGTATCTGTGTGGAGGAATGCCCCCGGGGGGTCTTATCTGCGGAGGTAAAAAAATGAAGGAGCTGCTGACGGGAAATCAGGCTTTTTCTCAAGGGGTAAAATTGGCACGGGTGCAAGTCATTTCAGCATTTCCCATTACGCCGCAAACCTCCGTGGTGGAAGAGCTGGCGAAGATTTGCGCCGATGACCGGCTTGCGGCCCAATTCATAAGGGTGGAGTCGGAACATTCATCCATGGCGTGTACTGCAGCCGCGTCAATGACCGGGGTAAGGACCTTTACGGCAACATCTTCCCATGGGCTTGCCTATATGCATGAGATGCTTCACTGGGCATCGGGTTCCCGTCTACCGATTGTGATGGTGAATGTCAACCGTGCCATAGGAGCTCCATGGAGCATATGGTTCGATCAGTCTGACAGCCTGTCACAGCGAGACACCGGCTGGTTGCAGATATATTGCGCCACCAACCAGGAATGTATCGACACCGTGATTCAGGCTTACCGATTGGCCGAGACCATCTTATTGCCGGTGATGATCATCAGTGACGGCTTTATTTTGTCCCATACCGTCGAGCCGGTTGAGGTGCCGGCCCAGGAGGATGTGGATGCATTTCTGCCAACTTATGTTCCAAAATTTAAGCTCGACCCCAAAGATCCGCATGCCTTTAACATACTGGCGGGCCCTGAAGATTTCATGGGGCTACGGCGTACATCCCAGGAGGATATGGAAAACGCTATAACGGTCCTCGATGAGGTGGACACGGCGTTTCAAAAAACATTTGGACGGGGTTACGGGCTTGTGGAAACTTACTGCCTGGAAGACGCCGAGACCGTAATGATGGGATTGGGGGCTACCTGTGAGACCGCCAAAGATGTGGTGGATGATTTACGGGCAAAGGGGATCAATGTCGGACTGGCAAGGATACGCCTGTTCCGGCCCTTTCCTGCGGCGGAAATCAAGGACGTGCTAAAGGATGCCAAAAAGGTGGCAGTGGTCGATCGGGCCGTATCCATCGGTGCCGGTGGGATCCTTTCCCAGGAAATCAAGCAGGCCCTTTTTAATGTGCCGGGTATGCCTGAAGTGTTTTCATTTATTACAGGACTCGGTGGTATGGATGTGACGCCCGAATTGTTAAGCCGCATTTTTATGCAAACCATTGAAGCTTCAGAAAATCCCGCCAAGGGATTCTGGGTGGAGACTGCGTCATGAAATTGGAAAACCATTGGGAATCACCGGAGTACATTCATCAAGGGCATGGTTTTTGCCCGGGGTGTGGATTTATTGTGGCCTTCCGGCACATCCTCAAGGAGATGGGAGCGGACACGATATTGGCGGTTACGGCCGGATGCCTGGGAACCAATTCGGGCATGTTCCCTACCTCGCCCATCAACGTTCCGGCCTATAATACGCCGTTTGCCTCTGCGGCGGCGGCCGGCACCGGGATCCGGGCCGCCCTCACGGCCCAGGGAAACGACCATACCCAGGTGATGGCCATAGGGGGCGACGGCGGCACTTTTGACATCGGACTGCAAGCCTTATCCGCGGCCGCCGAGAGAAATGAGGATTTTATTTATCTGTGCTACGATAACGAAGCCTATATGAACACCGGGGTTCAAAGAAGCTCGGCCACACCTTTGGGCGCGTTGACAACCACAACACCAAAGGGCGACACAAAAGACAGACCCAAGAAAAACATGGCCGCCATTATGGAAGCCCATGCTATCCCGTATATCGCCACGGCTTCTGCGGCCTATCCCGATGATCTTTTGGCCAAAATCCGAACGGCCAAAAATATACGGGGAATGCGATTTTTGTACATCCTTTCACCCTGCCCGCCCGGCTGGGGATTCTCGGCAGAGCTGTCCATCAAGCTGGCCCGTATGGCCGTCCAGACCAAACTCTTTCCCCTGTATGAGATCTTTGATGGAGAAAGGATCGTCCTTAATCTGGAGCCCCCGCCAATCCCGCTCAAAGATTACATCCATACCCAGGAACGATTTCAATACTTTTCCGAAGAAGAGATCCAAAAAATGCAGGCAGAGGTGGATCGTAACTGGAAGAAATTTAAAGCCCGGGTGACCTCTTGAAGACCACCGGTGGACCATTTTGTCGGCAAAAATTTATCCTTTGCCCTGGACGGTACGACCCTGAGGACCATCGGGACAAATTTTTGATAATTATCCTATCAGGGGTCGGGACATTTTTTTGAAGACAAGATGATCGCCCCGGTGCTTCTAATGGGCAGAGGGCTATTGCCGCCTAAAAAGGCAAAACACGGAGGCGGTTCTTGTTCGAGTGCGCGTTGTATACAGCCGGTAGTAAATTGTATGACAGTTGACGCTGTCGGGCTTGGCAGGCAACAACCCGGCATCTTGTCTTCAAAAAATTGTCCCGACTCCTGATTTACTAAATAACATACAGTCTGAGCCGATTTTAAGAATCGCCAGCCGTTGATCCAAATTTGTTTTTGGAGCCGACATCGGGAAAGAAGAAAATCAAAACCAGTGATAACAAAGGTATAAACGCCACGGTTATCAAAACGGCTTTTATCGAAAAAATATCCGCAAGTTTTCCAATCAAAGGAGAAAAAACACCGCCGAGCCCGTAAGCAAGGCCCATCATCAGGCTGGCCACCATGGATCTTCCGCCGGGAGCCAACTCCTGGGCCATGACCACGCCGATCGGCACAGCGGCCAGCACAAAGAATCCGGCAACAAACGCCCCGAAAAATACCCACAATCCCGGTAAAAATAGCAAAAGGATAAGCGCCGGTGTCATCAGAGCGTGGGAAAAATAGAATATCGGTTTATAACCGGTCCGGTCCGAAAGCAATCCCGCCGCAAGCCCGCTGACGGTTCCGGCCACAACAAAAATAGCAATGGTGGATCCCACCGACATCAGAGAATAGCCTTTGTTTGCCAGGTAAACCGGCGTAAAGGTCAAAAAAGACTGGCCGACCACCGCTCTGAGCATCATCACCAGCCAGATCAGAAAAATAGACTGCCACACATGCCCCAGGGTTTGCTTTAGCGATTCAATAAAACCATCATAATGGAGTGCTTCAGCCTCGGGCACCGGAAGAACATGATAAAGAAAAATCAAGGCCACCAGTCCGATCAGCATCGTTGCCGGCATAGCGGAAAGCCCGAATAAGGCAACAAACGAGGTGATAAAAAGCGGCCCGATACCGAATGCCAGCGTTCCACCGGTATTAAACACCGACATGGAAAAACCCGCACGCAGACCGCCGTAAACGGGTACCATCCCGGTTACAGAAGGGTGAAACATAGAAGAACCGACCGATCCAAGGGCCAGAAACAGCGTCAGCGCCCAAAAGGTGGGCGCGATGCCGGCTAAAGGAATAAAAACTACCGTAAGAAGCAACCCCCCGAGGGCAAAGAATCTGGTTTCATATCGATCCGCGAAATATCCAATCGCCGGCTGCACAATAAAGGCAAGAAGACGCATGATTCCCGTTAGGACACCGACCTGGGCCATAGTGAGCGTATGTCTGTCTACAAAAGCGGGCAGCAGCGGCATTATAAAAGAGCTGTAGAAATCACCCATAAAATGCACCAGGGTGAGGGCGAAAATAGCTTTTATATTCGTGTTTTGATTCAGTGTGGTCATCGTCATTCGCAAGATTGGGGTAAAAAGAAAAAGGCATGATAGGCAAAGCGCAATGGCGTGTCAAGTTGTCTCTTTTGCCGGAGACGCGTCAAACAATTAATCGATTGCTCTTGCGGTTGCCTCAACTCAGGGATTCTGGATCATGTCCGGATTAGTTGTAGTTATTTGATGGGTCGGGGAGTTTTCTAACGAGGTAGCGGAATGAATCATCAGCGACTGCATCGTGCAAACTCATACATAAGGGGTCGTAGCGAATGAACAGCGATCATACATATAAAATTTATCCAGGGGGTAAAATCAACATCCTGCCCCCAAGACACCCCTCTTGGTTACAGACTGTTCTTTCGCAACGCTCCCTAATGCCTTCAGATCCGCCA